>ERZ795052.2668-NODE-2668-length-21094-cov-8.219925_pt1 | contig 21094 bp, 9 predicted proteins | sample MGYA00375136_ERZ795052 | MGnify/ENA primary metagenome ERZ795052 (study PRJEB30181, sample SAMN05720156) | activated sludge metagenome | isolation source: Anaerobic digester | place: Japan | collected 2015-05-26 ... | reverse complement strand
CACCCTGGGCATAACGGGCCGCCCCAAAGTCGATCAGCTTCACGCCGCCGTCATTTGTAACAAAGACATTGTGAGGCTTGATATCTCGGTGGATTAGCCCCTCGCTGTGAACCTCGCGCAACCCATCCAGGATGGCGGTCAAATAGTATTTGGCCTCCTGCTCAGGCAGGCTGCCGCCCCTGGACCTCAACAATTCCGCCAAGGTCTGGCCTTCAAGGTAAGGCATCACAAGATAGGCGGTACCGTGAGCTGTAAAGAAACTGAACAGACTGACGATCCGAGGATTGTCCCTGCTGGAGATACGAGCCAAGACTCGGGCCTCTTCGAGAAACTTCTCCAGTCCAAAATTAAAAGCCTCCCTGTCTTGGTGCGTACCTGGCTCAACGGTACGTCCATCGGAACTTCTGACTGCTTCAGCGCGTGGCATGTATTCTTTTATTGCCACTCGAAGACCAAGCCGTTCATCCACCGCCAGATAGGTGATACCAAATCCACCTGAACCAAGAACGCGACCAATCAGATATTTACCATCCAGCAAGGTGCCAGCAGGCAGGCAAAACGCGTGATTATTGACGGGCTGTCCCTTGGTAGCGGCATCACAAGTACAAAGATTATCCTCAAAGCAACAATGAAGGCAGTAATCAGGCATAAGTCCAGCACCTCAGGTAAAGAGACGACTCATAATCAAAGGCAACAACGCCCAAACTGATATACACCAGCAACCCTACCCCTATGCCATGGGGCATAACTCTAATTATTGTAGCGGCTCGCCTCCTAGGGCCGACCAGAGACGTGCCGCCAAGTAAGTCGGTCTAAACATATGCGGTATTGACCCTTCTAACTGATTCTCAGACACCTGCTCGACTGTAACCCATAGCAGCCAAGGGCGCTCATTTGATAACGAACTGCGTGGGTCCACAAGGCTCACCAGATGCAACCAGTGTCGATGGGCGCCACTGGTGGATGTTCCCGTTTTTCCAATCAGATGAAAGCGTTTTGCTAGATTGTATAACTCAACATTGTCCGAGCCAGTCCCAAATTGGAGGCTACCAGCCATACCTTGCAGCAGTTCCCAAATGATAGGCGAGTTATCCCATCCACCTGCAGCCTGCTTAAATAGCCCCCCAAGCTTCTGTTCACTCTCCAACAAAGGTGTATCTCCATCCACCGCGACAAACCGTAACCAACGGAATTTGTCATATCCAGAGTCCACATCGGCTGCAGCATTTGAGCTTTTCAATGTAGCCGCCAATCCAGCATACACTGAAGCACTCCACCAAGGAGAGGCTCGTACATTTAAGCCATTTGCCCAGCGACTCAATCTAGCCTGGGCCAGTTCGAGCCCCTGGTCACGCCCACGAGACTGCATGAAACTATAATGCTCCTCCAGATACATATGTCCCAAAGCGCTGGCCCAATTCCTGGGAACTAGGCTCATAATTTCAAATTGAAAGCGCCTTTTAGATTCCAGGTCCAGGTCGAATTCCGCAGCAAACTTTGAGCGTTGTCTCATCGGCCCGAAAAGTCCCATACTCTCCAATTTGTCGAAAAACCATACTGGCCGATTAGAATCAAACATACCTGAATCTGCCTGATTAGGATTAGCCGCCCCGAAAAGGAGCCACTGCGGCACAAAGGAATTACAGGATTCCTGCATAGCCGCAGCCATGTCAATGTGCCCACCTGGGCAAAAACAAGTTGGAAGTCTAAGCCTAGGTTCTTCAGATGCTGGGCGAGGACAGGAGAAGGCGCTGGTACCCGATATATTTACAGTTCCAATAAAAGCCGAGATCGGTTTCATTGTGCTAGCCAGTTCAACATATCCATCTACCATCAGCGGTGGATACTGTGGACGGCTGTATTCGGCCGCCATCTGCGGCGATCCGACAGCCTCGGCAACGGCTAGAATCTGATGTCGCTGGTAGTCCACCAAAAATCCTGTGGCCCGTATGGTGCCATCTACGGCCACTTGAGAATCGTTAGCCTGATACATAGCATCTGAAAGCCACCCTAATAGTTCGTGTTCCATGACTAATTGGGCGTCTGCATCCAGTGTCAGCTTGGCCGACTGCCGCGATGCGAATGCATCCAAATCCGCCAATAAATCGCGAACTACCACTACCGTTGAACGCCGCTGCGTTCGGGAAGATTGGGCCAAAGGAGTGTCTGGAGCAAGCTTTAACATTCCAGCGCGAGCCAACCATCCCTTCCAACCCGAAGTATCATCTACAAACGGAATTTTCCTATCTTCCCGCACCGCCTTTGTCACTTTCCACGTCATATCTTGCTTGTCAGACGTCACCGTAATTACAGCATCGTCCACCTGACCTGGCTCACCAACTCTTTTAAACGTCGCCACCGGATCCAGGCGAACCGCCGCTTGGTCTACATTTTGTGTGGTACCCCCCTGATCAAAGAGACCAAGTTTCAAATCCCATCTGCCTTGCATTCGTAATGCTGGCCTTGGAGTAGGCAGTCTTAAATAGCCTGCATCTTCACTAACCGCCAACTGCCGTATGAAGAATTCTTTACTATCAAAAGCTGCTGGACGCCCCACCCCCATACTTGTCTCTTGCAGGAATAGCACTAACGGTGCACCAAATGAACGGAACTGGTCAACCCACCTTAGTTCAAGACGCCTCGTCGTTGAATTCGCCAGCGATTCCTCCCTAGCTCGCAACGGCCGATGACTGATTGCCGGATCCGGCGACGAACTAGCAACCACTTGGGCGAAGTTCTTGGTTTTCAGCACTTTCAATCTTGCTTCCAACCACTGTTCTTCTTGATTATCGGGCACTTCCTCACTTGCCGGTAATGCCAATGACTGATAAAGCAACTCATTCTTGGCCAATCTTTCAGTTTGCGACAGCATCCTTGCCAAAGAAGACCTAATAATGCGCCGCCCACCTGGAGTGTCGGACCTTAGTGTCGCCAATCCTTGAAGCTTCAGACCAGAATGGGCTGGAGGTCCCACTGTCTTTGGCACAGACAGGCTCTCAAACTGCAGTCGTGCTGATGAGTGGGATCTGACCTGCTCCCAAGCTGCCTGGCGTACATCTGCAGCATACCGTTTCAGCGAGGGCGCTTGGACATCCTTCCATTTAGATGGCCAACCAGCCCGCAGAGAACATGAGCTTTTAGTACAGCTTTCTTTGGGTATCGCCACCAACAACGAGGAGTGCCCTTTATTAGGCCAAAGCCCGACCTTCAACTGCTTTTGGTCGGTACCATCAGGTACGAAAGTGACGTGTGGCCCAACTGCTATACACAACGCTGTCCCTGGATTTATTTTTGAATCGACTCGCACTGGTACGATGAGGTAGTTACCGCCTGTGGTCCTTAAAGTGAATCCATTTAGGTCGCCAAGCTCTCTTTGCAACGCCTCGTGGTCGTCCTCGAATGAAGTAGTCTGGAATTCAAACATCGCTGGCGAAGTGCTATCTTGACCAGACAAGTTACCAATAGGCTCCATATCGCCAAAGATGGAAGCAACCAGTCGAACGGACGTACGCCCCCCTGCCCGCTTTATGGCAAGCTGCTCTTTAGCCGCACCAAAGGCTGGATCAACGAACCAATCACAAGACGGATCCGAACAAAGGGTTCGCTCCACGCCGTCATCAGGCAGAAACCAACCAGATACCAAGGCAGCTGCATGAGGTATTTCCATGGAAGATTCCGGCGCTAAATGGTCGTCCAACTTGACCAAGCGCACGAAACGGTTCCCCACCAATTGGCTACTACCAGTTGTAGCCGCGTAGCCCATCATTCTAACGGGCGAAATCACCTCATCGCACACAGTCTGCCAGGATTCGTTTGAGCTAACCTGCAGCGTATTGTCTGTCTTTGGAGCATTCCACGAGTCAAGCAGCACAGGCGGCTCGGCAAGATCCCAGTCCATCGCCTTACCTGGCAATGAATAAAAAGCAACCATAGCCCCAAAAAACACAACCAATGACGTGCCTGTAATTACCGCCTTCAGGGTGTTATTGTCTTGATTTCTTGAACCACGTCCGGTGCGCCACATGAGAGTCGCGATGACGGCCAAGAAAATGATTACCAACGCATTGCTCGTATTGGCAAATGACAAAAGCGGCCATGGGACACCACTTAAAGGAACCACTGTACGCGTTCCTAGGAGATGTAATGCCACCGAGAATAGTGGCACCATTGCTGCTCCAGAAGCTCCCGCCAATACTGAAGCTTTCAGTGAAGTATCAGACCTGGTATCGTTTGTTGCGCGGTATAACGGCACTGCCACCGCAATTGCAGACAGTACCGCTAAAACAATCACCCACCAGATCCCCGTTCCTAGGTGAATCGAGTGGGCCCAAGCCAAGTCACTATGCATGTTCGATGCGATAACGTCGGAAGGCCAGTCTGTAAGACGGGTAGACCAATATCTGCGCGCATCAAGTAACTGTTCACAAAACCCCCATAATTCCGTGTTGCCAGCGCACAAGTCACGTTCTGTCAACCGAGCTATAGGTTTGCTGACAAACGGTTGCGAAGCGAGCCCGGGGAGCCATTTATCTATGAAGCCTTGGGCAGCTACACCTATTCCACGAGTCGCCATCCCAGCGAAGAGACCTCCCACTATCCACAACGGGATAAGGTTCAGTATTAACGGGCACATAGCCCGCTTTCTCTCGCCACCATCATCGGCGGACATCGAGTTTGCGTCTAGTAACTCTTTGATTAAAAATATCGCGATTAGCGCCCCGTAAATTACAAATGACCATATCCCGGCTCCAAAAATGGCAAGGATAACCGCTACAGCTGGCGGAATCAGATGCTGTTGCCTACCTTGCTGCGCATTTTCAAAATGGTAGGAACTCCACCAAGTGGTTATAAGTACGGCCACAGTTCGAACTAGTGTGGTACCTAGGTCTCCGGAGATGAGGCCCGACAGAAATAACGCCAATGCAGCCCAGTGCCCAAACGTCTGGATGACCTTTTTGCCCCCCTGTTTCTTATTAAAGGCTTCACGCGCCAGCATGAAACAGACAAACATAGCCACCCCGTCGGGCAATGTGGCCTGAAATACAGGACCTCCAGGACGAACAGACAACAGCAATAGCAGGCTAAAAACAGCAGTATTTGCAATGATAGAAGCTTTACTAGCACCGGCTGAAGCGTTGCCCGGCTCTCTGATGCTCTTCCTGACGCTAACAATAAGCGGACTCAGAACCTTCCATATCAATGGGAAAAGCAAGTACGCCGCAACACTCGAAACAACCAGCACGCCCAGCAGTGCCAGGCCTGACGGCAATGGTCCTAGCTGCCAGAAAAACTTAAGTATTTTTGATCCAACACTTCGCCCAGCAAGTACATGAAGGGCCAGCACCCCAACGATGGCCATCAACGAAGCTGTCGTCAGCCAGCCCTTAATTCGGCCCAACCACCGTCTTAACACGATAAAAAGGACCGACAAACCTCCCAGTGCGATTATTAAGGGAGCTGAAATAGACCACGATTTCAGGGAAGTAGCCGGAAGGAAGATAGGTGCTAACACCCCATCCATCAGGACGGGGCCGGCACCCAAAAGTGTCGCCCCAAGTAGACAACTGGTAACCCCAGATTCAGACCAATTCCGCCATTCTTTGATACTCCATATAACCAGCCACGCTAGCACGCTACCAATCGTAATCCAGGAAAGATGGCCGCCTAGAAACAACGTACTGTTTTGCCCCAATGGAGACAAACCAGCCACCGTAATCTGCATCGTTCCTACACCGGTCAAAACCCCAACGGTAAGCCCGATAAGCCACACGGCAACTATATCCAAGCCTGACTTTGGTTTTTTGAACTCAAGCCCCAGAAACACTGCCATTGCGATGACTGTCAGCACTTGGACAATTGTAAGAAAGACCACCCAGTTTATGTAGGGATTCATCTCTCTGACACTTACCTGCACCTGATGTCCTGCTGTTTCAAACTGTGCGGATTTAGTGTGCTCCCGTCCCGCTACACTACTCTTTTTAGCGGCCTCGGATAAGCTTTCCCAGGTCTCTCCATTCCATTTGAACTCAGCGATACCAGGAATCAGGAGCCGTGCCATATTGTTTTCGACCCTAGCGACCGCTCGTTCAGGCAGGTATCGCCAAGCCCCGGGCTGAGCCGAAGAAAACGCAATAGCCCTGCCGATTACATCTGCCCCAGGGCTGTAGCGATTACGCAACCAAGTTAACTTAAGTCTTGGGTGGTAAGGATCTTTATTCGCAACAACTCGCAGCAGATTACCACTGCCTTCACCAGGATTTCGGATAAGTAGCGTGACGGGTTTGTCCACAGGCAACAAGAACTCTCCAAGAATCTTGTTACCTTTATCATCTTCAACCTGCAAAGATGGCAGAGCATCAGAAAAATCCCTTAAGTCAGCGGCCTCGCGATAACGCGACACCGCAATGGAATTCCCTGGACCACGCCTAGCTAGTAGCACCCCTCCAATGACAACTGGGGTCTCGCCAACCTTCGGCGAGAACCACTCTACATGTTCCTGATTGCTTACATCATGCCACCGAACCTCCAGCACCGGCATCTTGTCACGGCGCCAGCTAACGTCCGGACATCGTGAAACTGTCCAGTGCGTGTTCGGACCAGCGCCCTCGAAATTATCATCGACCAAGTCCTCGAAGGTATCATCGCCAGTATTATCGGCAGTGCCCTCGATGACCATGCCCCGCTCGGCCGGTTGCCACTTATTGTTCAAAAAGATTGCCCAACTCCTGGATGTGGCGTCATCCGTTTCGCTTTTTGTAATCCGCAACTCGACGTTGTTATCAAGGACGACACCAGTACGCGGGTCTAGCGCCATAAATCGGCGCGGATTCCCACCGGAAAGACACCAGGAAGGAACTTCTACCCACGACAATTTTGCCGAAGACATGCTAGAACTATCAGTGTCCACGATGTCAGACCGGTCCGGCGTATCCTCAATGATGTTGTCGTTGTATTCCAACAACTCTGTATCAAAGTCAGCGTTGTCCGGTCGGATGGGCAGGTTTACCGTCATTGAGGGATTTTCATCATCCAGCAAAGCGACCAGTGGCTGCTGCTGCACACGTTGCCACCATCGCACACGATTTGCCGAAATCGACTCTGCCCCCTCGGAGGGTTCTACAATCTCAATATTCAAAGCACTAGAAACCGTGCTCCAGCGCCATTCTTTGATCTGACCGCCTTCACCAAACTGAGGCTCGACCATGGCTATCACGTTGGGAAGATTTCCAGGTGTCGCCCCCCTGACCATAGTAAGTCTGGAGGCGCTACCACCCGCTTGGTCTATGGGTGCTACATCGGGAACAACCTGACCAGCAGTAGCTGTTCCAACCCAGATCCGCATTTCGCCGCTCTCCGACGAGGGGATAGCCCCAGCAGCGCTCCAGCCTTCGAAATCCCAGAGGTTGGCGTCTGTTCTCACTGAACGCACCTCGCCAACAGCGACCTCAACGTCAGGGCTGGTCCAGATTACAAGTCCGGTGGCGACTAAAATACAGGACCCAACAACTAGTAACCAACCTGCTTTCGCCAAGTTTTTACCACTGTTACGCACGTTACCCCCAAGTCATCGGCTTACTTGCAATTTACAGTTCAAGCTCCTCTGCTCTCTCGTCCTGCTCTAGGTCTGGAAAATCCGGTCCCTCTTCTGGATGTGCCTCTTCAACCGTTTCTAAAAGATTGAACACCATCTTAGGAGCGCCCGCTCTGTCAGAAAATTTATTAAGATGCTCCTTAAGTCTAGCGTCCAAATTGTAAGGATCTTGGGTAGTTTTGGAATCTGACCCCCCCGAGAAATAACCAAATAGCACATACAGGTTGACTCTTTTGTCAATCTTGTCCAATGGGACTTCACGCAGACATTCACCTTGGTCTTTCAGAGGCTGGGATTGCTGCTTGCACTTTTCATGGTCTGGATAAATCGAACAACTGGGCATACTACCTGTGGGCACCAACCCCCAACACACGTGATCCCTCACCCTAGTGTCCACTTTGTCGCCAATCTTTTTGTTGCAATTTTCAGACCCCATCAACCAACAGTGATAATCTTTGGAGGGATCCTTGGCATAATTGCAGGTCGGTTGTGTAGTAGTCCAATATTTATGCACTATCTCATTCAAAAATTCGCGCCGTGCACGAACGCAGCCATTTGACAATGTTCGCGAGCCATCCTTGTTTTTTCTGATCAGATCTTCATGGTTTGTACCATGGATGTAGTACCCCTCAATCCGAACGAGCTTCCCCTTGCTGGTATTTGGCTCTGAAGCCCACCCCATGTCATAACTAAGACCCCCAATGGAGGTTGGCATTATTTTGAAATCCCCAAGCGGATTCTCTTCACCGTGCAGAAGGCATTGTCGACTTCTGCCTGTTCCACAACTAAAATCCTCCTTATACTGTTTACCTTTCCTAGTCCTGGTCCACCTAGGGTAGGCCTGATAGGAGTCCCTTGGAGCAAATTGTGACAACATAATGGGTGTCGGGCTTTTCTTATCGTCGTTACCCACGACAACCGGATATCTCTTTTTGGGTAACTCCTGCAGGGGCACCCCACTTTCCTTAGCCCCAACCTCAACAACCCTCAAAAACTGATGAGCAATGTCAACAATTACCAGTTGGTAATTACTGGCCCCTATCCCATTTATTAAAATCATCCATTCTCGCGCCCTAAGCCAATCGAGCTTGCTTTTCAGGATGTCTTCACCAAACACTTCCTTAACTTTGGCGTGAGCCGGATGCATGGATTCCATAGCAGGCTTTGACATCCAACCAACGATACGATTGCTCGCGCCATTATCCGTTGCTTCACGCGAACACAACTGAAGAATGGTTTGGTCATCCAGCAATCGTCCTTCGCGATCTGCCAACCACGGCACATTAGCCCCACGCTCTTTTTCCGTCCATGGGGCCACGCGAAATGAACGAGCGTTGTACGAAAACCAGCCCCTTGCCCACTTAAATGGCGCAGATGCTTTTAATTCAGGCGGTCTTCGTGGAGCAGTCGCTTCACTGTCCAGAGGAAGTGCCCGCAGCGTGTGCTGAAAGACAGCATCAACACGACACGCCTCTATCAGCGTGGCCGCAACCGTTTTAATACTTAGACAATCGGCAGTTTTGGGTTCTGCAAATGCACACACTTCACCCAACTCGACATGATTGCTGGGCCGTTTCACGGCTTTCAAAACAACTTCCTCTCCATAGCGATGCACATGTTCCCGAAGCGCCTTGTCATCGCTTTCTGGCTTTACAAGCATGTTCGCCCAGCCCCGCCAATATGCCTCGTAATCAGCCATGGTTGCGTCTGCGTTCCTCATACCGATCCCAGACGTCACCTTACGCCCAGATTCTGCCAGATGCTCGGGAAGCCCATAATCCTGAAGTTCCCCAAATGGAAATCGGACACCTTTCAGGCCAGGTTTGTCATCATTCTGCTCGTTGGCTGGATGAGCTTTGCCTTCTATAATCGCGTTCTCGGAATGCTCATAAAGGCTGGTTTTTTTGGATCCACTCTCGGCAGCAGTCTCCCCGGATGAAGCCCCACCAGAAGGGACGCCCTGTGCAGGTTGCTTTGATGCCCCGCATCCCCACCCGAGCATAGCCAAAACAACCAGGAGCAACAGTAGTTCTGCTTCTTTATGAAGACCAAGCCACGTCTTTGTCATCATAGTCCTACCCACCATCGGTTTTTGAATCCAAACACCTGCAAGTTCACTTTTCGGGGCAAACTGCTCTGTAGGATTTGAACAACTGGATAAAAGCCTCCCTTTTTTCCGGATTTCCTTCGAGTTCAGTTATGAGCTTTTCGTACTTATCCCCAGGCCTATCCTGTGCCTCACCCGTAAACAACTTGTGGCACTTGATCAAAGACCTAGGATCCCCATCCGGACGACCAGGCTCGTATAGCGCCTGTAGTACCTTGGCGGCAGTTTTACAGTCAAAAGCCTGTGTCAACGGAGCTATTGCGTCATCAAGGGGCCGAACCAGTTCAAGAAAAGCCACTTTCGATTGGTCGTTGTCAGGATCTTTGGCGGCAGCTGGCGCCGCAGCCTCTTCTGGCGCCGCGGCCTCATCTGGCGCCGCGGCCTCTTCTGCCGGTTCATGAACGGCGGCCTCGTCGTCCGTATCAGTCAGTTGGCTTTCATCACTGGTTGCGGCGGCACCGGATGGCACCTGACCACCAGCTTGAGGCTCTGTGGGCGAATCCTCAGGACGCTCCGTACCGGGAACAATGCTTGGATCGGCAGGACGCTCCGTACCGGGAACAATGCTCGGATCGGCAGGCAGCTCCTCAATCGGATCATCGTTTGTACGAACCGCCGCGTCACGATTATCCATCCACACCCGAACCTGAAATACAAATATCAGGAACAGCAGCGTCAAGATCGCAATGGATAACCAGTTGAAGGATAATCGTGCTTTAGCAACCCCGGGAAATTCATCGCCCGGACCCGTCTCTGCAGGCTCGTCAGGCTCGTCAGGCTCATATTGCGCCACCGTGGCCGCTTTTAACCTATTAAACAGCTCTTTAACCTCTAAAATCCCCCAACCTTCGTTTGCCAACTCACACAGCAGGTCTTGCCTAGCTTGATTGCTCCATGGGGAAGTGTGCTCTTTTCTCTTGGCGATGGCCCATGCAAGAAAGGTGTTTGACAACCCCCTAGAATCGGCATTTAAGGCGGCTACAAATAACGCCCACCACCAGTTCTCCTCAAAATGATTCTCAGGTTGTACCAGCGCTGCAAGGTATTGCAACTCATTAAGCAGGTTCCTCCTCGCTTTGTCATGACTTAAAGACATGACGATATCAATGTAATCCTCGACCCAATCTGGGATAACAGGGCTTTCAAAAGGCGTACCCTCTGCAGCGCTCAAATCTACCCATATCTGTGGTCTCAAGTTGGATTCCAAAACCGCCAGCTCTGACGACGACTCGAATCCCAGCACGACTGTTAATTTCGGGCGTAAGGCAGGTGGGCACAACTCCCACATCCACTCCAGGACAGTCGAGGGCTCCAAGGCAGACGGAAACGGAATCTCAATCATAGGTTCTCGCTGCTTTTGCACAACAGCAGCCACTGTAAGCGAAGCCAGCCGTCGAAATCTTTGCCCCTGGGGCTCTGCAGTTGGAGCATAGGATTCAGCCAACATCGCAGAGACATCACTAGGTTCATACTGTTCAGGGTTTGAAAACAACTTCTGCGCCACATTGACTAACCCTGAAGGGAGCGCCTGCCCCTCGGGAACCTTGACCGCCAGCACCTCCACATTTTCCGTATAGCGCTTATCACCGGGATCAGCACTGCTAGCCCCCCTTATCTGGGCGATCATCAGATAGCCAGTCCTGTTATTGTTATTATCGGGAGCAATTAAAACCCAACCGGCTCGGATAGTTTCAAGGTCTTTCAACCCTCCAACGTTCCAACTAAAGAACAGCTTATCCACATATCCCAATAAACCGTCGGGTGATTTTGCTGAGCTTGAACTTAGGACAGTTGACAAGTGATACCCATTCTTACCATGCGCAACGCGCAGATAAAACCAATTCATATCACCACTAGCTCCACCATAATCTTTATTCATATACGCACCGTCAGTCTGGTTATCAATTACTCCTGGGGGATATTTTCTGGATGCGGATTTTTTAGCCACTCAAGCATCTCTTTTACCCCAATTGGCCTGATTGGTAGCCTCACATATTCACTGGACTTTTTCTCGTATGATTCTGTCCCTCTTCCTGACCCTAGCGCTTCTGAATCTCTAACCGTTAAATCCCTGTCTTTCAGATATGGTTTTTGCCCGAGCGCCGACACGCCGAAGATTTTAAAAGCATCCGGCTTGCCACTAATCTCTTGCGCTGATTGTCCCATTGAGCCCGCCACATCCCTAAGTAGTTCTGCGGCCTTTTGATTGCAAGCATCTACTGAAGGTCTTGATTCACCTTCTTCGAAATGTTCATCGATTTTGGTAACGCAAATGGCAATAGCATCAACTATACCAGGTCCACCAGCGAACCTGTGCGTCGCTTTCTGCCTAAGCGTTTTGATTGTTCTTAAGAGCTCTTTCACCTGCCTAGCAGACTCGCGAATTTTGTCTGCGCTACCATCAACGATCAGGCAAAGCCGATTCGCATTTATCAGTTTGGACTTCGTGAATTTCAATTTGTCTGTAGTGTCCTCACCTTTCCTACGGGAGCCATCGGGGCCTTCACGCATATCACGCCGAATTGCATCTATGTCCTCCCCAGGAAGATCGTGCAGGAATAACAGCTCCGTTTTTCGTCTGTCTGAATGACCACCGTCACCGTAACCATTGCCATATAAGACCATATGAGAATTCAACTTCGTAGTGTCGGGTAGCTTCCATTCTGTACCCTCTTCTTCCATTAGCTTTTCTGTCTCCTTGCCCAAATCGTTGGCCACAAAAATAACCGTTTCGTCCATTCTCCAGAATTCGTACAGCCATGAAATCAACAGGCATGTTTTTCCAGTACGTCTGGTCCCTATCAGGCCAATCGCAATGCGTTTATCCGGATTCTCAAGAAAAACCGCATCATTGAAGCAATGTCCACATAGAGGACACACTCGATGCAAAGCATCATGCCGGCCATCCGATTTGCAGCGTGGGCATCGCACCTGAATCGGAAGAACAGAAGTCACACCAGCTAAAAAGGGGCGAAAAAGAAAAAGTCGGCCGGGAATATCCTGCCTCTCCCAAGGCCACCCTTTCTTAATTATGGTTTTAAAATCAACGTTATACGCACAGCGGTACGTCTTGATAAATTTGTTTTTATTTTGTTGGCCGGATCTTAAGAATTGATCGCAATAGTGACCGAATTCAGCACAAGAATTGCCATCAGAATCTTGGGATCTGCATTCATACAGCGCCTCATGGCGCCTGAAAGTACCCCAACATATTGGACATCTGACCGATTTGTGTTGCTCAGGCATCTTAACACCCCCACGTCTCTAACAGCCGAGACGTATGGCCACTATTGCTTTTGATACATGGACCAAATTCACTTTCCCCAAAGCGCGACTAAGATTTCAATATAATAAAAGTCACAACGCCAACAAGAATTACGAACAAAACCAATTGCACGATCCTGATTACAGTTGATGGATCAAGTCCCTTTAGATACGAGGACAGTGCAGCGTCGTTCGAATCGGCGGCCGAATCGGGCCCATAGTAAGGACCGTTCCGTGTTCGGCCTGTTTCAGAGTCAGAGTAATCACCAGACGGCCTCAGACGCCGCTCTAGCTTTGCTCTGCATACAGCCCGTCTAGTGAAGAAACTTAGTATAAGCAGCACCAATAATACGCCACTGGTAATTGCTAGGTGGGCCGATGTAACTGGGTTCATTTCAGCTCCTTAACAACAGTTATCTGCTGGCAACAGTGCCATAACACAACTCACAGCACCCCATCTGAACTTTCCACCCGACGACTTAGCGGTAATCCATGACAAAACACAGCCCCAATTCGCTTAGAAGTGTAAAAACTTGCTAAAAGGCGAGCCGGTCACTTTTAACGCATCATCGAGAATACAGCAAGTTGATTTTACCCACAAAAGTTGACAGGGTTCTAGCACACCAGTCTTGTTATAATCATGCTTAGGATTATCCCAATAAAACCCCCGATATAGTTCCAGGCCCCAGAGACCTCCCTTTCAGGCTCGTCAGGAGTCTCAATTCCATCACGATACCAACTGTACTGATCTGTGGGTTGATAACTGGGGTTGTGTGAATAAGAGGTGGTTTTCAACCGGCCGCGTCTTGGTTGCGGCATCACCACGGCTGCGACTGTGCCTTGAGGCAAGGTATGGTGTCAGGGGAGAGGTTTGGGTGCTGGGTTGTGCAGGGGGGAGAGTTGTGGGTGGGGCAAAAAAATCCGATCTCACAAGGCACCATCCTGCAGAAGCGCAACTTCGGGCGCCCCTGTTGGCCATTGGCGCCTACGCTGCGCTGTCGCCTGGCCAACAGGGGCGCAGGGCCAAGGGCCCAAGGGCCCAAGAGCCAAGGGTCTAGCGCACCGATCTGGCAAGGCGGAGCCCGAGGATGACGTTGCGGTAGCCGGGAACGTCGTGGAGGCGAACCGCCGCCCGCACGAACCTGGCGTCAATGAACCAGGAGCCGCCGCGAAGAACCCGGTCAGAGCCTGTGGACGGTCCAGTTGGATCTGTAACCGAACCAGATGGATAAGCCCCATACCAATCTTGGCACCACTCCCAAACATTACCAAGCATGTCGTACAATCCCCATGCATTAGGTGCCTTCGTACCAACCGGATGTGTCTTACCACCACTGTTGTCCCCGTACCACGCAATCTTATCCAATTCACCGTACCAAGCAGCTGTCGTACCTGCTCGACATGCGTACTCCCACTCAGCCTCGGTTGGCAGCCGCAGGTTATTCGTCCCAAGCATCTGGTTCAACTTCCCGATAAAGTCCTGTACGTCATTCCAACTGACACGTTCAACTGGAAGGTCAGGTCCCTTAAAATGCGACGGGTTGTTTCCCATGACAAACTGCCAAAGCGACTGCGTCACAGGAGTGACCATCATTTCAAATGGACTAGTCAAAGTAACCTTGTGCTGCTTCTCGTCGCTATATCGCCCATCCTCCTCCTTTGGAGACCCCATCATAAACGTCCCGGCCGGAATGCGGACAAACCGGAGCATTTCGTGAATTCTGGCAATGCGCTCATCTCCTCGCTTTCTGGCTTCAACAGCCGCTCGGTCATCCCGCTTGGGTGGCTCTTGGGCACCCATCTTGACCGAGGACGGCAAAGAAAGCGCCTGGAAAAACTCATCTACGTTTTGAAAACGATCCTTTGCCTCGGGGCTAATGGCCTTCACAATTACTGAATCCAATGCCTTAGAAACCTTGCCGCCGGTGACTGTGTGAGGAAGGTCAATGGATGGGTTCCTAAGCCGGCTGAGAGCATCATTGGGAAGGCGACCCGTTAACATCTGATAAAAAGTGACGCCTACTGCATAAAGGTCGGTCCAAGGACCTTGACTGCCTTGTTCTGAATACTGCTCCAATGGGGCGTACGAAGGCGTAAATATCGGAAAACTGCGGCTTCTAGCTCCTTGAGCATAACGAGCCGCACCAAAATCAATCAACTTCAAACCGCCGTCATTGGTGATGAAAACGTTCTGGGGCTTGATATCGCGATGAATCAACCCTTCATTGTGAATCTCTCGCAGACCGTCAAGCATTGCTGTCAAGATCACAATGGCTTGGTCCTCGGGCAAACTACCACCCCTGGACTTCAGCAGGTCGGCCAGGGTTTGCCCTTCAAGGTAACGCATCACAAGATAGGCGGTGCCGTTGGCTTTGAAGAAGTTGTGAATACCAACAATGCGCGGGTTATCCTTTTCAGACACCCGAGCCAACACCTGGGCCTCTTCAAGAAACTTTTGAAGCCCAAATTCAAACGCATCTCTATCCTCGATAGTACATGGATTAACACTATGGCCATCGGTACTTCGCACGGCATCAGAGCGAGGCATGTACTCTTTTATAGCCACGCGCAGGCCAAGGTTTTCAACAACCGCAAGATAGGTGATCCCAAATCCACCAGATCCAAGAACGCGACCAATGCGATATTTATCATCAAGTAAGGCACCGGCCGGAAGGCAAAAGGAAGGGTTTTCAACCCCCTGCGCCTTGGTAGCAGCATCACACGTGCAACGGTTATATGAAAGGCAACAATGAAGGCAGTAATCAGGCATGAATCTGACACCTCAAACTAAAGCAACGGCGTGCAATCAAAAGCTAGCAACGCCCAAGCTGACACACGCAGGAGATTGTGCCCCGAGGCAACACCGGGTGTCAACGAAAACTAGGGCACCGATCTGGCTAGGCGGAAGCCAAGGTTGTCGATGCGTGTGTCAGCAGAACTGGAATTGCGCTTAGCTGAACGCATGAACCAAGAGCCGTCGGTCCAAGAACCACCGCGGATAACCCGGTCAGAGCCTACACGAGATTCCCAAGCAGAACCGTCGGCAGGAGCACGTTCATAACTGTCATGATACGAATCCTGAACCCACTCATCGACATTACCTGCCATGTCGCATAAACCCTGGATAGTATTACCTTTTGGCTTGCTACACACGGGCCATGCACCGCGTCGGCCACAGCCTGGATTGCCATCATCCTCACTGTCCTCATTAATTTCCAGATCATCCATTACAGCCAGTTGACAAGTTGCTTCTTCGTTGCCCCAGGGATACTTCCAATCACGACCGCCGCTACGAGCTGCATACTCCCATTCAGCCTCAGTAGGCAAACGGGCTCCAGCCCACTTAGCGAAGGCTTGAGCCTGGTACCAATCCACGCAGACCGCAACGTCATTATCCTTAAAACTATTTGGATCAACCGAAAATGCAATCCACCTAGAACCAGGTCCTTCCCAGAAGAAACACGTATCATCGTCAACATGAGCGGCAGTGCAGCGGCCTGCAGCAACACATTGCCGGTACTGCTTAAAAGTGACTACCGTCTTACTCATTTCAAAGGTTGGCACTGTTACACGATGAACGGGCTTTTCGTCATCCTTCGAGTCTTCATCTCGTTGACGAAATCTATCGTTTGAACCCATATTAAAACTCCCCCCTTCAATTCGTATCCACTCTATCCCAGTTCCACTTGCGGCTTCAGTCAGGGACTTACCGATTTTCTTACTACTACCTATAGGTTTCGGTTTAACCACTAACTCCGAAGGTAGATGGTTACCAACCTTAGGAGGAGTAACCACTCCCTGGCTTTCTGATTCTACCAATAGTCCCTCATCTGAATGAACGTAAGAAGGTGCAAATATCTTCTCCTTCAGAGAGCCAAATACTAGAACCGCCAATGAAACCACTAGTGCCGTGCCTATTATGTACACTGCCGGATGTGCTGCCCGCTCTGAAGGTGCCGGTGGTGGTAGAGGCAAGGGTGGGGTTTTAACTGGAGGCGAAGGCGGGGGTTTTGGATCTTGGTCGAATATCGGATGTGCTCGCAGACCCTTAAAAAACTCATCTACGTTACGATAGCGATTATGAACTTCAGGACTAATCGCCTTGGCGACTACGGCATCCAAATCTTTGGATACTCTTCCCCTAGTGGCTGTATGAGGCAGAATAAAAAGGGGATTTTCTTTCCTACTAAGGGCGTCGTTGAGAAGACGACCTGTTAGCATCTGGTAAAAAGTGACACCAACTGCATAAATATCGGTCCAGGGGCCTTGATTGCCTTGTTGCGAGTACTGCTCGTATGGGGCGTAGGGAGGGGTAAATACCTGCGTTAAGCTGCGGCTTTTTGCTCCCTGAGCATAACGGGCCGCGCCGAAGTCGATTAGCTTGATGCCGCCATCGTTGGTGATGAACACATTATGGGGCTTGATGTCACGGTGGATGAGGCCTGCACCATGGATCTCTCGCAACCCGTCAAGCATCGCGGTCAGAATCACAATGGCCTCGTTCTCAGGCAATCTGCCGCCTCTGGAATTCAACAGGCTGGCTAGGGTTTGGCCCTCAAGGTAGCGCATTACGAGGTAGGCTGTACCATTGGCCTTGAAAAAATTGAGGATACTGACGATGCGTGGATTATCTTTTTCTGAGATCCGAGCCAAGACCCGCGCCTCTTCAAGAAACTTTTCTAGTCCAAATTCAAAGGCCTCCTTGTCTTGATGAGTACCCGGTAAAACGGAATGACCGTCAGTACTTCGCACAGCGTCGGAACGAGGCATGTATTCCTTTATGGCCACGCGAAGGCCAAGGTTTTCATCAACGGCCAGATAGGTGATGCCAAATCCACCAGCACCAAGAACGCGACCAATGCGATATTTGCCATCAAGTAAGGCACCAGCAGGAAGGCTAAACGCGTAATTTTCAACCGGCCGCCCGCGAGTCTCGGAATCACATGTGCATTCCTTATGCTTAAGGCAACAATGAAGGCAATAATCAGACATAAGTTTGGCACCTCGGGTAAAGCAACGGCGTGCAATCAAAAGCTAGCAACGCCCAAGCTGACACACGCAGGCGATTGTGCCCCGAGGCAACACTGGGTGTCAACGAAAACTAGCGCACCGAGCTGGCAAGGCGGAATCCGAGGTAAGCGCGGCGGGCGCCCGGATCGTCGAAGTAGCGATTCGCCGCCCGCACGTGCCCGGCGTAGAAGTTCCAGGAACCGCCGCGAACAACCCGGTCAGAGCCTGTTGAAGGTCCAGTTGGATCTGTAACCGAACCAGATGGATAAGCTTTGTACCAATCCTGGCACCACTCCCAAACATTTCCAAGCATGTCGTACAATCCCCATGCATTAGGTGCCTTCTTTCCAACCGGATGTGTCTTACTATCGCTGTTGTCAAAGTACCAAGCAATCTTGTCCAATTCACCGTACCAAGCAGCTGTCGTACCTGCTCGACATGCGTACTCCCACTCAGCCTCGGTTGGCAGCCGCAGGCTGTCAATCCCAAGCATTTGGTTCAACTTCACGATAAAGTCCTGTGCGTCATCCCAACTAACGTTTTCAACCGGTAGCTTAGGTCCCTTAAATCGCGACGGGTTGTTTCCCATGACAAACTGCCAAAGCGACTGCGTCACGGGAGTGACCATCATTTCAAACGGCCTAGTCAGCGTGACCTTGTGCTGAGCCTCATAGCTACTGCCCTCTGGAGAACCCATCATAAACGTCCCGGCCGGAATGCGGACGAACTTTAGGGTCTGTTTCCTTTTAAACAAACCACCTGGTTTCACCATAACAACATCGCTGTATGTCGGCTTGAACTGACGGGAATTATCCACAACAGGTTCAACCCTCACAACCCGCTTTCGTTCCTGTTCCTCCTTTGCGGCCTTGTCCGCGGCGGCCTTCGCGGCCCTTGCCTTGGCGGCGGCTGCCCGCTCTCTCGCGATGCGTTCATCCTCGGCCTTCTTCTCAGCAGCAATCCGTTCCTGGTCGCGCTTTCTGGCTTCAACAGTCGCACGATCATCCTGCTTCGCTGGCTCTTGGTGATTCAGCTTGACCAAGGATGGCAACGAAAGGGCCTTGTGAAATTCATCTACGCTGCGAAAACGATCCTCTACTTCGGGGCTAATGGCCTTTGCAACTACACCATCCAAAGCCTTGGAAACCTTACCGCCGGTGATTGCATGAGGAAGCGCAATTGAGGGGTCCTTAAGCCGACTGGGGGCTTCGCCTGGAAGACCACCGGTTAGCATTTGGTAAAAAGTGACGCCTACTGCGTAAAGGTCGGTCCAAGGACCTTGGTTACCCTGTTGATAATACTGTTCAAATGGGGCGTACGGAGGGGTAAATACCTGCGTTAAACCGCGGCTTTTTGCTCCTTGGGCATAACGGGCCGCGCCAAAGTCGATTAACTTGACGCCTCCATCGTTGGTGATGAACACATTATGTGGCTTGATATCGCGATGAATCAGGCCCTCACTGTGAATCTCTCGTAGACCGTCAAGCATCGCGGTTAAAATCACAATGGCCTCGTTCTCAGGCAAACTGCCGCCCCTGGCCTTCAAAAGGCCGCTTAGGGTTTGGCCTTCAAGGTAGCGCATAACTAGATAAGCGGTGCCATTTGCTTCGAAAAAACTGAGGATGCTGACAATGCGAGGATTGTCCTTTTCAGATACCCGAGCCAACACCTGGGCCTCTTCAATAAACTTTTGAAGCCCAAATTCAAACGCATATCTATCCTCGATAGTACCTGGATTAACACTATGTCCATCGGTACTTCGCACGGCATCAGAGCGAGGCATGTACTCCTTTATGGCCACGCGAAGGCCAAGGTTTTCATCAACCGCCAGATAGGTAATGCCAAATCCACCAGCACCAAGAACGCGACCAATACGATATTTACCATCAAGTAAGGCACCGGCCGGAAGGCAAAAGGAAGGATTTTCAACCGGCTGCGCCTTGGTAGCAGCATCACACGTGCAACGGTTATATGAAAGACAACAATGAAGGCAGTAATCAGGCATGAATCTGACACCTCAAGCTAAAGCAACGGCGTGCAATCAAAAGCTGGTAACGCCTAGGCTGACACACGCAGGCGATTGTGCCCCGAGGCAACGTGCTGTGTCAACGAAAACTAGGGCACCGATCTCGCGATGCGAAACCCGACGCCGTTGCTGGAGTAGCTTGGCGAGACGTAGCCGCGATTGGCCGACCGCACGTGCTTGCCGACGTTGACCCACAGGCCTCCACGCCTAACTCGCTTGGAGCCTTCTGGTGATTCCCATGCTGAACCATCTGTGGGTGCGCCTTTGTAACTGTTGTGGTACCAGTCCTGGACCCACTCCCATACATTTCCAGCCATGTCACACAAACCTTGGGGAGTGTGGCCTTTGGGCTTGCTACAAACTGGCCATGTGATGGCGCGGCCACAACCATCTTTGCCAGCCCCGCACATCACGGCCCGACCACAAGTTGCATCCTCGTTACCCCAAGGATATTTCCAATCATTGCCAACACCACTAGCCGCATACTCCCATTCAGCCTCGGTGGGCAAACGGCCACCAGCCCAAGCAGCAAAGGCGCGAGCCTGCTCCCAGTCCACACACACCACAGGTTGATTGTCACCTTGGAAACTACTTGGCAACGCACCTTTGTCCCACTTCCGACCATTCCATATCCAACATGTACCATCGTCAATGTGGGGCGCTGTGCAGTGACCTGCATCTACACATGCCCGGTACTGCTTGAAAGTAACTTCACTCTTACTCATTTCAAAGGCTGGCACTCTTACTGAATGGATAGGCTTTTCGTCAGGGTCGCCATCGTTGGACCCCATTTGGAAACGACCACCTGGGATTGGTACCCAGTCCAGTTCAAGCGCGCCCGCTGCTTTGGCCTGAGCAGGGTCACCCTTTCCTGTTGTAGCTTCTGTTCCTGCCGGTGCTGGCGTTTCTGCCTCTGTCCTTGGGCTCGCCTTTGATGGAGCGTCTGTTGGAGCGTCTGCTGTGGCCTCTGCCTCTGTTGGAGCCTCTGCGCCAGCCCCTGCCCCTGTTCCTGGCCCTGTTCCTGCCCCTGCTCCCGTCCCCGCCTCCACCCCCCCCCCCACCCCCTCGCCCCCCCCCCCCCCCCCCCCCCCCCCCC
>ERZ795052.2657-NODE-2657-length-21140-cov-6.063932_pt1 | contig 21140 bp, 14 predicted proteins | sample MGYA00375136_ERZ795052 | MGnify/ENA primary metagenome ERZ795052 (study PRJEB30181, sample SAMN05720156) | activated sludge metagenome | isolation source: Anaerobic digester | place: Japan | collected 2015-05-26 ... | reverse complement strand
ACCCGCTTGCCGTCCTCGAGGTCGCGGCTCACGGCGCGGTAGCCGCCCGAGATGACCTCCTGCCCCTCCTCGAGGCCTTCGAGGATCTCCCAATAATCATCGTCGCTGATGCCGATCTTGACGGGCACCATTTTCGCCACGTCGCCCTGCTTGAGGAACACCACTTCGATGGGTTTGACGGCGTCCCGGTGTTTCTTGTCCGGCCTGGGGGAGCTGTTGGTGGAAGGGGAATGGGCGCCGGGGTTGGGCGCGGCGGGGTTGGTGTGGGAGGAGGAGGCGTTGGTTGCGGTTGAAGGGTTGCCTTGGGTTTCCTTCGGTTTGGGCAGGCGGGTGGTCACGCTGGCGATGGGGACGCTCAAGACGTTGGTGCGCGAGCGGGTTTCGATCTCGGCCGTGACGGACATGCCGGGGCGGAAGGCCTCTTTTTCCTTGATGCGGATTTTGACTTCGAACTTGGTGGCTTCCTGCTGGCTGCTGCTGTAGGGGGAGGTTTTGGACGAGTTGGCGATTTCGGTCACGGTGCCGGTGAACTTGCGGTTTTTGAAGGCGTCCACTTCAAGCTGGACGTTCTGGCCGGGGGCGATCAGGACGACGTCAATCTCGCCGATTTCGACGCGAGCCTCCATTTCACCCAGGTCGGCGATGGTCATGATTTCGGTGCCGACATTTTGGACGGTGCCGAGGACGCGCTCGCCGAGTTGCGAATTGAGTTTGCTGACGGTGCCGCTCAGGGGGGCGACGATGGTGGTTTTGGCCAGTTGCTCCTCGGCGCTGGCCAGCGAGGCGCGGGCCATTTCGACCTGGTGAGTGGAGTTGGTGAGCTGGGCGCTGGCGACGGCATGGGCGGCCTTGGCTTCGTCGTACACGGAGGCGGAAACCAGTTTTTGCTGGAACAGCTCGGCCACCCGGCGGAACTCGGCGTCGGCTTTCAGCAAGTTGGCCTCGGCGGTGGCGCGGCTGGCCAGCGAGGATTTGTAGGCCGCCTCGGCCTGGTTCCGGTTGGCGATGTAGAAGTCGGGCTTGATTTTGACGATGAGCTGGCCCTTGGCGACCTGCTGCCCTTCTTTCACCGGCAGTTCGATGATTTCGCCGCTGACCTCGGGGCTGATCTTGACCTGCACCACCGGCTGGATTTTGCCGTTGGCCACGACGACCTCGGTCAGGTTGCGCCGGGCGACCTTCTCGGTCTGCACGGTGATGACGACTTCCCGTTTCTTGAGGATGGCCACCGTCGCCAAGGCGCCCACGCCCAGGACGAGGATGGAGAAAACGAGAATTTTTCTGCCAGTTTTGGATTTTGCCATGTCAGCTAAATAAATATGACACGCGCGGGGTCATTTTGTTTCACGTTTTTCCTGGACGGGGGAATCCGTCGGTGTCCGGGCCCCTCGGTTTGCCCTCCCGGTTTGAGTCCCTGCCGCCCGGTTGGCTTACCGTTTGAAAAGGGCCTGCATCGCGAAGCCCAGTCCCACCATCGAGGTGCTGTAAAGCAGCCAGATGCCGAACACCCAGGCCGCCGCCCGGGCGAAGGAAACGGCGGCCAGGCGCGCAAGGCCCATCGCGCGCACCGCCAGCAGCCACCAGACGAGGACATTGGTGAGCGCCAGCAGGCCGTGGACCGGATTTTGGGGATCGTAGTTCCGGACCAAGAGCACCAGGCTCGGGCTGGCAAACAGGTTCCCGGTCACCAGAATCAGCAGCGTGCGCACGACGGTTTCCAGCACGCCAATCATGGCTGCCAGCCCCACCACCTCGACCGCTTTCATGAACGGGAACTCGCGTTTGAACACGTTTCGCCCCACCAGCCACAACACCAGGCCCCAAAGAAACGGAACAGCAAACGCCAGCGCCGCCGGCGCCGCATACGCGCTGACCTTGGCCCCGATCAGCCCCCATTTTTCCGCCGCGTTCCGGACCTGTTCCGCCTGTTGCTCGGACATCTTCTGCCCGGCGATTTGCTTTTCAATTGCCTGGGAGGTGATCTCGCTGAGCTGCTGTTGAATCGCGGGCTGCGAAAAGACCAGCCACGCCCCAACCCAACTCACCACCATGAGCAACAAGGCCGGCGCCACCCAGTTGCCCGCGGCCGGACCGCTGCGGGCGACATCGTCCATCACCTCGCCGGGCGTTGCGAAGAGGTTGAACAGGCGTGACGGCAGCGACATTCGGGGCGGAGCCGGGGGGCCGGCATCCGGCCCGCGGACAGGCGGGGGTTGGTTCATGCGTTTTGTTCGGCGCGTGGGCCTAGGTCAAACGAACAAACCACGCCCTGGAGGCTCGCACAGCGCGGTCCGGGCGGGGCTCCGTTCCTGAAGCAGGTCACTGGAATGCACCTGTATGGGGGACTGGGGACATAAAGCAAGCTGTAAAATGCCCTCGTCGGGATGGCCTCTTTTCATGGGGTCAGGAGCGCAGGCGGGACGGCGACGACCAGGTGGGCCGGGTTTTCGGGCTGCCAGGCCCGGTGGAAGCGGCTCCCGGCCCCCGGCGGTAAGGTGATGATTCTGGGCGGTTTTTACATTGTCTTGGTTTTTCGTTGTGCCAGTATGTTATGGATGAAATACAGCTCTGTTCGCGCCCGCGCCGCTTGCTATGGCGGTGGGAGGCGGCTGGTTGCCGCGGGGGACACGGCCAGGGGCGGTGAGGGCGTGAGAATAGAGGACGCGAAACAGGCTGGACAGGCGGCGGAACTGGGTGTTAAAATTACTTAACTAAGCTAACTAAATATGACTGCGAACCACTTCGTCGTGCGGCGGCGCGCATTCACGCTGATTGAACTGCTCGTCGTGATAGCGATCATAGCGATTCTGGCGGCGATGCTGCTGCCGGCCCTCAGCTCGGCCAAGGAACGGGCGATGCGCACGCGGTGCGCCAGCAATCTGCGCCAGGTGGGCATCGGGGCGCATTTGTATGCCAACGACAACAGTGACATTCTGCCGCAGCGGAGCTGGCCCGTCGGGCAGAACCCGTGGCAGACCTACGAGGCCTGCCGTGTCAACTCGGGCACCAGCACCATTATCCGCGGTCCGTACAACCTGGGGCTGCTGTTCTTCTCGAAGGCAGTCGAGAACCCCGAGGTGTTTTACTGCCCCAGCGGGAGCAAGGTGTCGAAGAACTGGACTTATGCCTATTACAGCACGAGCCCGAACCGGTGGCCCTCGACACCGCCCGACAGCGGGGACGACAATGTCCGGACCGGGTACAATTATTATCCGCAGCCGCCGGAGCTGGAGCGGGTGCAGGGCTATTTTGTGCCGGTGCTGGCTTACGGTTCGTATGTGGACAGCGTGGGCAACAAGCTGACCGAGCCGGTGCCTTTGAAAGTCTCGCAAGCCGACCCGAAGCGGACGATGTCCACGGATTTGCTGCACACGCTGGATAACATTCCGCACAAGACGACCGGGGGGAATGCGGGGGTCAACGCCCTGTTCACGGATGCGCACGTGCGGTTCCAAACGGTGCGGGCCAATCCCCAGGCGTTCAGCACCGTGTTGTGGGCCGACCCGGGCCCGGGGGGCTCGCCGCTGAATTTCCGCCGGGTTTTAACCTATTTCCAGCCGTAAAGCTTTTGAGCGAATCAGAACCCTGCTCGAATGAACCATCAACAACCGAATCGAATGAAAACACCCGTTAGACTCCTCGTTGGTATCGCCTTGGTGGCCCTGTCGCCCGCACTTCAGGCCACGGTGTTCTTTAGTGACACCTTTAACAGCGGCAGCACCCTGAACAGCCTGACGCCGGCCGCCCCGACGCCGAACTCGACGAGTTACCAGCTCTCGTCGTCCAAATCGTGGAATCCCACGCCCTCCCTTACCGCAAACGACCTGAAGTTCGGCATTGGCTCGACGACCAGTGGCGGGATTGAAGTCCAGGCCCTGTTCACGGACAACCCGGTGTCGTTGAGTTTGCCGGGGGATTACATTCAACTGCGGGTGACCTTTACCAACACGGTGGGGCTCCTGACGACGAACTGCCTCCTGGGCTTTGGTTTGTATAACGGAGCGCAGGTGGCGCCGGTGGCGGGTGGGCTCAACGCCACGGCTTTGAACAGTTTTAGCGACCATGTCACGGACGGGGTGCAGAACTGGCAGGGGTACTGGGGCCAGCGGGGTTACACCGGCCAGAATTCGCGGATTGTGAGGCGGCTGCCCCAGACCACGGGGGCGGACAATCGAAACCAGAACCTGACCAGCACCGGGAGTGGCACCCAGAGCTACGGCAACCCCGCCGGCTCGACGGTTGGCTCGCAGTCAACAGCCCCGTCGGGGGCCTTGGTGGTGGGCAACACCTACACTGTGGTGCTGAGGATTGATCTGGTGGCGGAAAACACCCTGGCCATCACCAATACGTACTATGATGGGCCGGACACCAGTGCCCCCATCCTGTCTCAATTTGGCACGGTCGCCTCGGGCGCGGACGTGTTTACCACGACGTTTGACGGCTTGGGCATCGGCTGGCGCGCGATGGCCAGCACCAGCGGCGGCACCGTCATGGATATTTCCTCGATCACGGTGGAAGGGTCGGCCACGACGATCACCACGCCGCCGGACATCATCACCCAGCCGGTGCCGGTGACCGTGCCCAACGGCGGTTCCTGCGCGTTCTCGGTGGTGGCGCAGGGTTTTGGGATGAAATACCAATGGAAGCGTTATGGCACCAACCTGGTTGACGGCGGGAACATTGCCGGGGCGACCACCCCCATGCTGGTGATTTCGCCGGCGTCCGCGGCGGATGTGGCTTCCGGCGCCAACGGGTATTACGTGACCATTACCGGGACCGGCGGTTACAGCACCAATTCGGTCACCTGCTCGCTGTCGCTGGGAACGGCCTCGACGCTGGTGTGGTCAGGTTCGGGCACCACGTGGGACCTGGGGACCAGCGCCAGTTGGCTGAAAGGCGCCACGCCGGCGACGTTCAACTATGGCGACGCGGTGATCTTCAATGACACGGGCTTGGCGAACCCGCTGGTGAACCTGCAGGGCAGTTACCTGAGCGCCTCGTCCGTCACGGTGGACGCCAGCATGGGCATTGACTACGTCTTCGGCGGGACCGGGAGCTTTGCGGGGCCCGGCCAGTTGATTTACAAGGGGGCCGGCCTGCTGACGATCAACAACATCAACACTTATACCGGCGGCACCCTGATCAGCAATGAATACGCCTACCTGGTGCTTAACAACTACGGCGGCCTCGGTACGGGGCCGGTGCGGCTGGCCAAAGCCGGCGGATACATGGAGGTGGTTCCGGCGGGCAGCGCCACCGCGGGATTCAAGGGGGATGTGATCGTCGAGGACGATTTCACCATCCAGTTCGACGCCACCGGGGCGTATGCGGGAGTGTTCCTGAATGATCTGGCGGGGACGCCTGGCAAGACGCTGACGCTGCGGCCCTTCTCGACCGCGAGCGCGAGCCGCTACCGGGTGTATGGCAATGCCACGACCTGCGACGCGAATCTGTATCTGGACGGTGCGGGCACTTCCGAAGCCGCCTATTACGGCACCACGCTGGCGCCCTACCAGGGCAGCGGGGGCGTGCAGATTTACAACGGCGTGATCTCCGGCCCCGGCGGGATCATCCAGCGCGCAGGCGGGCTGACGGTGCTGGCCGGTCAAAACACCTACTCCGGCGGCACCACCCCGACCACCGGCACCATTGGCTTTGGCGCCGACACGATTGGCAATGTCACCTCCGGCCCGATTGGCACGGGTCCGTTGTTCCTGAATCCGGAAGCGCCGAACACGACGGGCAGCGGGACGGTGCTGGCGTATGGCGGGCCGCGCACGATCGCCAATCCGTTGCAGTATTCCAGCGGGACCAACAACCTGACCCTGATCATCGGCGGCACCAACGCCCTGACCTTCACGGGCCCCTACACGCTGAACGGCAACGACGGCGCCACCACCTACGTCAACCGCACCGTCCAGGTGAATAATACCGCGCTAACGACCTTTGCGGGCCAGATCAGCGGGCCGGGTTGCGGCCTCATCAAGACGGGCAGCGGCACGCTGGCCCTGACTGGGAACAACACCTATGACGGCCCCACAACCAACAGCGCCGGCACCTTGATGGTGAACGGGACGCTGGCCGGGCCGGTCACCGTCGCTTCCGGCGCCACACTGGCCGGCACGGGCACCATCAACGGGCCGACCACGGTTTTGGCGGGCGGCGCCATTGCCCCCGGCGCTTCGATTGGCACCCTGACGATCAACAACAATCTGGCGTTGGCGGGCAATTTGACCGTCGAGGTGAACCGCGCGGGCTTTGCCAGTGACAAGATCGTGGTGACCGGCACGCTGGCCAATACCGGCACGGGCACCGTGACCGTGACCAACCTGGGCGCGCCGTTGGTGGTGGGCGACACGTTCGTGCTGTTCAACAAGGCGGTGACCGGCGGCAGCGCGCTGACCATCACCGGCGGGGGCGTGACGGTTTGGGAAAACCGGCTCGAGAATGACGGGACCATCCGCGTGCAGTCGCTCCTGCCGACCACGCCGACCAACCTGAGTTACAGCGTCGCGGGCAACAGCCTGACCTTGAGCTGGCCGGCGAACTACCTGGGCTGGATTCTCCAGTCCAACGCGGTTGGCATTGCCTCGAGCGGAAACTGGTTCCCGGTCCCTGGGACGGCCGGCGCAACCCAGTACACCCTGACGCTGGACCCGGCCAAAGGCAACGTGTTCTACCGCCTGGTGTTGCCAACGCCTTGACGCAGAATGAGTGTTCGGACACCCCCGCCGACCCTTTGCCGGCGGGGGTGTTTTTTCCCGGCCCGCCTCGCGGCCACCGTGACATCCTGGCAGTTTATGAAGCATCCCCTGTCCGTCCTGCTCCTGGGAGGAGCCGTTTTCCTTGGCCAAACCCTGCGTGGGGGCACGGTGTTTTTGGACGATTTTTCCTCGAGCACGCTCAACTCCGCGACGCCCGCTCCGCCCGCGGCGGGCTCGACGGCTTATCATTTATTTTCGTCGAAGGCGTGGAACCCCGCGCCCGGCATTGCCGCCAACGACCTGCAGTTCGGCATTGGGCCCACGACGAGCGGTCACATTGAGGCGCAGGCGTTGCTTGCGGCGACGCCGGTGGCGTTGACGAACACGGGCGATTGGATCGAGCTGAGCCTCACGTTCGTCAACACCGCCGGCTTGTTCACCCAGAGCGGCCACCTCGGCTTTGGCCTGTACAACTCGGGCGGGGTTCCGCCGCTGGCGGGGGGCATGCAAGGGACGGCCACCACTTCGACGACGGCCACCGGCGGAGCGCAGGGCTGGCAAGGGTATGTGGCGCGGCTGGCCTATGAGGGCGGCACGCACCGGCTGGCCACGCGCCCCGTGCAGACCATCACCACCGCCAACAACCAGGACCTCGTGACGGAAGGCAGCGGCAGCATGAGTTATGTGGGCGGGGTCAGCCTGGCCGGCGCCGCATCCACGTTGTCCCTGGCGGCCGGCACGCAACTGACGGCGGTGCTGCGGCTGACCCTGAGCGGGCCGGGGGCTTTGCAGCTCGAGAGCCGGCTCTATCTTGGGGCGGACACCAACGGCGTGCTGCTGGTGAGCCAGTCCGGGCCGGCCAGCGGCGGCAACTTTCTGACGAACAGTTTCGACGCGTTGTGCGTGGGGTGGCGGGCCATGGCCAACACCAGCGCGACTTTGATTGATATTCAGTCCATCCGTGTGACCAGCACCGCCTTCTCCACCCCGGAAGGGTCCCCGGTTGTCAGCGCCTTGTCGCCGGCCGCCGGCGCGAACGGCGTGTGCGGGGACACACTGCTGAAAATCATTTTCGACAGGCCCGTGCTGCTGCAGAAGAGCGGCGCCATCCGGATTTATGACACGCTCAACCCCGCCGCGCCGGTGGATACGATTGACCTCAGCGCCAATGTGGATAACGGCCCCGGGGGCATCGTCAGCGATGTGCAGCCCCGCCTGATTGGTGGCGAAACGTTCACCAATCGCCCGGTGGTGGTGTCGGGGGCCACGGCGGTGATTCATCCCCATGCCGGGGTGCTGACGACCAACCGGACTTATTATGTGCTGATGGACCCGGGAGTGTTCACCGACACGCAGGGCAATGTTTTCCCCGGCATCAGTGACCCCGGCTATTGGAGGTTCACGACCAAATCCGGCGGGCCGGCCAACAGCACCAACCTGGTGGTGGCTGCGGATGGCACGGGCGATTTCTGCACCGTGCAGGGCGCGGTGGACTTTGTGCCGGCGGGCAATGCAACCCCGCGGCTGATTACCATTCGCAACGGCGTTTACCGCGAGATTGTGAATGTCAACAACCGGCACCGGCTCACCTTTCGGGGGCAGGACCGGGCGGGAACGGTGATTGGCTACGACAACAACGCGTACCTGAACGGGAGCACCCACTCGCGCATGGCGTTCAAGGTGAACGGGAATGACATCGCTCTGGACACGCTCACCCTGACGAACATGACCCCGAAAGGCGGCTCGCAGGCCGAGGCGCTGATGGTCGAGACGGACCGGAAACGGTTGGTTGCCTGGAACGTGAACTTTTGCAGTTATCAGGACACGATCCTCTTGAACACCAGCGGGTCGCAGGGCTACTTCCAGGACTGTTTGATTCAGGGCGACACCGACTTCATCTGGGGCGGGGGCAACGCGTTTTTCACCAATTGCGAAATCAAGTCGCTGTATGGAGGGTATGTGACGCAGGCGCGGACCAGCGCCGGGAGCAATGGGATGTCGTTTGTGAACTGCCGCCTCACGCGGACCGGGGCGATTAGCGCGTCGCTGGGCCGGTCGCTGGGTTATGCCGACGGGAACGTGGCGTTTGTCAACTGCCTGATGGATTCGCACATTACGGGGTGGACGGACGCCAACCCGCGCTATTGGGAGCACGGCAACAGCAACCTGGCCGCCACCGCGGCGGTGGCCTACAACGGGACGCAACTGGCGGCGGGCAGTCCCGAGCTCGCCAAGGCCCGGTCGGCGGTGTTGTGGTTGAACGGCTGGACGCCCTCCTTGTTGCCGGCCATTTTGATTCACCCCACGAATCAGACGGTTGCGGCGGGTCAGACGGTGGTGTTGGCGGTGAGCGCGTTCGGAATTCCCGCGCCGGCCTATCAATGGCTCAAGAACGGCGTCAACCTGGCCGGCGCGACGAACGCCACCTATTCGATCCCGAGTCCGGCGCCGTCGGACTCGGGCACTTATGCGGTCGTGGTGACGACGCCCGCCGGCGCCGTGGTCAGCAGCAATGCCGTGCTGGTGGTGACCGCGCCGCACCCGCCGGCGTTTCCCGGGGCGGAAGGCGCGGGCGCCAATGCGGTGGGCGGGCGGGGCGGCGATGTGTATTACGTCACCACCCTGGCCGACAGCGGGGCCGGCTCGCTGCGCGCGGGCATCTCGAGCGCTCCCGCGACGGGGCGGACCATTGTTTTTGCCGTGTCGGGCAACATTGTTTTGAATTCGACGCTGACGGTGAACCGGCCGCGGATCACGATCGCGGGCCAGACGGCGCCGGGGGACGGCATTTGCCTGCAGAACTACGCGTTCAACATCGGCGCCAGCGAGGTGATTGTGCGGCATCTCCGCACGCGGCTGGGCACCAACGCGATGCAGGAGGCCGACTGCATGTGGATCAATTCCGGCACGAACATTGTCGTGGATCACGTCTCCGCGTCGTGGTCGGTGGACGAGGTGCTGTCTGCGTCCGGCAATGTGGGCAATCTGACGGTGCAGTGGTGTTACATTGCCGAAGCGCTCAACAATTCGATCCATTCCAAAGGCGCGCACGGGTATGGTTCGCTGATCACGCCTTCGCGGAACGGCACCCTGTCCTGGCACCACAACCTGTATGCGCACAACAACAGCCGGAATCCCCGCCCCGGCACGGACAGCGCGGCCACGGTGATTTTCGATTTCCGCAACAACGTGATTTACAACTACGGCAGCCGGGCCGGCTATGGGAGCGATTGGGACCCGGACCCCGAGAACCTGCGGATGAATTACGTGGGCAACTACATCGTCGCCGGCCCCAGCTCGAGTTACAGTTATGCGTTTCAGGGCGGCGGCACCAACACGATGATCTACCAGGAAAACAACTTGATAGACCTCGACAAGGACAACGCCTTCGACGGCCTCAACAACAACTGGGGCATGTTCAGCGGAACCTATGTCCCAACCAACACGCCCTTCCCGGCGCCGCCGGTGACCGCCGAGGCGCCGGCGGTGGCGCTGCAACGCGTGCTGGCGCTTGGGGGGGCGATGCCGTGGCGCCGCGACGCCGCCGACCAGCGGGTCGTGGCAACCGCCCGGGCCCACACGGGGCAAATCATTGATGCGGTCGCCCAGGTGGGAACCTGGCCGGTGCTGGCCTCGGTTCCGCCGCCGACCGACGCGGACAGCGACGGCATGCCGGATTATTGGGAACTGGCGGTGGGTCTGAATCCCTTGAACGCGGCGGACCGCAACGTGACCAACATGCTGACCGGCTACACGCGGCTGGAGGAGTATTTGAACTGGCTGGCCGACCCGCACGCGATTTGCCCCCGCAACGGACAGGTCGAGGTCAGCCTGCGCGCGCTGACGGGCGAGGCGACCAACCTCGCTTACGTGGTGTCCTCGGGAACCAACGGTTCGGTGGCCTTGCTCGCCGACGGCTTCACGGCCCGCTTCACTTCCGTTCCGGATTACAACGGCCTGGCCAGCTTTGCGTTTACCGCCCGGGATTCGGTCAATGGCGTCACCTTTGGCCCCGTGACGGTGGGGGTTCTGATTTCAACCACCAACGCCAACCATCCGCCGGTGCTCGCGCCCGTGACCAACCGGACCGCGGTGGCGGGCCAGACTGTGTCATTCGTCTGCAGCGCGACCGATCCCGAGGTTCCCCCGCAGACCCTCACCTTCAGTCTGTTGAACGCCCCCGACGGCGCGGCGCTGGACCCGGGCTCGGGACAGTTCCATTGGCGGCCGGCGATTGCCCAGGGCGGCGCCACGTATGATCTGGCGGTGGTGGCGGCCGACAACGGCTCGCCGAGCCTGAGCGCGACGCAGCACTTCAGCATCACGGTGCTCCGGCCCGCCCGCCCCGCCCTGCAGGGCGGAAGGTTCACCGGCAACCGGTTCTCCCTGGGGGTTGCGGGCGATGCGGGCCCGGACTACCTCATCCTCGCCTCGAGCAACCTGACGGATTGGGCGGCGGTGTTTGCCACCAATTCGCCGGCGCTGCCGTTCTGGTGGGCGGACCCGGAATCCGAGGCGATCCCCCGGCGTTTTTACCGGGTGTTGCTCGGGCCTTGAATATGGAGGGCTGCCCTCGTCAAACCGGATGGCAGCCAACAGAAACAACAGTATGAAGAACAGAATTCAAGTTGGCCGGGCGCCGGACGGGTCTGGCGCCGGCGGTCGGGTCTCCAAGCCGGGACCGACGCGGGGGCGGTCTTGGTCCCGCGTTCGCTCCGGAGGCTTCGCGCTGGTCGCGGCGGTCTTGTGCCTTGGACTCGGCGCCGTGCAGGGCGCGGAGAACCGGACGTATGACGTGCGGGCGTTTGGGGCCAAAGGGGATGGGAAGACGCTGGACACCGAGGCGGTCCAAAAGGCCTTGAGCGCCTGCGCCAAGGGTGGCGGGGGAACCGTGCGCGTGCCGCCGGGCACGTATCTTTGCCAGCCCTTGACGCTCGGAAGCCGGACGACGCTGCAGCTCGAGGAAGGGGCGATGCTGCTGGCCAGTCCGGACCCCCGCCATTTCATGAAGGTTCCCGGCGACTGGCTGCAGGCGAAGAGCGGCAGCGACTTCATTCCGCTGCTGAGCGGCAAGGACCTCACGGACGTCACCATTACGGGAAAGGGGGTCATAGACGGCAACGGCGCCGTTTGGTGGGAAGAGGCGGAGAAGGCCCGGCAGCGGGTCAGCGGTTACACGCTGCCGCGTCCGAACCTGTTTACCTTGCAGCGCTGCCGGAACGTCAGGCTCAGCGGCATCACGCTGCAGAACTCGCCCAAGTTTCACTTCGTGCCGACCGAGTGCGAGGAGGTGGTGGTGGACGGGGTGACCATTCTGGCGCCGGCCGGTTCGGCGAACACCGACGGCATTGACCCGAGCAATTGCCGCAACGTGACCATTACCCGGTGTGTCATTGACGTCGGGGACGACAACATTGCCATCAAGTCGGGCAAAAAGGTCGCCGGCCGCGAATTCGGCTGTGAAAACATCCGGGTCAGCGACTGCACCTTCAAGCACGGGCACGGCATGAGCATCGGCAGCGAAACCGTCGGCGGGGTGAGAGACGTGGTGGTGAAAAACTGTGTCTTCGAAAACACCGACAACGGGCTGCGCATCAAGTCACGCCGGGGCCGGGGAGGGGTGGTCCGCGATATCACTTACACCGACTGCACGTTGAAGGACTGCCAGCCCGTCATTTCGATCATGGCCTACTACCAGGACTCGACGTATTCAACCTTTCCCAAGGATGACCCCGCGCAGCCCCTGACGGACACCACCCCCGTGTTTCGGAACCTCACCATCCGGAACGTGACCGGCGCCTCGACGCGGGAAGTCGGCGCGATCGCCGGCCTGCCGGAAAGCCCGGTGGAAAACGTGTTGCTGGAGAATGTGACGCTGTCCGGGACCACGGGGTTGCTCATTGCCAATGCCCGGGGCGTTACGCTCAAGAAGGTGAAGGTGACGGTGCCGCAGGGCGAGCCGGTGATTCTGCACAACGCCGAGGTGAGTGGGCAGGTGGAGAAACGGTGACCCGGGCCGGGCGGTGCGGTGGGAGCGGGGGGGGCGGCACGGCGCGGGCGGCGGCGCCGGAACTGGCGGCCCAGTTGATGCTCAGCCGGTAGCGCCAGGGCCGGCGGCGGGCCGGGCGCGCGGACGGCTGCGATGAAGACCGCGGACGGCTCAGCGGTTTGGGCGCAAGTCCTTCGAGGTGGCGAGGGCGATGACCCGCCCCTGGTTTCCCACTGCGCAATAAAAGTGATAGACCACACCGTTGTGTTTCAACACCCACGGTTTGTGGGCGTAGGTTTCATCCCAGGGTTCGGACGGCTCGACCAGGTGCGGCCCCTCCCATTTGGTCCAGTGGACCAGGTCGCGCGACACGGCGAAGGTGTCAAACGCCTTGGGCTTCCACCCCGCGCCGAAGTAAAACATGACCCAGAGGCCGTTCATCCGCACGATTTGGGGGTCGCCGCTGATGCCGTTCTGCTTGTCCTCGCCGTTGGCCAGCACACAGTTGGGGCCGAAGCGCGACCAATGAACCATGTCGCGGGACAGCGCCATGCCGATGCGCTCGTAACCGTTCTTGACCTTGGCATTGTAGAACATGACAAACGGCGCCCCGAGCGACCGCGAGTCGTCGCGAATGATGGTGCTTTTGTAGAGGGTGAGGCGCTCGAATTCGCGCACGTCCGCGTCGCAGGGGGTCAGCACCGGATTTTCCTTCGCCCGGGTCCATTCGGCGGCCCGGGTGGGGTCCTTGGTCCACGCCATGCCAATCGAAAGGGGGTCCGGTTCGTAGCCCTGGCGGGCGCCGCCGAGGTAGGACATCCAGTATCGGCCCTTGTATCGGCCCAGGGCGGCGCTGCCGCCCCAGCGCGGGTCCACCAGCGCCACGCCGCCGTCCGCCTGCCAGGCGTCCCACCCTTTGCCGGCGAAGGAGAGCACCTTGCCCAGCGTCCGCCAGTTCAACAGGTCTTCGCTGCGCGCCAGAAAGGTTTCGTAGCCGGTCTTGTCGGTGATGGCGACATACATCATGTACCAGGCCGGGCCGTGGCGAAACAGGCTGGGGCAGTCCACCATCTGGTTGGACGCGCCACGCAGCACAATGCCGTATTTGAAAGGCGTCTTTACTTCTTCGTACACCCGCTCCAGGGTCGCCGCGTCAATCGCCGCGGCGGCCCGGTCCGCCGCCGGGGAGGCCGGGACGGAGATCAGCAACCAGAGGGGGAGCAGAAAGCTTGACTTGAAATAAATCCGGCGGGGTCGCGGCGGAACCGGCGTTGAACCTTGCATAAGCCGAACGAGCATGCGGGTTGCTTTTTCGCGGGAAATTAGGGGCGAAGGCGGGGGGGCGGCAACCGCAAAACGAGCGGGCCTGGGGCGGAACTCTGCGTCGGGACCCGTTCCGCCACCCGGATATTCCCACCTTGTCCGGCTCAGGCTTGCGCCGGCGTTTGAGGCCGACGTCTGCTGCCCGGCCGCTTCGTTCGCCTTGCTCGAGTTCAGGTTCGATGGGCTTTCCTTTGACGGGCCGGGTCCAAGCCCGCCCTGCCAAAAGGCGAAGGAAAGCCGCCCCTTCAGGGCCTGGCAATGTTGTGGGCGGTTGACCCAGGGCGCCGCTCGCGGACTTGCCTTGCCTTGGGCTGTTTTGTTTCGGGCTTTCAGCATTTCCCACGGCCGCCGAGCGCCGCCGCTTCGGCGCGCTTGCCATCCCAACACCGGCCATGCTACGGTCACGGGCCGTGAAGACCGTTGACCAGAGTCTCTTGGATGAGGTCACCAACCGGCTGGTAAAAGAGCTCCATCCCGAGTGCATCTGGCTGTTCGGTTCGCACGCGTGGGGGACACCGGAGGAAGGCAGCGACCTGGACCTGTTGGTGGTCGTGCCCGAGAGCAGCGAGACGCCGGTGGAGCGCATGAGGCGGGCGCACCGGTGTCTCCGCGGCTTGGGCATTGCGAAGGATGTGCTCGTCAAGACCCGCCAGGAATTCGACCGGCTGCGCGCCCTGCCTTCGACGCTTGACTATCTGGTGTTCCACCGGGGGCGGAAACTCTATGGATGACACCAAGCGCGAATGGGTGCGGTCGTGGCTGGTCAAAGCGCACAGCGACTTGCGCTCCGCCCGGGCGCTGCTGGCCCTGGATGAACCCGTCACCGATACCGCCGCCTATCACTGCCAGCAGGCCGCGGAGAGAAGGCGTTGAAAGGCTACCTCGCCTTCTGCGACCGGCCGATGGACCGAACCCACGATCTGGAACGGTTACTGGAGCTCGCGACCGCACTGGAGCCGAAGTTTGCTCCGCTGGAAACACAGGCGCACGTGCTCAATCCCTACGCCACGGCGTTCCGTTATCCCGACACGCTGGGGGTGCATTTTCCATCGGTCGCCGAGGTGAGGACCGCCCTCGAGCACGCCCAAGCCATTTACGATTTCGTGCTTAACCTCATTCCTCGGGAGGCCTGGCCCGGCTGAAGATTGAAGGCAGGGGATTCATCCGATTACCCGTGGCGCTTTGGCCCGGCTGCCAAACGCCTGTCCGAAGAGCGGGGGCCGTCGGGGAAGGCACGGGAGGTTTGACCTCTCCGGCGAAAGGGGCCATGCTGTGTTGCGAGATTCGGAGCCGATGGCCAACTCGAAGTCACGCCTGCATTTGCTGGAGCCCTCGCGGCGGGCCCGCCGCCTGTTTTGGCACATGCTCTCGATCGGGTCGGTGACCCTGGACGAGCCGGACACGCATTTGGGCATGGACAAGCCCGGCGCCCATTTGTTCTGGGTGCAGTCGGGGGAGGGGACGCTCCACGTGCCGGACAAAGTCTTCGAGCTGCGGCCGGGGCCGCGCTGCTGGCTGGTGGACATGCGCAAGCCGCGGACTTACGCGCCGCGGCCGGGAAAGCGGCTGGTGAACACGGGGTTTCGTTTTCGCGGGCCCGAGCTGGAGGCGTGGTGCGAGGAGCTGGGCGATTCCCCCGAGTTTGTGCTCAGCCCGGGCGACTTTGAAGCGTTGCGCAAGGCCTTCCGGCAGATGCTGGTCCTGGCACGCCGGCGCGCGGAGGATTTCGAGTGGCGAATTCATGTGCTGATCACGCAGGCGCTCGGCCGCCTGTTCAAGGCCCGGCATCTGCTGAGCGCGCCGCCGGTGGACATGCCCAAGCCGCTGGCCCGGGCCATCGCGCTGGTGATGGCGGACCCCGCGCGCGACTGGCGCGTGCCGGAACTGGCCGACGCCGCCGGCTCGAGCCGCTCCGGCCTGCAGCGCCTGTTCCGCGAGTTTCAAAAGGAGAGCATCCACGAGTTTCTGCAGCGGACGCGGCTGGACCAGGCCCGGCAACTGCTCTGCGACGAGCGGCGTTCGATCAAGGAAGTCTCCGCCAAACTGAACTTCTCGAGCGAATTCTATTTCAGCCGCTTTTTCCGGAAACGGACCGGCATGAGCCCGCGCCAGTTCCGCGAAAGCATTCAGGACTAGTTCGCTCCCAGCCCAAACTTCTTCGTTTCGCCCCCGTTACCCGGAAACCATAAAGGGAAGGCCCTGACGCCGGGACTTCGCCCTCGAGTGATTTGCCGGGCCGGCTTCGCCGCCTCCGCTCAAATACCGCGCGGGAGAAAGTAACCGAGGATTCGCGCGGGGTTTCGCACACAGATCTGCACATGATCCAGCGCCCGGACCGCTGCGCCGGGGTACAACTCCTCCCCTTCCACGAAATAAGCTGCGATCGTGTCGAACGGGATCAGACGCCGGTCAGCACGCAGCCGATGAACCGTTTCAAAAACCGCGCAATCCAGCTTCCGGTTGCCGAAGAACCTGCCCGTGTTTTGAGGCAGGGCCACCCGCGCGGTCGCACGTCTCCTTCAGGTGGCGATACGCCTCGCGCACGAATTCCAAATGGTGCCGGTCCGCCAGGTGAAGACAGTGACCGAGGTCCACCGCCGCCCCGACGACGCCGGGTTTGGTGATGCCCCGCTGCCGCGCCCACTCGCGGGCGCGGGTTGCATCCCCGACCCAGAAATAGATGCCGTGTCCGAGCCAGTCGTACGCGTTGGCACTGGGCTTGAGGTCCTGCCGGCCGGCCGCCACTTTCCGGGCCAGGCTTTCTTCGCAGCCATGGTAGCCCAGGACGATCGGTCGCGGGAGCATGGTGGAGAATCAGGCGTGACGGGATTTGCCGGCTGAACGAGGAAGCCGTTGGGGCCGCTTTTCCACCGCGTTGAGGACCCCCACCTGACGGAGGAATTCGAGCCGCTTCCGGGACGACGCGGCAATGGCCCGCGCCGCCTTCCGCATCTCAGCCACTTCGGCTGCGATCTGCTCCGGCACCGGGCGTGAGGTCGCTGTCAGGTTCATCATGCAGGAACTTAACCGCCGCCCGAAATCGCCGCAAGGCTTTTGGCGATTGTCCTGGCGGTTCTTTGGCGGTTGGTTTCTCCAATGACAGCCTCGCCGGGCTTTGGGCTTGCCCTCGCCTCAACCCATCCCGTTGGCGGGAGACGCGCGCTGATGGCGGACCGTTTTCACAAAACATTAGGCCGGTTTGTCCATGTCCCTTTGGCCCGGTTCGGGAGAAGTTTAACGTGTGTCCGGAAACCGTGAATCGTGGGCCGTTCCGCCGCCGGAGCGAAGGGAAGGGCGGGCTCGGAAATGGGCGGCCCGCCCGGTTCCGGAGGTTGAATGAACACCGGTCTGCACCTGCCAGTTGATCAAAGCGCTGGTCCGTCGCCGGGGGCCGTTGCTGCCGGAGTCCCGGCTTGGGAACCGGCCGGCGGGCCTGTGGCGGCGGGGCCGCCTTTGCCTGAAATCCGGCCGATTCTGTTGCGGCAGCCGGGGCGAATCGCTTTTGGAAGCGGCTCGAGTCTCGAGCTGGGGGCGGAGCTGTCGGCCCGCGGGCTGCGGCGGATTCTGGTCGTGCTGGACCCGGGGGCGCGCGAGGCCTGCCTGCCGGTGGTTGCGCGGTGGCGGGACGCCGGGATGGAGGCCGTCCTTTATGAGGGCATTGACCGGGAACCGACCGTGGGGATGTTCGAGGCGTGCCTCCAGCGGGCGCGGGCGGTTGCCCCGGACGGGGTGGTGGGCCTCGGCGGGGGCAGCGCGATGGACGTGGCCAAGCTGGCGGCCGCACTCTGGGATAGCGGGCAATCCGTGGCCGAGGTGTTCGGCATCAACGCGCTGGGCTCGCGCAAAACGTTTCTGGCCTGTGTTCCCACCACGGCGGGAACGGGCAGCGAGGTATCGCCCAATGCGATTCTGCTGGATGAAGGGAGCCGGTTGAAGCAGGGAGTGATCAGCCCGCATCTGGTGCCGGACGTGGCGTGTGTGGACCCGCGGCTGACGGTGTCGGCGCCGCCCGCGACGACGGCGGCCACGGGGCTGGACGCCTTGACGCACTGCATCGAAGCGTTTGCCAATCGGTTTGCCCACCCGATGGTGGACCTTTACGCGCTGGAGGGCATCCGCCTGATCTCGAGCGGCCTGCCTGCCGCTCTCGCCGACGGGCGGGACGAGCGGGCCAGAACCTGTCTGGCGTTGGGGAGCCTGTATGGCGGCCTTTGTTTGGGGCCGGTCAACACGGGGGCGGTGCACGCGCTGGCCTATCCGTTGGCCAGCCGGTTCGGGGTGGCCCATGGGGTGTCCAACGCCCTGTTGCTGGCGCCGGTGTTGCGTTTCAACCTCCCGTGGGCCGTCGAGCGGTATGCCGCCGTGGCGCGGGCGCTGGGGGTTCCGCCGGGTGGCGCGCCGGAGGCCATGGCGGAAAAGGGATTCCGCCGTCTCGAGGAGCTGCTGAGCCAATGTCCCCTCCCCCGCCGGTTGTCGGCGCTGGGGGTGCCGCGCACGGCGCTGCCGGAGCTGGCGGCGGCGGCCATGACGGTCACGCGGCTGCTGAAAAACAACCCCCGTCCGGTTTCGGAGCCGGACGCACTGGAGATTTACCATGCGGCGTGGTGAGGCAGCGAGAGGCGGACCGCGCGAACACCGCGGGGTCATCGTGCCAATGGTGACCCCCGTGACCGCCGAGGGCACGCTGGATGAGGCGGCGGCGGGGCGAATTTTGGATTACCTAGCCGCCGGCGGGGTGCATGGCGTGTTCCTGTTTGGCACGACGGGCGAAGGCCCCAACATCCCCAGGACGGTGCGCGACGGCCTGGTGCGGCTGGTCCTCGAGCGGGTGGACGGCCGGCTGCTGGTTTACGCGGGGATCAGCTCGGACAGCCTGCCGGAGTCGGTGACGGCGGGAAACGAATATCTGCGGCTGGGGGTGGACGCGGTGGTGGCGCATGTGCCGGGGCATTTCGAGAAGAACCCGCAGGCGGCGCTGAGTTTTTATGCGGACCTTTCCCACCAGTTGGAGGGGGGATTGATTCTCTACAACATGCCGCTGACGACCAATGTGTCGCTGCCGATCGAGTTGTGCAAGACCACCGCCGCCCGGCCGCGGGTCATCGGCATCAAGGACTCGGAAAACGACCTGGGGCGGATGGTCGAGCTGCTGCGGGAACTGGGCGGGAAGCAGGGTTTTTCGGTGTTCATCGGCACCGGCCCGCTCATGGCCAAGGGGCTGCTGCTGGGGGCCGAGGGGATTGTTCCCAGCGTTGGGAACCTGGTGCCGGCCTTGTGCCGGAAGATGTATGATTGCGCGGTGGGCGGCCAGGCGGCCGAGGCGGAGAAGCTGCACGCGGAGATCATGGGCATCGCCGGCCTGTACCAGCAGGGGCGCACGCTCGAGGAATCGCTGGCGGCATTGAAGGCGGCGATGTCCTGGCTCGGCCTGTGTCAGGCCTACACCTTGCCGCCGCTGCGGCCGTTACCCTCATTTGAGTCGCTGGTTTTGCGTGACAAAATGGCCGCGAGCGGCTTTCCTGTCCGGGACCGGACTCCGGCTGAACCGGGAGCGAGCAACCGGCCGGGACCGGAACGGCGCGGCTGGGAGGCGGCGCCGGCCTTGCCGTCCAGCCCCCAGCAAGCCTGACCCTTTGGGTTTCTTCCCCCGCGTCGGCAGCAGGGCCGCGCCCGGGTTGCCGCCCGGCCCTTTCGGTGCTTCCGGAGGCGCACTTCCATGATTGCTGTTATTGCTGACGATTTAAGTGGAGCCACGGAACTGGCTGGCGTGGGCTGGCGTTTCGGGCTCGAGGCGGAAATTCTGCACTGGACGGAGCCCGTTTCCGCAGCGGACCTGGTGGTTTACAACACCGATTCCCGGTTGAGCCGGGTCCGCGCCGCGGCGCGCTGCGCGGGCCGGGTGGCGCTCAAGCTTCGCCGGGCGAAGGCGGCATGGGTTTACAAGAAGGTGGACTCGGTGTTGCGCGGGAACGTGCTGGCGGAAATCGAGGCCATTTGCTTTCGTTTGAGGCCGCGGGGCTGTTTGCTGGCGCCGGCCAATCCGCAGGCCGGGCGCACGATCCGTCAGGGCAGGTATTACATTCATGGAGTGCCCCTCCACCAAACCGATTTTTGCCGCGACCCGGCGCATCCGCGGCGTTCGTGCAAGGTCAGCCAGCTTTTGGACCCGGCGGGGGAGCGCACAATTCGTCTTTTGGAGCCGGGGGTGGGAGAGCTGCCGCCTGGCCTCAGCGTGGGGCAGGCGACGACCACCGCGGACTTGCGCCACTGGGCCAGGCAGGTGACTCCCGAAATCCTCCCCGCCGGGGGCGCCGAGTTTTTCCGGGCGATCCTCCAGGCGTGGGGATTGGCGCCGCGGGAACTCGATTCGGCAGATTCGCTGAAGACCCGCCGCACGCTTTTCGTGTGCGGCAGTACGTCCGACCGGTCCATGGAATTCATGGAGGGCTGTCGTAAGAGGAGTTGGCCCGTGTTTCTGATGTCACCGGAGGTCATTGCCGGCGCCGCGCCCCCCGCGGTTCAACGCGAATGGGTCCGGGCCGTCTGCGCTGCCATGGGGCGGCATCGGCAGGTCGTGGTCGGCATCGGCCGGCCGGTTCTCCCGTGCCAGCGGGTGGGGTGCCGCCGGTTGGGAAGCCTGCTGGTTGAGGCGGCGCAAGCGGCGCTGTCGAAGCAGGCGCCGGAGCGGGTCTGCGTCGAGGGAGGGGCGACGGCGGTGTTGCTGCTCGAGCGGCTGGGGATCACCCGGCTGCGGGTCGAGCACGACTTCGCCATGGGCGTGACAGCGGTGCGGGCAGCCGGCGGGGCCGGTCCGCAAATTGTGGTCAAGCCGGGGAGTTACGAGTGGCCGGCGGGCCTGCTGGAATAGGGCGGTTGGGTGAACGCCGGGCAAACCAAAGACTGGCCAGGTATCCGACGATCAGCAGGATCAGGTGATTGAGAATGCCGATCAGAAACGGGTGCAGGCGATAGTTGAACGGGCCCAGATCAAGCAGCACGGAATCCAGCGCCGGCATCTGGACCGATGTCAGGGTCGCCCAGGCGGTGAACAGGACGCAGGCGGCAATGCCCACGATGGCCCCCGGGCCGTTGGCGCGCCGGGTGAGGGCGCCCAAGGCGAAGAG
>ERZ795052.2636-NODE-2636-length-21326-cov-5.314748_pt1 | contig 21326 bp, 14 predicted proteins | sample MGYA00375136_ERZ795052 | MGnify/ENA primary metagenome ERZ795052 (study PRJEB30181, sample SAMN05720156) | activated sludge metagenome | isolation source: Anaerobic digester | place: Japan | collected 2015-05-26 ... | reverse complement strand
CAAATGGAACCTAAATTTTTTTTAATTCAAGTGATTCTTTGAATAGAATCTGGCATTCGCTTTTTAGTTCTTCTTGTGTTTGTGTTCCATTTATTGCTTTTAACCAATAGTTGCATGCACGAATTTCTTTCAAAGATATTCGAACTTTATTGGTAAAATCGGCTCTTCTTGATCCTCTCAAGGCTTCTTCATAATTCGTCCCCGATGATGTAGATGATTTAATAAGCTGTCGTTTTATGACCAAATATTCCTCAGTTTTTTTTCTTAAAAATAATATGACATTTATAGCGAACTGCAATAGTCTATCCAGTATGTCATTATTCAAAATAGAAGCTTCATTTTACTTTTTTCTTTCAACTTTAGCCATTGCTTTGCGCCCTTGCGAGAAACAAAAACCCAACAGCCTTACTTAACAATTCCGTATTTTTTGCACCAATTCAATACTACTCCTTGCACCCTGTAAGCCATGGCCTAGGACTGCCAAGGGCTCTGTAAATTTCTGTATAGAGATCAGTAAATCCTCCGCTAAACTTGATTTCTTCAACATTCACCAGAATCGAACGAAAAGTGCTTTATCCTTTTGTTCTAACTTCTGCCGGCAAATCATTGGCCTCCAAGCTTAAAGACCAGTTTACCCAGACATGTTTTAATTCCAGAAAACCCGAACATTTATCAGGCCGCGAACTGTATATCTTCAATTCCTGAACTTCGCCAAAGACCCAGAACAACATATCGAAAAAATGAACACCAATATTGGCAGCAATCCCTCCTGATTTAGAAATATCTGCTTCTTACGACATAAAATACCATAGGGAACAGGACGTGATGTATTTGAGGGCGACATCAATTTTTTATAAAAAAGTTAATTTTGACTGTTGAATGTTGATCGTTTATGGCAATATTCATAATTAAGGTAAAAGTTTAAAATATAGAAATTAACACGCAGGTCAATTTATTCTTTATTATATAATAAGCCATTCTTGATTAAATTAAAATTGATGCTGTTTTCGAAAATTTATCAGCTGATCTGACACACCCAAATGCAAACTTCCATGTTCCATCCTATTAATTATTATAGCTTCCCATCATTAGCCACTCATCACTCTCCATGGCTTCGCCCCCTCACTCCCATCGGATGAGTTAATATTTTTGTTGAAAACACCTGATTTACAGGCATTTTCGAAGATTACCCCTCAGATTGCCAAAGCAGCAAATATTCTGAAGGACTTTGCTTTTTTAGAAAAATATCTGCTTCAAAACTGTTCATCAACAGATAACGAATTTTTCTCTTTATCAGTTTTTCTGCTTTGTCAACCAACTTTAGCAGATATGTTTTATCCAGCCCTTCGGTAACTATCATTAGATCAATAATATCGCTATTAATTCCACGAGCAAAATCTCCAATGAGATATACCTGCCTGACATCACCAATCTTTTCGATAATACTGCCAATCACATGATCTAATCCGACATATTTTAACAATATGCTGTGGATGTCTTTAAACAAGGGATGGCGTGTGTTTGAACGATAAACTTTCCGGTTGGATACGGTTTCTGAAACGAGTAAACCTGCCTCCTCAAAACGATTCAATTCAACGCGGATAGCATTGCTGGATTCATCAAATTCTTCTTCCAATGCCCTCAAATATGAGCTTGAATTGGAATTCAAAAAGAATTTCAACAGCAGTTTAACCCTGGTTTTCGATGTTATCAGCGTATCCAGCATATTAAAATCGAGTAACAAAAGTACTCATTTTTTTATTAACCAAAATTTTTTTTAAAAAAAATTCATTTTCTTTTTCTTCTTCCCTACGATATTCACAATTTACAGATACCAAAACATAGGGTTTATGGTTTGAGCATCCTGATTTGATGAACAATCTGAATGCTCGGAGCAGCTTCAATCAGACGAAATCCTTTGCCATTTAATATTTCCTGATAGGAGACGGTATGCAGATCAGTAAATCCTTCAGAAAATTCAAATTCTTCTCCATCAATCTTCAATGAACGAAATGTTCGTAATCCTTTTTGACTTGCCATTTCAGGTACATCCTGATAATCAAGACTCAGGAACCAATTGACGCGGGCATTTTCAAATTCAAGGTAGCCAGAAGCTTTGTTGTGGGCTGAATGAAACACTTTATTCTCCTGAACATCACCAAATATCCATGCAAGCATGTCGAAAAAATGTACGCCTATATTGGTTGCCACACCTCCCGATTTTTGTACATCCCCTTTCCATGAAAAGAAATACCACTTTCCACGGCTGGTAATGTATTTCAGGTCAACCTCATACTTTTTATTACTTTTGTTGTTCAGGACTCTTTCTTTCAAAGCCATGACAGCAGGATGGAGACGTAGCTGCAATATAGTATAAATATTTTTCCCGGTTTCTTCTTCCAGCTTGCAAAGAGCATCCACATTCCATGGATTCAATACAATGGGTTTTTCACAAATGGCATGAGCCTGATTTCTCAAAGCCATGCGGATATGAGCATCGTGGAGATAGTTTGGAGAACAAATGGAAATATAATCGACAGGATTACCGCTACGCCTGAGCTTGTCGAGGTGACGATCGAACCGTTCGGGCTCAGTGAAAAAGTCGGCATCAGGGAAATATGAATCAATGATTCCCACACTATCGTTGGGGTCAAAGGCAGCAACGAGTAAGTTCCCTGTGTCCTTTATGGCCTTCATGTGGCGTGGGGCAATATAGCCGGCAGCACCGATCAGAGCAAATTTCATATTTTTTAATCAGTTATGAGTTATGGGTAATGGGTAATGAGTGAATAGTGAAAACTAACCATTTTATTTAAGTTTTTACAAAGATTTTTGCTTCAAATATCTTATTAAACCAAGGATCAATTTTCTTTCAACTTCAATTTTAATAAATAATTCATTATTCTTTATATAGTTAAGGTTTTCAGAAATAACTAGTTGAGTTTCCAACTCTGAAACAGATCCCAACGTAAAATAGAGGTATTGAATGAACTCCTTTTTTGAATTTCGACCTGCACCTTCAGCAATATTTGATGCTATAGAAACTGCTGATCTTCTAATTTGGTTAACAAGTAAAAAATGATCTTCCTTAAGGAATGAGCCGGTTTCCTGATACACAAATTTAACCGAATCAAATGATTCTTTCCATGCATCCAGATCTTTATGGTTTTTCATTGTATATCTGTTAATTACAACCTTTTTTTTAAAACATCACACATTACTCATCACACATCACTATTTACTGAAATCCTATTCCAATTTTGTCACTTTATCACCTTCAAGGTAATATCTCTCTCCACTTTCAGGACAAACAGCAATTCCCTGATCATTAAAATGAAGTCGATGTCCGTATTCTGACATCCAACCAACATGTTTTGCAGGATTACCAACCACAAGTGCATAAGCGGGCACTTCTTTGGTTACCACTGCTCCTGCTCCTATGAAGGCAAATTCGCCAATGTTGTGCCCACAAACTATGGTCGCATTGGCACCGATAGAGGCTCCACGCTTGACTATGGTCGTCACATATTGCCCTCTCCTGTTGACAGCAGATCTTGGATTTACGACATTTGTAAAAACCATTGAAGGGCCTAAAAAAACATCATCTTCGCAAATAACGCCCGTATAAATAGAAACATTGTTTTGCACTTTCACATTATTACCCAGAATCACACCGGGTGAAACCACTACGTTCTGGCCAATATTGCAGTTTTCCCCAATTTTACAACCACTCATGATATGAGAGAAGTGCCAGATTCTTGTTCCCTGACCAATCTCAACATTTTCATCGATGATGGCTGTTTCATGGGCAAAATAATTTTTCGACATAATTTAAATTTTAACTATGGAAAAGAAAGAAATCAAGTTTTTTATGCAATGTAAAGTTTTTCATCATTTTTAATCGCTTTACTTTTTTGTTTTTTCACATTCAACAATCCCTCAGATTCCCCTTCTAGCAGTCATTAACTTACTATTTTCTTTAAAGTTTTGAAAAACCCAACAAACTTAATAAGAACTAATATTCTTCTGTTTACTAATGGACATTTAATAGCTTAGTATGAATGAACTACTATCATAAATAAATAACTTTCACTCTGAACGTAAAATTCAAACAAAATATCGTCTTTACAATTTTCCAAAGCATTTTCACTAATAGCTTTTATCAATAAACAGTTTTATTTTTTCGCAAATGTAATTCATTTGCTCCTCGTCCAGTTCAGTATGCATTGGAAGGGAGATAACCTCCTGACATAATTTTTCAGAAACAGAAAAATCTCCTTCCTTAAATCCATAAGGTAAAAAAGCCCGCTGAAGGTGGAGTGGCACAGGATAATAAATCATAGCTGGGATCCCATTGATCTTCAAATAGTCAATTAATGCTGTTCTGTCGCAATTTTTCAACTTAACCGTATATTGATGAAAGACATGAGTTGTGTAAGGGGCAATATATGGGGTAACAATACATTCAAGATGTTCAAAAGCCTTATTGTAGAAATCTGCAGCCTTCTGTCGGGCAGCAATATATTCATCCAGATACTTCAGTTTGACTTTTAGAATAGCAGCCTGAAGCGTATCAAGGCGTGAATTAATACCTACCATGTCATGATAATACCGGACTTTCATACCATGGTTGACAATCATGCTTATTTTTTCAGCAAGAGCATCATCATCCGTAAACAAAGCGCCTCCATCCCCATATCCACCCAGATTTTTTGAGGGGAAAAAGGAAGTACATCCAATATGACCAATGGTTCCGGCTTCTTTGATTGAACCATCTGAAAAGAAATAATCAGCTCCTAGAGCCTGTGCATTATCTTCAATGACAAAAAGATTGTATCGTTCAGCAATTTTCATAATGGACTCCATATCAGCACATTGTCCAAAAAGATGCACCGGTACAATTGCTTTCGTTTTGGGGGTAATTGCTTTTTCTATTAATTCAGGATTCAGATTAAATGTGTTTTCCTCAACATCCACGAAGACAGGCTTAAGATGGAGCAAGGAAACGACTTCTGCAGTAGCAATAAAAGTAAAAGGAGAAGTGATGACTTCATCTCCGGGCTTTAAATCCAGTGCCATCATGGCAATCTGAAGGGCATCCGTTCCGTTGGCACAAGGAATAACATGCCTTGCACCCAGATATTCAGCAAGGTTAAAAGAAAATTCATGCACCTGTGGACCATTAATAAAAGAAGTATTCTGAAAGATTTTTGCAAATTCCCTATCTATTTCGTCCTTAATTTTAAGGTATTGACCATAGAGGTCAACCATTTTAATTTCTTTCACAGGAAAAAGAATTAAATTTTCAACAAACGGTTCAAAACTGAAGTTTTCTTCTTTTCGGCACTTTCGTCATAATAACCATGCCCATAGCCATAACCGTAGCCATAACCATAACCGTAACCGTAGCCGTAACCATAGCCATAACCGTAACTATATCCGTAATAACTATCTTCGACTTTTATATCATTGATCAACACACTGATGTGGTCTATTTTATTACGCTCGATTTCTTTCGCAATAGAGGAAAATACTTTTTTCAAAGTATAAGCCTGACGTACAACAAAGAGTTTTGCATCAGAATATTTCATCAACAAATAAGCATCCGTAACAATTCCCAAAGGTGGAGAGTCGATAATGATGTAATCATACATCTCCCTCAGTTTGGCAAAAAGCAAGTCAGTTCTTTCAGACGCAATTAATTCAGAAGGATTGGGTGGTACAGGGCCGGCAGAAACCAAATCAAGATATTCGAGTGAGGTATGCTGAATTATTTCATTGATATCGCATTTGTTTGACAGATAAGTGCTTATCCCGCTGATATTGATCAGGCCAAAGTCCTGGTAAATTTTCGGTTTTCTAAGGTCAAAACCCATTAGAAGAGTTTTTTTCCCATTTAAGGCAAAAATGGAAGCCAGATTCATGGAAACAAAGGTTTTACCTTCACCTACCACTGAAGAAGTTACCAGAATAGTTTGTTTGTCTTTCCCTTCTGAATAATATTGAAGATTGGTACGAATGGCACGGAATGATTCAGAAATAGCCGATTTAGGAAAGTCTTTTACAACAATACTTGATTTCTTGGTATTGTGAATAATATGACCAATAATAGGCATGGTTGTATTCCTCTCAACTTCCTGCCTGTCGATGATACGGTCGTTCAGCATTTCTTTGACAAACACAAAACCGACAGGGAATAGCAAACCTAATAGAAGCGCAATGGATAAATTTTGCTTTTTCTTAGGCTTTTTCTGCTCAACCATGGTAGGTGGATCCACTATTTCATTTTCACTGACGGTAGCAGCTTTGGCTATCTGAGCTTCTGATTGCTTTTCAAGGAAGAAAGTGTAGATATTTTCATTGATTTTGTATTTTCTTTCGAGATTCAGCAATTGCAGTTGAGTTTGGGGAAGGTTCACAATTTTTGTACTTTTAGTTGAGATACGGCTTTCCAGATCACGTAAGGAGATATTGGTCGCATATACCACATTATCAATGCTTTCTATAATTGTTTTTTTTAGTTTTTCAATCTTTCGGTTGAGATCATCAATGAGAGGACTTTTGGCATTGGCTGTAAACATCAGGGCATCCCGCTCTTCAATCAGGGCAATTAGCTGAGTTATCAACTGTGACAAAAGGGGATCTTCTATACCCAAAGTTGCCGGAGCTACAACTCCTTTTAAATCCTTGCTTTTCGAAATATAATCTTTCAGGTAGTTGTAATATTTGAGCTTAACCATCAGTAAGGTTTTCTGGTTATCCAGCGAGAGAACATCTTTCAGAATGTCTTCACTTTGAATTTCAAGATCAAGTACATTGTTGTTTCTTCTGAATTCCAACAATTGACGCTCCGTCTGTGCCAGAGAATCTGAAATGATTCGCAATTGTTCATCTATAAAATTAATAGTATTGATGCTGGTTCTGTTTTTATTTTCTATTTCCCTTTTAATATATGCCTTGGCTACCTCATTGAGATAAGCCACCATTTTACTGATGCTGTTTCCCTCAGTAGAATATTTTACTACAGAGGCTCCTTCGATTACCTGTTCGTATTCAATGGCAGGTGGCTCCATTTCGTCCACATTATTGAAAATGAAAAAGTAATTCTGTCCAATAACAGAGTTATCAAAGAGCCCATTTTCCCCAAGAATTTTAAACCTGAAATAAGGAGATTCTACCCACTGACCTACTTTGAACTCTTTTTCAAGTTCAAATTCGGGGAGCATTCCTTTCTTTTCTTTGGTTCTGTAAATAAACAATTCCAGATTTTCACCCCTTGTTTTCAGGGTAAATGTTTCCGGGGAGTTAAAGGTTATGTAGAATTTCAGGTTTAATGGCTGGACATGCAATGAATCATAGTAAACAAAAAATGGTGCTTCTTTGTACAATTCAAGCTTCAGGAATCTTTCCTGCTTGAAATATTGAACTTCCAGGTCAAGGTTTTTAAGCGCTCTTTTACGGATAGTGGAAGAAGTAACAATAAGCATTTCGTTCTGAAAGTTTTTGTACCCGGAAAAGAGTTCAAATCCCGGCCAGAAATTGTCCCTTGCATTGCGGTTGTTCCATGAATTATCATTGATAAGCAAGGTTGAAGCAACAATGTACTTCGGAACGGTGTATTTATTGATAAAATTCGCAATAAGCAAAGTAATGAATAAAGAAACCGGGAAAAGGTACCAGAAACGAAGGATTTTAAAAATATAAAGTTTAACATCTACTTTTTGCTCTTCCGGTAAAGTATAAAACTGCTGATTATTTTCCACAAAAGTTATTTTTAACTATTTTTTCCCAAGATAAACAATGATTGAAATAGCAGAAAGAGTTGTACTGATGATAGACAGTAGTGTTCCCCATTGAAAATTGGCAATACCAAAGGCACGGGCTGTCATGTTGGGCACATAAATCACATCTCCCGGATTGATATAATAAACCGGAGATGTCATAATGTTTTTATCAAGCAGATTAATTTTGATGATTTCATGCCCCTGATCTGTTTTCCTGATGACAGAAATATCATTTCTTTTACCATAGGGAGTCAGGTCGCCAGCCATCCCCAAAACATCAAAGATAGTAGCTTCTTCATCAAATACGTAAAATGTTCCAGGTGCTTTTACTTCTCCTAAGATGGAAACACGGAAGTTGGTTAGTTTGACCTCTACAGCCCCATAGTTAACATAAGCATTCAAGCTATCCTGAATAACCTTTCTTGCTTCGAAAATATTTTTTCCAGCTAAATTAATATAGCCAATGGTAGGTAATGGAATATTGCCATTTTGATCCAGAGTTAAACTAGAGTAATATAATATGCCCCCTTGAACATTGTATTGAAGGTTATTTTGAGTACTTTTATCACTAAACAAGGTAGCCGTTTTGTCATCAAGGCCAATTATTTTCACCTGAATCTCATCTCCAGCCTTTAACTTGTATTGAAAACGCGGATTTGTAAAACTACCTGTTATAGTTTTTTTTGAACCCTCATCCTGCAGGTACAGTAGTTTTTTCTGAGGGATACAGGAAGATAGAATAAAGAAAACTAACACACTTAATGGAGCAATTCGTGTAAATCTTCTATTTTTTTTATTGTCAGATTTTCTTTCCAATTCTTTAAATTTTGCTTTAAATGAATAAAAATTAAGTTTTTTAAGCGAATGCAAAGGTAATTTCTTTTTAAGAATAAATATTAACAACTTAATTAAATTTTAAGAAAACTCCAATCAGCATGTGGCGTTGAGGCAAGTATCTTGCCGGATTTTCGGGAGGAAGATTGGAAGAACGCGGGTCACGGGGATCATTGTACATAGGATCACGCCATTCACTCGGTACAGGGTCACCATACTCATATGCTTTACCTGTTACAGGATTAATAATTGCTGCATTTTTGTTGTTAAAAATATTGGTTACTTCAAAGGAAGCTGCAATTTCAAGATGTTTAAGCGACCACCATCTGATGAGGTTGGCATCGAACCACAACCAGTATTTCCCCAACTCAGAATATCGGGCAGAAGAGGAAGTGTTCATGACATAAATGGGTCTGCCTGAATAAGCTTCATAACCTGTCAGGACATAAGGAGTGTAACGTATTCCGGAACGGTAATTCCCTTCCAGATAAAATTTGAATTTATTGAGTAAAGGCAGGTTAAAAAATCCGGTTTGAGTATTTTTCACGAACAACATATTAAATTTAATATCCAGAGGCCGGTCCCATGGCAAGGGATATTCACGTGTATCTTCCCGAATACCGGAATTGATAATCTCTTTAATTGTTTCAGAAGCAGAAGCACTTTGACCGGTAGCGGTCATGTACGAAAGCGATATTTCCCCCTGAAACCATTTTTTAATTCTTTTCAGGTAGGTTAATTCAAATCCCCTGATTCTTGCATAATCTGAATTGATACGGATGGTCCGGCTTACCTCTTTCCCGGTAACATCTTTGATCATCATCGAAGCTGATGTGATGAAATCATACTTATCTTTCCAGAAAGCACTGATATTCAAAGCATCATTGGATGAAATCTGTGAGCGAAGGCCTAATTCATAAGAAATATCCACTTCGGGGTCGAGATCGGGGTTACCAACAAAGGACAAGGTACTTCTGTCGCTGTATTTGGGATCAAGGCCTGTGTATAAATAAGAAGGATGGGGTAAGACGGTTGAATGCCCGTAGTTAAAGTAAAGTACCTGGTTTTCATGTACCGGAAAGGATGCTGATATTTTTGGCAGAAATCTGATTTTGTATCTTTTACCTATAATTTTAAACGATTTATTCAGATAAGCATCCCTGATCTCATCACGTATGGGAGCATCCGGATTTTGTATGGCCTCATCAACAAATTTGCCGGGGGCCCAAAGTTCGAGTCTTCCGCCAATATTGGCAACAAGGCCTAAAAACTTATACTTATCAGAAACATAGGCAGCTATTTGTTCCGGGTTTACTTCCCATATATCACTTTGTTCGCCAAGCCTAAACGATTGAGAGAAAGAGCCATCCGGCAACTGCATGGGAGCACCTACCCAGGGTCTCCGAATATCTATCCATCTAAGATACTGGCTTTTGTATTCCATTCCTGCCGTAACCGTATTTCTTGAATTCTTTGAATAAAGGTTTCCTGAGATTTTGGCCGTATATTCCTCTACCAGATGGTCGTGCCACAAGGGAGTGATTCCGTTGTTGTTGTAAAGACCCGGGCCCTGAATGGCAAAGACTACATCATCGTCCGGATTAAAATAGCTGACAGGAAATTCGCGAATGGAATAAGGATCAAATTCCGTATCCACATTTTCAGGACGCCATGGTCTTCCATTGGCATCGGCTCTCAGATGTACAAATAATCTCGACAAAGTAAGCTGATACGAAAACCTGTTGACAGGGGTATGGTTCCAGCGGATGGTCTGAAGATTCGATTCATGGGTAAATGTAGCAGCATTATCGGGTTGCAGATGAAATACATATTGATAACCAGGGCTAAAGGAAATGTCATTTCCGGTGACCCTAAGCATATTAACGTCCTGATTGATGTTGATGGATTTTAAATAGGAAATGGTAAGCCGCATGGTAGGATCAAAATCATAATTCAATTTGGCAAAAGCAGACCATCGGTTATCCTGATAGGGTGACCAGAAGTTGGTTGAAAACAAGGATGAATTTAGCTGTTTTGCAGGATTTTTAATGTATTCATCGCTAAGGCTCGAACGCATGGAAAGATAGTAGCGGATTCTGGTTTCTTTGCCCGGTAATTTTTTCTCAAGAAAAGTCAGGGGGCCTCCGGCATTCATTTCAAACAGTTGCTGATTAAAACAGGAAGAATACTCTTTGTTAAAACCTAAATTATCTCTTTTGTAGTTTAGTGTAACTTCATGTTTGTTCCCACCTGTTCGGGTTTTGGTATTGACCGTTCCGGCTGTAGAGTTCCCATATTCCACATCCACACTTCCAGTCGAAATTTCCATTTCCTGAATCGAATTGGTGCCAATATCAAGACCAAAGCCGGTACCTGCCAATGGGTCTTTTGCTGAAACCCCATCGATGTAAAAACCTGTTTCGTAAGTTCGTCCTCCACGGATATTAATACCAAATGGTGAATTTATCACACCTGCCTGAGAATTAAGAAGTTGTGCAAGCTGTCGAACTGGAGAGGCTTCAATTTTGTCAGAAGATATTCGATTCTCCGTTTTAGATTGATCCTGATCTATCAGGGGTTTATCTCCAACGATGACCACTTCCTGATCAATGGTCAATGAAGTAGGTTCAAGCTTGATATTCAATACTTTATTTTCATTTTTTTCAATTCTGACAGCTGTCAGAACCATTTTTTTATATCCGATATAGGTAAATTCCACATCATAAATCCCGGGTCTGACATCCGAAATTTTGAACGAACCATCTAAACCGGTTGCTGTTCCTTTATTTGTTCCTTTCAGGAAAACATTCGCACCAATAAGTGGGTCACCTGTTGTCTTATCTGTAATTTTTCCGGAAACAGTTGCAAATTCCTGAGCTTCTACGACAAAAGTTATCAGAAATAGTATTAATAAGGTAAGGTATATTTTCCTATGTGATACCGTATTAAATTTCATCATTAATATTGAAAAAATGAATTTTTGGCAGAAATTCAGTAAATAAAAGTCCGTACAATTTCCTGAAATTTTTTTCATCTGCAATAAAATCTTTGTCTTCCATCTCAATAATGAGTACCCGCTGATGCTGCAATGATTTCAGGTAGGTTAAGTAATAATGCTGAATGTTTTCAAGATATTCAGGGCTGATACTCTGTTCATAACTACGGCCTCTTTTCTGTATGTTTTTCAGTAAAACATCAACCGGCCTTTTCAGGTAAATCAACAGATCGGGACTGGGCAACTGTTCTCTGAAAGTTTCAAATAATGGATAAAAAACGGCAAACTGGTCAGCAGTCAGGTTGTTTTTGGCAAAAAGTAATGATTTATCAAAGAAATAATCGGCAATGAAAGAAGTTTTGAATAAATCAGCATTGGCAAAAGTGGTTTTCATCTGTTGAAATCTTTCAAATAAAAAGCTGATTTCCAGCGGAAAAGCATAGCGTTCAGGGTTTGAATAAAACTTTTCAAGAAATGAATTATTGGCAAATTCTTCCAGAATCAATTGAGAATTTGTGAGCGATGCAAAACGGGATGCGAGAGCAGATTTCCCGGCTCCAATGGTACCACTTACCGCTACAAACTGATATTTCAAACGATTATTTTTTGTTGTTCAAACAATTTCACTTCAGAGGGATCGGAGCAATTAACAAGTAAGCTGTTTACTGGCTTTTTGAGAACCGGATGAATTAAGTCAGGGAAAATCTCCGCCAGAGGAACCAATACAAACCTGCGGTTAGCAATTTCAGGATGAGGAATGGTAAGAATGTCTGAATTTATTACCAAATCATTGAAAAACAGAATATCGATATCAATAGACCGGCTTCCCCACCTGATGGATTTTTCTCTAAGAAGTTCATCTTCAATGTATTTAATCTCACTAAGCAATTGTTGCGGAGATAATTCAGTCTCAATACCCACAACCATATTCAGGAAATCGGGTTGTTCTTTCAGTCCCCATGGCTCAGTTTCATAAATAGATGAATTTATAGTCAATTCTCCGGCATTAGCGGTAAGCAATTTCATGGCAGTATGAAGGTTCATCAGCCTGTCGCCAAGGTTGCTTCCCAGTGATAAAATGGCTCTGTTTTTCATCTTCATCGAAAAATGTTGATTGTTTTCACATTCGCAAATTCTTTAAGCCCCCATTCCCCAAGTTCCCTTCCAAAGCCTGATTTTCTGATACCTCCAAAAGGAAGAGCCGGATGAGATTTTACAATACCGTTTATGGCAACTGTTCCTGTCACAATCTGTCCGGCAATTTTTTTCGCTTTTTCGATATTCTTAGTCCAGACAGATGCTCCAAGTCCAAAAACTGTGTCATTAGCCATCGATAAAGCATGGTGATCTTCTGAAAACTTAAAAACGGCAGCAACCGGACCAAAGACTTCTTCTTTACTGACTGGCATATCAGGTTTAACACCGGAAAGAACTGTCGGAGCGTAGAATAATGAATTTTCAAACATTAACCGGCCTCCGGTCAGAACATCCGCTCCCATTTCAATAGATTTACTCACCTGAAATTCAAGGTCTTTCAGCAGATATTCTGTTGCCATAGGACCGAGTTCGGTCTGCTCGTTCAAAGGATCACCAACAATCATTTTTTCACAAGCTAAAACAAAATGATGAAGAAATTCCTCATAAATTTTTTCATGAACAATAAATCTTTTGGCAGCAATACAGCTTTGTCCGGCATTCTGAAAACGGGCAAAAACTGCTGTTTTTACGCAGGAATCTATCTCTGCGTCCTCAAAAACTATAAATGGGTCGCTGCCACCCAGCTCCAATACTGTTTTTTTCAGATATTTGCCTGATAGCGAAGCCACCAGTTTTCCGGCAGGCTCACTACCTGTCAGGGTAACCCCTGAGGTAATTTCTGCAGCAATTACATGCTCAGATTGTCGATAATCAATAAACAGATTCTGAAAAACACCTTCCGGGAGGCCTGCCTCAAGCAACAGCTTTTCAATGGTTTCTGCACATTGAGGAACATTGGAGGCATGTTTAAGGAAAGCAACATTTCCAAGAATCAGATTGGGTATCAGATAACGGAAAACCTGCCAGAAAGGGAAATTCCATGGCATGATGCCATAAATTGCACCTGTCGGTTCAAAAACTACGGAAGCAGATGCATCGGGAAGCGATGTAAATTGCGGAGACAGCCATTTTTCAGCATTTTCCTCGTAATAACGGCAAAGTAAAATACATTTTTCCACTTCAGCCCTCGACTGTCTGATTGGTTTTCCCATTTCCAGACTGATGAGACGGGAAAACTCATCCTTCCTCCTTTCTGTGCATGTCCCAATATCTTTAATAAATTTTATCCTTTCAGAAATGCTTAAACCCGACCAGTAAAGGAACATTTTTCCCGCCAAATTGAGCTTTTTATTTAATTCATGATCTGAAATGGTAGAAAATTCCTTCATTAGGGTTTTTGTAGCCGGATTGAATGATTTATAGGCCATAAGGATTAATTTAGGAGTAAAAGTGTTTTATTTTCAATAATTGATTTGATGGAAGCATAAAAGTTTTCAGGAGTCATTGTACGCCAGTTGATCAGGTCAAACTCCTCTCCAAAGAGCAGAAAATGATCGAGATGATACCTTTTCATTTCTTCAGCCACGTGATTCTGAAGTCCGGTAATGACAACCCAGCCTTGTTCAACATCTTCATATAATTCAGCATAATAGTCATCCATATCATAATGAAAGTTGAGCACATTCTCGGCAATTAAAATAAATTTCCTGACACCCCTGTCAATCATAATATCGAGAATGTCACGTTTTAAAAACATGATGTCATTCCCAATACAATCGTTCCACTCTCCTATCATTTCGATTATGGCAAAGGCTTCATCATAATTTACATACAAAATCTTGATAAAAAGCGTATCAGAACCTATGTCGTCCCATTGAGGATGGATGACATAATTGTATATGGCATTGGTAAAACTAAATTCATCGTACTGACGCTGATAAAAAGGCGACCATTTGTCATTTTCAGCTTTGTAGTAATCGCGCCATAAAAAAAATGGTTCTATATCGTGCATATCAGCTTCAGATTTGGTGCAAAATTAAAATCCTTCGATAAATCACAAAGACAAATGGGGGTCACATTAACTAAAATTTACAATGATATTCAACCAATCGTTCTGTTGGTTTTTGTAATATCATAACAATATCCAACCCAAACTGATCAGCAGCTTTCTTCAAGATTTCCTTATTGAAGAATGCGATGGAGCCCACAAAACCTGCCTGCCTGTTTTTCCAGATTTCAAAATACGGATACACCTGAATTTCAATAAATTCCCTGAAGCATTTCATAATCAGCTCCTCAACATAACTATCATGATGATGTTTTGTTAAAAATCCACCCACCTTGGCAAAAAATACATTCTGCTGTTTCAGGCTATAGATGTACGGAATAATATTTTCACGATACAGACTGAATTCACTCAAAAATTCTTCAGCAAGTAACTCCGGTGCTTTTCTGTAGAGTATATCTTTAATAAACCTCATACCGATTGAGGCTCCGGAACCCTCATCACCAAGCATATAACCTAATGATGGTATTGTTTTATGAAGTTTTTTTCCGTCAAAAAAACCAGAATTTGAGCCAGTTCCCAGGATACATGCTATACCAGCGTTGTTGAAAAATAAAGCTCTTGCAGCAGCCAGCAAGTCACTTTCCACATATATGGCTGCGTTTTGAAAAATATTTTTCAGTGAAGCCTGCATTCTGCCAGCATTTTCGCCTGCTGTACATCCGGCACCATAATAGAATATCTCCTTTACCTCCTGAAATTGAATAGCCGTTTTAAGACCATTCACAACAGTTTCAGAAATAAATTCCTCTGAATGAAGGACAGGATTCAAGCCTCTCAGCTCTGTCATTATTTTGCTTCCGTCTTCTTTGACCAACATCCATTCCGACTTCGAGGAGCCGGCATCAGTAATCAGTTTCATCTGGTATTCATTTTCACGCTTATTAAAAACAAAAGGCTGGTTAAAAAACCAGCCTTTTGAAATTATTGGTAAAAGATATTAATTTTTAATAATCTTTTCGAGCCATTGATTTTCAGCTGTCTGTACCTTTACAAAGTAAACACCACTGCTGAAGTTGCTCAGGTCAACGTCAAATTTTGCGTTTTTCAACATGCCCTTGTTGAGAACTACAATTTCCCTTCCCATCATATCTGTAATGCTTACTGTTACTTCTGTATTAAGCGGAAGCCTCAGGTCAACAGATATATTTCCGTTTGTTGGGTTTGGATAAACGCTCACCTTGCTGCTATTGGCTTCTTCGACTCCTGTATTAACATAAATGACCTTTACAATGCGGCAAACTTCAGGAGTTTTGTTTCCACTTGGATCAGTAGCCTGATAGCAGACATGATAAAGTCCCGGTTCATGAACGTTGACTGTATTGTCTACTGTAATATCCAGATCACCAACATCATAATAATTGTCAGAAATAGTATAACCTGCATCAACATAATTATCCCATTTTTCAATAATGACGTAAGGTGAACCATTGAGGGTAAGAACAGGAGCTTTTGAATCAACCACCTTGATAATTCTACCCAGAATTTCACTGACATTGCCGGCAGCATCTGTAACTTTATAGAAGATAATGAAGTTACCGAGTTTTGTCGGGAATTCATTGGGGAATTTGGTCAGGAAAGAGCCCCAACGGGTAACAGTAAATCCTGAAAGTGAATTGTCGATGATATTCAGACCCGGATCGATAAACTGAGTATTGACTTCATGTTCAATGACATCTCCGCCCATGGCTTCGATTACAGGAGCAGTGCTGTCCCAAACAATAACCGTTCTGGTGATTGAATTCGGACCGTTTCCTGAATAATCGGTAACTGAATAAGTAATGGTGTAAGAACCAATCTTGGTATTGTCAACCAAACCGGAAACACTCAGCGCAATCTTGTTGTTTGGCCAATAGTTGTCTGAATAAGTTACACCCGGATCAGTAAACGGTTTCATGATTTCAAGATACATCGGGTTGTCGCCAATAAGAGCGATATCCGGTGCAGCATTGTCAACAACAATGATTGTCCTTGTCTTGGTATCAGATAAACCAGCATTGTCTTCAACATAGTATTGACGGGTATAAGATCCGAGTTTATAAACATCAAGGTTTCCACTGATCTGAACTTTATTTGTAATATCACCGTCAGCAAGGTCGGTAGCTTTGAAGAAAGTATCAACAAAAGGTTTGTTAACAGCAACATATATCGGATCTCCGCCAATAAGTGTAATTACCGGTGGTGTCTTATCTTCTGTAACATAAACGGTTCTTCTGGCATCTGAACAGTTGCCCAGTGTATCACAGGCATTGTAATAGACAAAGTAAGTTCCCATCTTGTCGGTTTTGACTGCATTATATGTTGTAAACAATGGGTTTCCATTATAGAGGGTATTTGTAATATTACCCATAATATTATCAGTGGCAATGGCTCCATCATCTGTATAGGGATATCCAACTTCAACTGAAGCGGGGTTACTGCCATTGATGGTAATTACAGGAGGTTCATTGTCAGGAGAAATGAATACACGGTAGTCTTCTACTTCACCAAACTGTAGCGGTCCACAAGGTTTATTCTGGTAAACACCGAAACCAACACTGACTCTCATCATGCTTGCGCCAAGGCTGGCAGTGGCTGGTACAGTGAATTTTGCAGTCCAGCTTAATCCTGTATAATTATTGGTAGCTGCAATTTCTTCTCCCGGATCATCCATATCACCGTCATTGTTCCAGTCGATCCATACTCTTGCAGTCAGTTTATTGAAGTTTGTCTGTCGTTCAAGGGTAATTTCATAATCCTGACCCATGTACAGATTGGTTGAAGTCGTATTGGTAAAGTTGGAATAAGGTGTTACACCAATATCGCTGGTGTTATCTATACTTCCGACTTTTACGCGGCTGATACCCATGTCTGGATGTATGTTCATCACTACGGCATTGCAATAAGTTTTGGGTTTTACAGCACAAAGCTTTGTTGTCTGCGTTTTCCATGCTGTATTTTTATTACCCATCACCACTGAAATATCATAGCAATTGGTATCCTGGAAAACAATTTTCGGATTTTCGCTGTATTTGTCTGTACCTGCTTCGAAATAGAAAGTAGATGGAGTAATGCTCCATTCCCATGTATTTACACAAGTCAGAGCAGGTGATACTGTACTTAAAGTAACCACATCCTGATTGGCTACCGGTGCAGGGACATCGACATAAATAACACCTGTCGGAGCTTTCTGTGGATTGATCAGGGTAACAATTTTTTCTGCAGTATCTGTTCCAGCACAATTGTTGGCTATCAAAATAGTTTTATAGGTGGCAGCGACTCCCTGGAAAGAATTGTCGATAAATACTCCATCATATTCACGGCTGTCGATAATACCATTACCATTGAAATCCCAGAAAAAGACAGTAGCTTTGGGATCAGCCATCGAAGTATTCTGGTAGTAAAATGGTACACCAATACAGCCGGAATCGGCACAATCAAAGCTGGCAACAGGTTTCTGGTAACTGCCTTTTCCACTGGATGCCCATTCCAGTTTAAATCCGCTTCCTGCCTGAACATCGGAAACAAATTCAACATACAACATCCCAGTTTTTGTTACCTGGAAGGAAGACTGGAATCTTAAATCGTTCATATTGCCAGTCATACCTTTTGGTCCATAAGCAGGGTTCCACAACGGAGTCCCCTGGTTTGAAGAACCATCATAGAGTCTCAGATAAGCTTCAGCACCCAGGTTGAAGTCAGACAAGGTAACATCCACCACATTTCCGCATGCCTTAATCAGATAGGTACATTTCTTTTCTTTTCCATGATTGCCTGTCGGACCTCCATCATCGTAAATGACACCGAAAGCCTGATCAACAAAATTGCTGACGCCACACATATTGTCGCTGAATTTCACGTTGATATACCCTGTTTTACAGGTTTTCGGACTTGTTCCTTTCGAGTTTTTAGCTGTCAGGCAAACATCATATTCACCGCTGAATTTAAAGATTACTCTTGGATTCTGTGAGGTTGCCGTTGTATTGTCCACATATTCAACGACATCTTCCATTTTATTGGTTAATGGATTGAATTTCTTGGCAGGATTGAATTCCCATTCCCACTCTGTCGGACAGTTTTTACTCAAATCTCCAAGCTGAACTACTTCGTTTACCTCCACCACATTTTTGGAAACCATGAATTCTACAGCAGGAGTTGCCTGTACATCATCAAAGAAAACTCTCTTTGTTATAGTGTCTGTACTGGCACATGTTTGCTGGACAAGTGTAATGGTATCGTACCCTTTATTCTGAATAGTTGTGGTAAAGTGGAATGTTGTAGCCTTCAATACATTTCTGACAAACCATTTTGTTACCCTCGGATCTTTCTCTACACCTGTGTTATAGAAGGTAACAGGAGCCTGACGACACATGGTATCATCATATACGAAATCGGATTTAACCACCTTCCATGTCGGTTCATCGGGTCCGACAAAAGTTGCGAGGGCACATCTCGGATCTCCGTCAAAATCAAATTTATTTCCGGGAACATAATAGCCATATCGTCCAAGTGTTCCTTTTGGCAGGTGCAGGTCGGTTTTACCAACTACTTGCGGATCCTGCTGATACCAGCTGTTCTGGTCGTGAGGCCCAAGCTCTGCCGTACGGGCAACAAAATTCTGGTATGAATAGCCAGTCCCATAAATGCTGAAATAAGTAGAGGCTGTTCCTGTATGGTAGTAAACATTGTAATCCACGACCATACCTGAAGGGCTGGTTGGATAATAATGCGAGTAAAGATAAGTCTGATTGGTACTGATTAATATGTTATTGGCAATTGTAGTGTAGTAATTGTAGTAGTAATCCAAAATAGCTGCATAACTATAGTTGTTATAACTTCCATCCACCCAAACAGCGTTGTTTACAACCTGAGTATAATAGTTGTAGTAAATATAGAAACCGGTCTGATACTGAGTATTCATGAAATTGGTAATCATGTTGTTGGCCAATAATGACCGGCTGTTTTGGTTATAGTAATTCTGATAATAACTCATTATTCCATACTGACCGGGTTCAATATAGTTTCCAACAATAGTGTCGCCATCACCATAGTATGAATAGATGCCATAGGCACTTGAATATCCGAATTTCCATATCTTACAATATTGCACCTTGGTCTTGGTGGAATAATACAGATACATTCCGTAATAATAGGCGTTTTCAACGGTGCAATGATTAAAAGTATTGTAAACAACCGGACCATACATGACAATACCAAAATAGCCTTTGTCGGTGGAGACATTTTTAAAGGTATTGTAATTTCCCCATTCAGCCTGCGATGAATAGGATGTAAAGTTCCCTGAACCCACTAATGGAAGGATATAGGTTGATGTATTGGATGCAACTTTAATATCAAGGTTCTCGAAAGTATTGTAGTTGGATTTATTAATAAGGTGAATACCTTCTCCATAAGAAGTACCTGTATTGATGATGGTCATGTTGGCAATCGTAATATAATCAGCTCCGTTGAAACGGATATTTGCCTGTAAACCATCATTTGTAGTACTTCCGGCATGTTGAATGATGACCTTGGATTTGTCTTCACCAATAAATTTAATGGTGTTGGTAGCTGAAACACCTTTAATTTCATTGAGCTGAAAAGCTCCATAGGTGCCGGCTTTTACAGTGAAATAAACCGGCCCGGAAACTCCACAGTTAACCATCTGCGAAATAGCATCTGTGAAGTTAGTAAAGTTACCACCTCCTGCGGCATCAATGGTATAATTTCCCTGAAATCCTGTACAGGTTGTTGCGCTTATCTCATCGCTGACATCAGGATCACCTGAAATTTGCGGATAATTTCTGACTGTAAGGGTATAAGTTCCGGCTGAAGCTATATACCAGGGCGTACTAAAGGTATATTCAATTGGTTGGGTAAAGGGCTGAATCGGTGAAGTCAATGTGAGGGTTCCATTAGTCCAGCTACCGCCATTAACCTGATAGCTAAAGTAAAGGGTCTGGGCAGGTATAGGCTTTGAACCTCCATTGACAAATTTAATTTTTACAATATTGTTCCCTACAGCCGGTACTTCGGGAGATACAATTGAAATAATATCCAGATCATAGTCAGGAAATTCCTGTTCATCAGCTCCTAACATAGTACTGGTGGTATTACGGTTCTGAAGATCAATATCTTTAGGTACCTGGCTCAGATATGGGGCGAATTTCGGAATTGTCCCAAAGCTGTAATGCAAATCGGCAATATTTGTAAAATGAGGAGTCTGAGAAACAGAGTTTTGATTCTGATTGCTAACACCTGATTTCAAACTGTTTATGTCATTATACATATTACCCTGCCAGATGACAAAATAGCTGCCTGTTGAGTAATAATTGTTGTAATCGACATCGCCACTGTAAATGGCATTGTAATATAAATACATACAGGACCCGTTCCCTGTATTGACAAAAATATTGTTTTTAATTTTGTGGTAATATCCGTAATAATCGTATAAACAACTATAACTTGTTGAACTGGAACCTGGCATAACCCATACGCTGTTGTGATAAATCTGAAGATTATAGCCATAATAAGCATAAATTCCATAATGGTAGGAAGTATAAACCGGGTCCATGATCATGTTATTATAGACTTCGGTGGTTTTACTGGTTGCACCAGAGGCATAGTTTTCATA
>ERZ795052.2620-NODE-2620-length-21414-cov-6.319912_pt1 | contig 21414 bp, 16 predicted proteins | sample MGYA00375136_ERZ795052 | MGnify/ENA primary metagenome ERZ795052 (study PRJEB30181, sample SAMN05720156) | activated sludge metagenome | isolation source: Anaerobic digester | place: Japan | collected 2015-05-26 ... | reverse complement strand
CCAGGTCCCTGATATTTAAGGGAAGAACGGGGACGCGGTGAAACGCGTCCCTACCAATCCGCGGGAGGGGACGGGGTGAGGGGGGAGGGAGGGCCGCGGCGGCGGCGACGGAACGTCGCCCCCCCAAGCTCTGTCTGACGGGCAGTTTTTCGGGAACAGTTGGCGCCGCGGGTTAGTTGGCCGCCTTGCGTTGGGCCACCGTCCAGTCGAAGATCAGTTTCACGTCGTCGCCGGTCTTGATCATGCCCAGCGCCAGGGCCGGAGCGGGCGGCTCGATCTTGAAATCAGTCATCTTCACGCCCACCGAACCGGTCACGCGCAGCCGTCCCTCGCCCAGCGGCGTGATGTTCACCGGCATCGAAATGGTGTTGGTCACCCCCGCCACCGCCAGCTCGCCTTTGGCATCGAAAACATACGGGGCGTCCTTGGACTTGGCCGGCTCCTTGAGCGTCAGCTCGGTCAAACGGTAGAAGATGCGCGGAAACTCCTGGGCCTTGAGCTTCTCATACATGATGTCGTCCATCTTGGTGCTGTAAGGTTTGCCGTCTTTTTCGACGCTGGCCATCGAGCGCACCGGGATGAAGGCTTCAACCTTGGCCTGGACTTTGCCCGGGGTGGCGGCCTGGCCGGGCTCGACGGGGAAACCGGGGCCGACTTCCAGGTAGCCGCCGATGAGTTTGCCCTCGACCTGCCAGTCGTGAATGTTGGAAGTGCCCTCGATGCGCACCTTGAGCGTACCCGGCTTGGAGTCGAAGCGAGTGGTTTGACCAGCGGAGGGTGCCGGAGCCGGCGCGGCGGTCGCAGGCGCTGCGTTGGTTGCAGGGGCCGACTCGGGCGCGGTAAGCTCTTGGGCGGGCTTGCCGCAGCCTGCCAGCGCGATCAGCGTCAAGCCAGTCCCGAGGCAGAAAAGGTATCCGGGTTTTCTCATAAGCAATGTCTGTTTTGTTCAGTCCAGAGGATTAGACGGATTAGGTGAGGAAGCCATTCGCCAGAAGCTTCTCCCCAAAAAGGGGGAGACGGCTCGCGGGTGGAGAAATGAAACGGCCAGGTCCGAGTGTTCGGACCTGGCCGGCAGTTTTTCGGGAACAGTTGGCGCCGCGGGTTAGTTGGCCGCCTTGCGTTGGGCCACCGTCCAGTCGAAGATCAGTTTCACGTCGTCGCCGGTCTTGATCATGCCCAGCGCCAGGGCCGGAGCGGGCGGCTCGATCTTGAAATCAGTCATCTTCACGCCCACCGAACCGGTCACGCGCAGCCGTCCCTCGCCCAGCGGCGTGATGTTCACCGGCATCGAAATGGTGTTGGTCACCCCCGCCACCGCCAGCTCGCCTTTGGCATCGAAAACATACGGGGCGTCCTTGGACTTGGCCGGCTCCTTGAGCGTCAGCTCGGTCAAACGGTAGAAGATGCGCGGAAACTCCTGGGCCTTGAGCTTCTCATACATGATGTCGTCCATCTTGGTGCTGTAAGGTTTGCCGTCTTTTTCGACGCTGGCCATCGAGCGCACCGGGATGAAGGCTTCAACCTTGGCCTGGACTTTGCCCGGGGTGGCGGCCTGGCCGGGCTCGACGGGGAAACCGGGGCCGACTTCCAGGTAGCCGCCGATGAGTTTGCCCTCGACCTGCCAGTCGTGAATGTTGGAAGTGCCCTCGATGCGCACCTTGAGCGTACCCGGCTTGGAGTCGAAGCGAGTGGTTTGCGCGGCGGCAGTCAGGGTGCCCGAAGCAACAAGGGCCAGCAGGAGGTTTCCAGTGATCAGTTTACTCAATTTCATGTTCGTTGTTTCGTATCAGTTTTGGCGTAAATTGGACGATTTGTGGTTCAAGTCAATTCATAGAGTTCCGCGGGGATTTCCACGCGCGCGCGTTTCATGATCGCCTCCCGGGCTTTGAGGACCAGCATGGTGGCCACATAGCCGTCGAGGAAGGTGGCGCCGCGCTGGCGGGGCACCTGCAGCAGATGCTCTTGCAACGCGCTGGCATCGTCGGAGCCGAAGCTGTTGATGAAATCCTCGGCGGCGGCGGACAGGTCGCTGGCGGAGCGGAGGAAATTGGCCAGCGAGTAGGACAGGGGGGTGTTGGTGTAGGGGACCTCCTCCTGGGGCTGGTCGGAGGGAGGTTTTTTCGAGGCGTCCGCCACGAGCATGATGCCGGTTTCCTTGTAGAAAGTTTCCTTTTTGGCATACACTTCCCAGCCCAGGAGGGGGGAATCCACTTCCTTGAACATCCACGCCTTGCTTTCGCGCATCATGACCGCGGCATCGCTGCCGTAGAGGATTTCGTAGTCGGCATCGAACGAGTTGGCCAGCGTGGCGTCGAAAATGAGGTTCAGTCCGCCGGGGAATTCGAAGATGACTTGCTCGGTGTCGGGCGTATCGCGGCCGTCTTTCCAGAACGCGATGGTGCCATAGCCGGAAACGGCGATGGGCCGGGCGTTGAGGAACCACGTGGCTTGGTCAACGGGGTGGATGCCCAGTTCGCCCGTCAACCCCAGGGAGAGCGCCCGGTCCAGCCGCCAGTTAATGGCCTTTTCGCGCTCGGGGTTGGGGGACGTGGCTCGCCAGCTTTGCTTCTTGTGCCATTGGGCGCGGGCCATGACTGGCTGACCGATGGCGCCGGAGCGGATGAAAGGCAGGAGAAAATGGCGCTGGGGATCGGCGCGCATCTGCAGGCCGGCCTGGAAGGCAAGCTGGGGGGCGGCTTTGGCCGCCGCGGCAATGGCGCGGGCATCCTCGAGGGTATGCGCCAGGGGGGCCTCGCAATACACGTGTTTGCCCGCTTTCAGGGCCGCCAGGACGATGTCTTTGTGCTGGTGGGTCGCCGTGGCAACCACAACGGCCTTGATGTCCTTGTTCTCAAGGATTTTGGTGTAGTCATCCACGGCCATGGCGCCGGGAGCGGCGGCCGCGCCGCGCTTGAGGAAGGCCGGGTAATTGTCACAAACAGCGGCGATTTCAGCGGTTTCCAGTCGCGCCAGGGTGTTGAGGATTTCCCGCCCCCAAGGCCCCAAGCCGATGAGGCCCACCTTGGTTTTGGGGGCGCCCGGCTTGGTGTCCCCGCCCGGAGCGGGGGCGTTCTGGGCCACCAGCGGCACGCCGCCGAGCATGGCCATAATCGTCGCCATCGAACCGCTCTTCAGAAAATCGCGGCGGTTAAAATCAACAGATTCGTTCCAATTCTCGTTCATATCGCACAATCAATCTTGCTCGCCCCGCCGGCGCGAGGCATTAAAGTTTCTATTGTGCCCAAACTCTGGTTTGGGGGCAAGCCAAGTTGCAGCCGGCTACTCCACCGCGCCTTTTGCGGGCTTCCACGGCTCCAGACCCAGCGCCCATTTGATTCCGCCCAAAATGTGCTGCTGATAAGCCCGCGCGACTTCCTTCGAATTCATGCGCTTGAAGTCCGCCGGCGTGTTGGGGTCCCAAATGTCCTCGCGGTGGCCCAGCGAGGTGTAGAAGACCCGGCCTTTGCCGTACTCCCGGCACCAGGAGATGGGATAATTGCCGGGGGTCTTGTCGTTGGGATGCTTGTCGAGGGTGAGGAGGGTGTGAACCTTGGCGGGGTCGAAATTCTTGAAGAGGTAGATTTCGTCGAACACTTTCCACTCGCTGCCCAGGTGGCGGCAGGCGGGGCATTCCTTGTCCTGGTTGAGCGCGTCCACCTCGACCTGCGCGCCATGGGATTTGAATTCGCCGCCGATCATTTCGATGTAGGGCGCGTAATTGTGGAAAGTGTCGGTGGCGGAGTGCATGCCCACAAATCCCTTGCCGGAGCGAATCCACTCGAGGAAGGCTTCCTTGTCGGGAATGGGCAAATCGCCGGTGGTGTTGGCGAAGATGATCGCATCGTAATTTTTCAAGGCAGCCGGACTCATTTTTTCGGCCAGCACGGCGCCAATGGCCGCGTTGACCTTTTCCTTGCTGGGCTTGCCGTCCGGCCCGCGAAACTGCGGGTCGTTGGGCTCGACCCGCGCGTATTCGACGGTGAACAGGTTGCTGTCCCGGGCCAGCTCGCCCAGCACCTTTTCCGCGGTCGGGATGGAGCTGTGCCGGAAACCGGTGGTGGTGGTGACCACGAGGACTTTTTTAGGCGCCGCCAGTGCCGGGGCAATGCCGGCGCCAAAGGTGAGGAGGAACGCGAGTGCCGCGAAGGTGGTGGAATAGAAGCTGATTCTTCTCATAAGTCTATATCGTTAATGATTGCCTGTTCGCTCGATGATTCAGACTCAATCAGGCGCGATGGAATTCATTTTTCCGCCGCCGGTCAAGGCTGGTATTGAGAAATGCGAGACGGCAACTCGAGCTCAAAGACCTGGTAGGCAGTGGCTTTCATCCCCAGGCGCTCGTAAGCGCGACGGGCGGCGGCGTTGTCGGCATGCATGTAAAGCCGAAGGGAACAGACCTCCTTTTGACTCCGCGCCAGGCTCTCGATGTGGCGAAACAGGGCGGTGAAGACTCCCCGGCCGCGGAAGTCGGGAAGAACATAGACGCTTTGGATCCACCAAATCTGGCCGTTCCGCCAGTCGCTCCACTCGTAGGTGATCATCAGTTGTCCCACCACCGCGCCCTCGGCCTCAACCACGTAATAAATGCCCTTGGCGGGGTCTTGGAGGACGGCGCGCACGCCTTGGTTGACCGTGGCGGGGTCGAGGCGCAAGTCCTCGGTTTCCAAGGCCAACTGGAGGTTGTACTGGGCCAGGAGCGGCGCGTCGGAGAGCGTGGCTTGTCGGATGAGAAGGTTCAGTGGGAGCAAGCCTTTCCTGAGGACCCGGAATGGGATTACTTGCCTTTGAGGGCGGCCAGTCCGTAATCGCGGTTGAGTTTGGCAATAAAGCTGAGGCTGATTTCCTTGGGACAGACCGCTTCGCAGGAGCCGGTGACGGTGCAGGCGCCGAAGCCCTCCTGGTCCATCTGGCGGACCATGGCGAGGGCGCGCCGGCCCTTTTCGGGGTGGCCCTGGGGCAGGAGGTTGAGGTGGGAAACCTTGGCGGCAACGAACAACATGGCGGAGGCATTCTTGCAGGCAGCAACACAGGCGCCGCAGCCGATGCAGGCGGCGGCGTCCATGGAGCGGTCGGCGGCTTCTTTGGGGACGGGCAGGGCGTTGCCGTCGGGCGCGCCGCCGGTGTTGACGGAGACAAAGCCGCCGGCCTGGATGATGCGGTCGAAGGCGCTGCGATTGACGATCAGGTCCTTGAGGAGGGGAAAGGCCTTGGCGCGCCAGGGTTCAATGGTGATGGTCTGGCCATCCTTGAAGTGGCGCATGTGCAACTGGCAGGTGGCGGTCCCCTTGTGTCCGCCGTGGGGCACGCCGTTGATGACGAGGGAGCACATACCGCAGATGCCCTCGCGGCAGTCGGAGTCGAAGGCGATGGGTTCCTGGCCTCGTTCGATGAGTTCCTCGTTGACCACGTCCAGCATTTCCAGGAAGGACATGTCTTCGAGGACGTTTTTTGCCTCGTAGGTTTCAAACCGGCCGGGAGTCTGCCCGTCCTTCTGTCGCCAAACTTTGAGAGTCAGGTTCATGGATCGAGAGTTACTTGTAGCTGCGGGTGCTCATGTGGACTTCTTCGTACACCAGCGGTTCCTTGTGCAGAACGGGGGCCTGGCCCGGTCCTTTGTATTCCCAAGCCGCGACGTAGGCGAAATGCTCGTCATCGCGCTGGGCTTCATGGTCGGGGGTCTGGAATTCCTCCCGGAAATGGCCGCCGCAGCTTTCGCGGCGATGGAGGGCGTCGAGGCACATGAGCTCGGCGAATTCCATGTAGTCGGCCACGCGGTTGGCGTACTCGAGCGCCTGGTTGATGCCGGCGGAGTCGCCGGTCACGGTCAGGTTCTTCCAAAATTCTTCGCGCAATTCCGGGATACGGGCCAGGGCCTGTTTGAGGCCGGCCTCGTTGCGGGCCATGCCGCACTTTTCCCAGAGCAGTTTGCCCAGTTCGCGGTGGAGCGAGAGAGCGGTGCGCTTGCCGCGAATGGACAGCAGGCGGTTGAGCTGGGCTTCAACCTGCTGCTGGGCCTGTTTGAATTCGGGCTGGCTGGTCGAGGGTTTGGGTTGTTTGGACGTGACGAAATAATGGCCGATGGTATAGGGGATGATGAAGTAACCGTCGGCCAGCCCCTGCATGAGGGCGCTGGCCCCGAGGCGGTTGGCGCCGTGGTCCGAAAAATTGGCTTCGCCCAGCACAAACAGGCCGGGGATGGTGCTCATCAGATTGTAATCCACCCAGGTGCCGCCCATGGTGTAATGAACGGCCGGGTAGATGCGCATGGGCACCTCATAGGCGTTTTCGCCGGTGATTTTTTCGTACATGTCGAACAGGTTGCCATACCGCTCGCGGATGACGTTGATCCCGAGACGCTTGATGGCATCGGCAAAGTCGAGGTAAACCCCCATGCCGCCAGGCCCGACGCCGCGGCCCTCGTCGCAGACTTCCTTGGCGGCGCGGGAGGAGATATCACGCGGGGCGAGGTTGCCGAAGCTCGGGTATTTGCGTTCGAGGTAATAGTCGCGGTCGGATTCGGGGATTGAGCCCGGGGGCTTGGCGCAGTCCTCCTTGCGCTTGGGCACCCAGACGCGGCCATCATTGCGGAGGGACTCGGACATGAGGGTGAGCTTGGATTGATGCTCGCCGCTGACCGGGATGCAGGTGGGGTGGATTTGGGTGTAGCAAGGGTTGGCCAGGAAGGCGCCGCGCTTGTAGGCGCGCCAGATGGCGGTGGCATTTGACCCCTTGGCGTTGGTGGACAGGAAGAAGACGTTGCCGTAACCGCCGGTGGCCAGGACCACGGCGTCGCCCGCATGGGCGGTGATCTGGCCGCTGACCAGGTCGCGGGCAATGAGGCCTTTGGCGTGGCCGTTGATCACCACCAGGTCGAGCATTTCGGTGCGCGGGAACATCTGGACGCCGCCGAGGCTGACCTGGCGGCAGAGGGCTTGGTAGGCGCCCAGCAGGAGCTGCTGGCCGGTCTGGCCCCGGGCGTAAAAGGTGCGGGAGACCTGGGCGCCGCCGAAGGAGCGGTTGGCGAGCAGGCCGCCGTATTCGCGGGCGAAGGGAACTCCCTGGGCAACGCATTGGTCAATGATATTGCCGCTGAGTTGGGCCAGCCGGTACACATTGGCCTCGCGCGCCCGAAAATCGCCGCCCTTGATGGTATCGTAGAACAGCCGGTAAATGCTGTCGCCGTCGTTCTGATAATTCTTGGCGGCGTTGATGCCCCCCTGGGCGGCAATGCTGTGGGCGCGGCGGGGGCTGTCCTGGAAGCAGAAGCACTTGACCTGGTAGCCCAGTTCGGCCAGGGAGGCCGCGGCCGAGGCGCCGGCCAGGCCGCTGCCCACGACCAGCACCTCGAATTTGCGTTTGTTGGCAGGGTTGACCAGCTTGAGGTCGAACCGGTGTTTGTCCCACTTCTGCGCGAGCGGGCCGGAAGGGATTTGCGAGTCGAGTGCCATAGTGCGTCAGACGTCTTTGCCGTAACCGAGCAGGATCGCCACGGGTATGGAAATATAGCCGAGAAAAATCGCGAGGGCCAACAGCCGCGCCAGGCGGTCCAGCCACGGACGGTAGGCGTCGTTCTTCCAGCCGAGCGACTGAAACATGCTGCTGGCGCCGTGGCTCAAGTGCAAACACAGCAGCCCGACGCCCAGCACGTAAAAGGCCGAAACCCACACGTTGCGGAAGCCCACAATCATCATTTTGTAAACATCGTGGCGCTGCCCGCCGTTGGGCAGGGCCTCTTTGAAAACCCCAAAATCCTGGCCCGTCAGATTCACCACTTGGGCGCGGACGGTGTAATGGAGCAGGTGAAAGACGATGAACGCCAACACGATCAAACCGCTCATCAACATGGTGCGCGAGGCGTAGGTCGAGCCGATTGGCTGGTATTCCGCGTAAGCCACCGGCCGGGCCGCCTTGTTCTCAAGGGAAAGCTTGATCGCCGACCCGATGTGCAGCGCCACCACCGCCAGCAAGCCCAGCCGCACGACCCAGAGCAATTCACCGCTGGATTGCAGGAGGTGGCCATACCGGTTGATGGCTTCCCGGCCCGCGAAAATTTGCAGATTCCCCACCATGTGGCCGATGACGAACAGGAGGAGCAAACCTCCGGTCACCGCCATGAGGTATTTCATGCCCACGGATGAACCTAGAATTCGCTTGCAGATATTCATGAGATACTATGCTCAGCGGCCATTGCCGGCCAGGCGACGACACCTTATGCAGGAAATGTCCGGCACGATGCAAGAAATTAAACTGATAGCGTAAAGAAGCAAGCGTCGAATTTCAGAAAAAACCGCGCGGCGCGAAGGCCTCACGCGAAGGACGCAGTGGGCGCGACGGAGGCTTGGAGGGGCTTCCTCTAGGACGCGCCGAGCAGCCGCAGCAGTTCGGCCTCGTTGATTACGCGCACGCCCAACTGTCGGGCTTTCTCGAGTTTGGACCCCGCTTCTTCCCCTGCCACCACGTAATCGGTTTTCTTGCTGACGCTGCCGCTGACCTTTCCGCCGGCGGCTTCGATTTTGGCGGTGGCTTCCTCGCGCTTGAGGTTGGGGAGGGTGCCGGTCAGGACGAAAGTCTTCCCCGCCAGCGGGCCGGCGGGCGAGGCGGGGCGGAACAATTCCGATTTGAAGTTGACCCCGGCCTTGCGGAGGCGTTCGACGAGCTTGCGGTTGCGGGGGTCACCGGTCCATTGGACGATGCTGCTGGCGATCACTTCGCCCACATCTTCGCATTGCGTGAGCTGGTCCACACTCGCCGCGAGCAGGTCATCCAGCGTCGCGAAGGACCGCCCGAGGGCCTTGGCGACCCCGGCGCCGACGTGGAGGATGCCCAGGCCGAAAATCACCCGCCACAGGTCCCGCTGTTTGCTGGCTTCGACGGCTTCGAGGAAATTCCGGGCGGATTTTTCGCCCATGCGTTCGAGGTTGGCGACCTCGTCGAGCCTGAGGGAATAGAGGTCGGCCACATCGCGGACCAGGCCGGTGGAGACCAACTGCCGCACGAGGACCTCGCCGCCGCCTTCGATGTCCATGGCGCCGCGCGAGCACCAATGTTCGATGCGGGCGCAGACCTGGGCGGGGCAGTCCGGGTTGAGGCAACGCCAGACGACGCCCTCGTCGTCGCCGCCGCCGCCGGCGCCCGCGGCGCGCGCGACCTTCGAGCCGCACTCGGGACAGGTTTGCGGAAAGCGGAATTTTTTTTCGGTTCCGTCCCGTTTTTCGGGGACGACGTCCACGACGGCGGGGATGACTTCCCCGGCTTTTTCGATGCGGACCAGGTCCCCGATGCGGATGTCTTTTTGCTGGATGTAGTCCTCGTTGTGCAGCGTGGCCCGGCTGATGGTGCTGCCGGCCAGGAAGACGGGCTCGAGCTCCGCCACGGGGGTCAGCGCGCCGGTGCGGCCGACTTGAACGGTGATGCCTTTGAGCCGTGTGACAGCCTGTTCCGGCGCGTATTTGAAGGCAATGGCCCACCGCGGAGCTTTGGAGGTGAACCCGGCCCGCGCGCGTTGGGCATGGGAATCGAGTTTGATGACCGCGCCGTCGGTTTCATAAGGGAAATCGCGCCGGACCGTGTTTAATTCCTCAATGGCGGCGATCAGTTCGTCGGCGGTCCGGCAGCGCCAGAAGCGTTCGGGGGTTTTGAAGCCGAGCTGTTGGAGCCAGGCCAGCGCCTGGGAATGGGTGGGGGGAACGGCCGCCCCTTCGACCTTGCCCAGGCCGTAAAGCACGATGTCCAGGGGCCGTTTGGCGACGATGCGGGGGTCGAGCTGTTTGAGCGAGCCGGCAGCGGCGTTGCGGGGGTTGGCGAACGGCTCCTCGCCGGCGGCCTGGCGCTGGGCGTTGAGTTTCTCGAAGCCGGCTTTGGTCAGATAGACTTCGCCGCGCACTTCGAGGAGCTGGGGCGGCGTCGCGGAGCCCTCGAGGCGCATCGGGATGCTCCGGATCGTCTTGAGATTCGCCGTGATGTCGTCGCCGGTGGTGCCGTCGCCGCGGGTGGCGCCGCAGACGAACCGGCCCTTTTCGTAACGCAGGTTGATGGCCACGCCGTCAATTTTGGGCTCGACCACCCATTCGAGTTTTTCGCCCGGCAGCAGCCGCTGGACCCGGGCGACGAACTCGCGGACTTCGCCCTGCGAATAGGTGTTGTCCAGGCTGAACATGGGTTCGAGGTGGCGGACGGGCAGGAACTCCTTGAGCGGCTGGCCGCCAACCCGCTGGGTGGGGGAATCCGGGGTGACCAGCGCCGGGAAGCGGGCTTCCAGCTCGACCAGTTGGCGGTAAAGCCGGTCGTATTCGGGGTCGCTGATGGTGGGTCGCGCCAGCACGTAATACGCGTGGTCGTGCCGGCGAATTTCCTCCGCCAGCCGCGCATGAAGAGCCTGAGCTTCACTGAACGTCATACCCAATTCTTTTCCTCCTCTTCCCAAAATGCACGCCGAAAAGCAGCGGCGCGGGCCCGGCGATGAGCCGCTGGCAAGCGTTGTCCCGCCGCGTTAGCCCTCGTTTCCGGAGTTAACAGAGCATTGAATGACCCCGCCCTTGTCGGCATTCAGGCAGGCGGCGCTTGCGCGCCCTTGTCGGCCGGGCTGGTTTGCGCCAAGCTCAGGATGTCGCTTTCCCATGGCATGACGCAGGGTGGCAGACCGCGTTGTCCTGGGACGCGCCGCAGGGATGAAAAAAGGCAACGTCCGACCTGCAGCGGATCAAAAGACTGCCACTCCCAACTCGGGCGAAAGGAGGGAGTCCCTTCATGCTAAATTTTCCCTTCCAAAATCTCTTTCAGGATGTGGCGATGACAATAGGTCTGGTCCTCGGGGCAGTGGCACATGAGCGTTACCGTGCCGCGGCGAGCGAGGGTTTGCAGAAGCCGCAGGGTCCATTTCTGTCCATGGTTCTTGATGGTGGGGTTGCGACGGTCAAACATTCGGGAGTCGCGCAGTTCCTTGAGGTAACGACGCCTGAATTCGCTCCAGGGGATCGAGTGTGCCTGGCCGGCACGAAGCAGGGCTTCTGATGGGCCCAAGGACGCCATCCAGACGTGGTAACGGGCTTTCGGAAGTCCACGGCCACGAAATCGGGTCGCCAGGATCCGTAAACCGTCCTTTTGGGGTTCAATGGGTGAATGGACTGATTTGGTTTTGATCATAACTTGTTACATGTTGGCGGATGGTTGCGCCGCAAATTGGGTGGTGCTGGCGGCGGACGGCGGGGGCGAACGGCCAGCGGCGGGCCGGTGGCCGGGCGGCATCCGTTGCCTGACGAATGCTTGTTGGCATTCCTTTGCCTTGGGTCGGGCGGTTTTCAGGGCAAAGGGGGGCTCGCGTGGCCGCAACCCATCCCTGAACCGGTCCGACTGGCCAGGCATTTACGCAGGCTGACGGGGTAAAGTCAATTCTTTTTGCAGGGCCGGAGCGAGGTGGGAGGCCCGCGGCGCTTTTTGGATTCGCAAATGGGGGCGGGGTGGTTACCTTTCGGGCACGGTTGCATGCGTTTTCTGATGCTCAATTGGCGGGACCCGCTCAACCCGAAGTCCGGCGGCGCGGAACGGGTGAGCCTGGCCTATTTGGCGGCGTTGAAGCGGCGCGGGCATGAGGTGTGGTGGTTTGCAAATGAGTATCCGGGGTGCCGGCCGGGGGATGAGGTCGAGGGCATCCGGATCGTGCGGGGCGGGGGGCCGGGGGTTTCGATTTACCGGGCGTGGCGGTGGTATCGGACGCAACCGCGGTTTGATCTGGTGATAGACCAGCACCACGGGCTGCCGTGGTTCGCGCCCTGGTGGTGCGGCACGCATTGCGTGGCTTACATCCACGAAGTGCTGGGCCCGATCTGGAAGGCGTTTTATTCCTGGCCGATCAGCACGATTGGGCAGTGGCAGGAGCGGTGGATTCAGCAGTGGTATCGGAACGTGCCGTTCTGGACGCCGTCGGAGTCCACGCGGCGGGCGTTGAACGCGCGGGGCATTGCGGACGTGACGGTCATCCCCAACGGCGTGGACACGGCGCCGTTGCCGGAGCTGGAGCCCAAGCCGTTGAACCGTCCGCTGCGGCTGACGACCGTGTGCCGGCTGGCGCCGAACAAGCGGGTGGACCATGCCATCCAGGTGGTGCGGCATTTGCAGGCGGCGGGACTGGAGGCGCGGTTGACGGTGATGGGGACGGGGGAGAAGGCGGAGGACCTGAAGCGGCTGGCAGGGGAGCTTGGGGTGGCGGAGGGAGTCGTTTTTGCGGGACAGGTAAGCGAGGAACAAAAGAACGAGGGGCTGCGGCAGGCGCATCTGCTGCTGCACACCTCGATTCGCGAGGGCTGGGGTTTGAATGTGATCGAGGCCAATGCCATGGGGACGCCCGCGGTGGTTTACCCGGTGCATGGGCTGGTGGATTCCACGGTGCACGGGGAGACCGGAATTGTGACGGAACGCGAAAGCCCGGAGGCCATGGCGGCCGTCATCGCGCGGCTTTATGCCCAGCCTGGCGAGTATGAACGGTTGCGGCGCAATGCGTGGGAGCGGTCCAAGAGTTTTCAGTGGGACCGCGTGCTGCCCGGGGCGTGCGGGTGGTTGGAGCAAAAGGCGATGGGGCGTTGAGCGGGAGCTGAATTGGAAAGGAAGCGGAGTGAGCTTGAAGATTATGAATACCTCGAAACGATGGAGTCGGTTGGCGGCGTGCGGGCTGGTGGTCGTGCTGACAGGGCTGGGCGTTTGGAGCGTGAGCGCTGCGGTGGTCGAGTCGAATCTCGAAAAGAGTTTTCGAGTGGGGTCCCGGCCGCGTTTCAGCCTGGATTCCGATCGGGGACCGGTGGAGCTGCGGGTGGGGGAGGCCGCGGAGATTCAGGTCAAGGTCCAGCGCGAGGTGAGCAATGCGACGGCGGCCCAGGCGCGGGAGATTCTTGCGGCGCATGAGGTCAGTTTTGACCAGGACGCCTCCGGGATTTCGGTGCGCGCCCGGCTGAATCGCGAGGAAAAGTTGGGAGGACGCCGCCAGCCCCAGTTGAAGGTGCGGTTCATCGTCACGGTGCCGCCCGCGAGCGACCTGGATGTCAAGACCGCCGCCGGGAGCATCAAGGGCGGCAACCACGCGGGAGAGGTTCGCGCGCGGACCGCCGGCGGCGACCTTGAGTTTGGCGAGATTCGGGGCCGTTTCGACGCGGTCACCGCCGCCGGGAGCATCCGGTGCGCGGGAGCCGGCGGCGCGGTCACCGCCAAAACCTCGGGGGGCGAGCTGCGGCTGGGGCGTTTGGAGGCCGACGCGAGCCTTGAGACCTCGGCCGGCTCGATTCACGTCAAGCACGTTGGGGGCAAGCTCCGCGCCCGAACCGCCGGTGGAAACATCGAAACCGGCGAGCTGCTCGGCCCCGCCACGCTCGAAACCTCGGCGGGGTCCATCACGGTGGGGACGGCCCACGCGAGGTTGGAAGCCAGGACCTCCGGCGGCGAACTGAACCTTGAGGACCTGCGGGATGCTGTGGTTGGCAGCACGTCGGCCGGGTCCATCAAGGCCGCGTTCACGGCACAACCCGAGGGCGGCAGCCGCCTGACAACATCCGGCGGGAACCTCGAGGTGCGCCTGGACCCCGAGCTGGCTTTCGACCTGGACGCCAGCGCGAGGGCGGGCCGCGTGACAACCGAGTTGCCCGTGGTTGCCACGGTGGTCGGGGAGCATCGGACGGAGGCGCTCCAAGGCAAGATCAACGGCGGCGGGCCCGCCCTGGTGTTGAAGACCTCCGCCGGAAACATCCATCTTCGGAAAAAGTAAGCCGGCTCGCGGCCGCGGGTTATTGAACCGTTTGAAAGCGCGGCTGGCACGGCTTTCGGGGCTTCGGGAGATTGCCGGGACGCAACGCCGGGCTGGCCGGTCAGGGCACGGTGAGCGCTTTGCCGTTGTCGGCGGGACCGAGTTGGAGGAGGAACGGGGCGGCCGTCCTGGCCCAGGCCTCGGGTGAGGGGTAATTGGCGGCGGCCTGGCCGAAGCAGCTTTGCAGCATGCGGGTGTTGATGATGCCGGGGTTGAGAGCGACGGCTGCCATGCCCGAGGGCAATTCCTGGGCGAAGGCTTGGGTGAGCCCTTCGATGGCCCACTTGCTGGCGCAGTAGGGCGCGACCTCGGCATCGGTCGAGCGCCCCCAGCCGGAGCTGAAATTGACGATCACCCCCCGCTTGCGTTTGACCATCTCGGGCACGACATAGCGGATCACATTGGCCACGCCTTTGACGTTGACATCCATGACCTCGTCAAACTCCCGCGCGGTCACCTCCCACAGGCGGGCGTTTTTGTTGATGACAGCGGCATTGTTCAGGAGGAGGTCGGGCGGGCCGTGAGAGTTCAGGAGGAGGCTGGCCCAGGATTTGACCTCCGCGTCGGACGACACATCTATGACGTAAAAATCGTGCGGGGGGCCGAATTGGCGCCGCAACTGGTCAATCCGGGCCTTGGTCCGGCCACAGCCCAGGACGGTGTGGCCGAGGCGGACAAATTCCGCGGCCAGCGCCCAGCCCAAGCCGTAGGTGGCCCCGGTGATCAAAACAGTTTTTCCGGCCATAATCGTGTGAAAGCACCGCATTTTCCACAGAACAGGGCGGGAGGGCAATGGTTTTTGGGGGCCGTTCAGCCACGGAATACTCGGAAGACACGGAAATTCAGACCGGAACGCGGTTGTGGCGGCCGGGGGGCGCGGCTCGCGGACCCCATGCGCAACCTCTTTGAGGTTGGGTTGATTGGTGTGGGCGTTGAACCCAACGTAGCCCCTGGCGGGGCAACGTTGGGCTTTGCTCCACAACGCCGTTGGCGTTGGGATTGGTGGAGGGAAACCGCGGAATGCTCGGAAGCCGGATGCGGGGTCTGCGATGGGGTTTTTGTCTGTGGGCTGGCCGTTTTCCTCTTTTCGGCTGAATGCTGGCTGGGCGGGCGGACTCAGCCAAACGGAACTGCGGAGACGCAAAAGACGCGGAGCTCCGGGATTACGCCATAGTCAGTCGTGTGCCTCGCGGCACAAGCGAGGGGGATGGGTCAGGCGACGATGCCGCTGATGTCAATGAGGTACACCTGGCGGCCGTTGCCGGCGTGGGGAGAATCAAGGGTGACCTTGCGGCCGTCGCGGCTGGCGCAGGGATGGGTGTCGCAGCGCCATTCGCCGGCGTATTGCGGGGGGAGGTGGAAATGGCCGAGAGGCACCTTGCGGCTGGTGGGGAGGTGAAAGAGGTACGGGTGCTGGAGGCGGTCCTTGTCGGGGTAGGTGTCATTCAGGACCCATTGGTTGCCGGTGTGGGGCACAAAGGTGTTGTGTCCGTTGCGGGTCATCACGTCCTTGCCGATGACTTCAACCCGGTCGGTGCGGTCGCGATAGAGATAGAAGCGCTCGCCATGGGAAGGGTGCCAGGCCCAGGCCATGACGTGGCTTTCGTCGCGCCAGACGAAGTGAGAGGTTTTGCCGTGCGGGTCGAGGATGAACAAGTCCTTGCCGTCGGGGCTGGCGGTAAACATGCGCGTGGCAAAGCTCTGGCCTTCGCGCTCGCCGCGCCAGCGATGGAGGAACAGAAAACGCGAACCGTCGGTGTTGAAGAGCAGGTGATTGAACCAGTGTTTGGCGCCTTTGGAGAACCCGCCCGGATGGGGAATCCGGGCCGCGTCAGCAAAGGAGAGGAGCAGCTCCTGCCGGCCGGTCTGCAGGTCCATTCGCCAGATGCCGGCGTTTTCCGGGGCCGCGTGGGCGGCGTGGGGGTCGGGGAGGCCGGCATAGCCGTAACCGGGCCGGGTATCATTCAGGCGGCGGAAGTCCGGGGCCAGGGCCCAGCGGCCATCGGGGCTGAGACAGTAGAAGGGATGGGGAAGGGTGCGGCGCTTGCCGGTGCGGGTGTCGAGGAGGTGGCAGACAAAGCGGTCTCCCTCGCGATCGTTCCAGGCTACTTCACTGTCCGAGCCGGGGACCCATTGGAGCATGGAGCCCTGCTGCCAGTTCCAGGCCCGCGAGGTGCCCAACTCAATCCATCGGTCCTTGTCGGCGGTGTCAATCATGCCGACGCGCACCGTGTCTTCCGGGCCGGGCGAGCGGTGTTCAAAATCCACCTGGTGAGCGAGCACAAACCGGTTGGCCGGGTCGAACAGCAGCTTGTCGTAATAACCTCGCCAATGGAACCCGGCTCCCCGGGTAATGGCGCGGAGGGGCGGCAGATGTTCGGAGGCGGTGTTTGGCGAGGACGAGGTGAGTGCTGCGGTGACGCCTCGGATGGCGGGGGCGGCCAGGGCGAGGGTGGCAAGGAATTGGCGGCGCGACATGGGGAACCGCTCGAGGGTCAGTAAGGGGTTTTGTTGGGGTTGGATTCCCAGAGGCGGAAGGCGGCGAGAGCTTCGGCGCGCAGACACTGGCGCATGGCCAGTTTGCGGCGCGCGGCGGGGCGGGCGACTTCGCGGTAGAGAAAGGCGTCGTCGAAGCCGATGCGGGCGGCGTCCCGGCGGGTGTTGGCGTAATAGACCTTGGGAATGCGCGCCCAGTAGATGGCGGCGAGGCACATCGGGCAAGGCTCGCAACTGGTGTACAGGACGCAACGGTCGAGCCGGAAGGTGTTCAGCTTGCGGCAAGCCTCCCGGATGGCGACAATCTCCGCGTGAGCGGTCGGGTCGTTGGCCGAGGTGACTTTGTTCCAACCGCGGCCAACCACCTTGCCGTTGCAGACGACCACGGCGCCAAAAGGGCCGCCTTTGCCCTGCTGCATTTTGCGCATCGAGAGGCGGATGGCCTCGCGCATGAACCGCAGGTTGCGCATGGGGATGCCCGGCGCGCGCCGGAAGGGCCTTCGGGTTACTTGAACAGCTCGCCGATGTTGGTGTTTTTGGAGATTTGCCTGCCGCCGTCGAAGAGCTTTTGCACGCCGCCGTTGGCCCATTTGCGGAGGCGGTAAAGCGCGGCGAAGGTGAAGTCCGGCGCGGCGCCGCCCTGGCCGCCGACCAATTCGCTGCCGCGGCGGACGTTATCGAGCATCCAGGCCGGGAGGAGGAGGTGATAGGGATTGCGCTGCACCTCGCCGACGTGGAAGGTGGTGGCGGTGATCATGTCGCCGAGGTCCTGGGCGCTGATTTCGACCATGAGATTGGGGTCGGTCATTTGGCCCCAGAATTCGGTTTCGATGAGGAAGCACTCGAAGGAGGCGGGCATTTGTTTGAGGGCGTCCATGACCAGGTAATGGGTGCCGATATGGGTGCCGTTCCAGTCCTGATCGTGGGGGCAGAGGACAACGCGGGGCTGGTGTTGTTTAAGGATGTTGAGGATGACCGAGACGCAGGCGGCCCAATGGGCCGGGTCCTGCTGGCGGGCCTTGGGAGTGATGCGCTCCAGCCCGTTGGGGGCGGTGGGGATAAGGCCGAAACCGATGTATTCGCAGGCTTTTTGCAGCTCCTTGAAGCGTTCGAGTTGACGTTCCTTTTTGCTGCCTTGCGTCACCGCCACATTCATCAGGTTCATGCGCGCCTCGCGCATCAGGCGCACCGCGATGCCGCCGACGATGCACTCGTCGTCGGGGTGCGGGGAGAAAAACAGGGCCTTGGGGGCGTCGGCGGCGAGGGCCGGCCGCGGGGCAGGGGGGAAACCGCCAAGTTGGAGTTTCTTGCCCTCCTGAACCAGGCGGGCGAAATCGGAGACGAGTTGATGATAAGGATTCATAAGAGGGATTCGAGTTGTTTGGGACTCAAGGTTTTGGGATGGCGGGCAGGCTGGCCGCGGCGACCGCCTGGCCATGGCGCTTCTCCTTTTCGTCGGGGATGTGAAATTGAATCTTGCCGGTCAATTCCGGGAATTCCGCTTGGAGCACGGCCTTGGCGCCGGCGAGGATGAGGTCGCCGCCGGGGCCGGAGGTGACGCGGCCGAGAATGAGGAGGTTTTCGAGGTCGTAGAAATCGGTGAAATGAGCCACCGCATAGCCGAGGTAGGCGCCGATGGTTTCGTAGATTTTGCGCGCGCGGTAGTCGCCCTGGTCCATGAGCTTCTGCACGGCCTTGAGCTTTTCGGGCAGCGAGAGTTTGGGGTCGAGTTCGATGCCGGCGGGTTGCAGGAGGCGACCGACGCACTGTTGGGAGAAGTACTGGACGCAGCAACCGCGGTCACCCGACCATTCGTCCGCCGGCGCGTGGGGATTGTAGTCCACCGGCACGAACGCCAACTCATTGATCCAAGAGGTGATGTTGCCCTCGGCGTTGACGTAGCCCCCGGCGGTGCTGGTGCCAAGCGAGATGCCCAAAATGCGGTTTTTGCCCAGGGACATGGAGCCGGCCAGGGCGGTGACTTCCCCGTCATTCACCACCTCCAGCGGGATGTTGTTCCATGCCTTGCGGACTTCAAGAAAGAGGTCTTTCACCCGCCGGTTGAACACTTCCGGGGGCACGCCCCGGAATAGTGAGGCGACCTTGACGCGGTTGTTGACGTAAACCCCCGCGGCGCTGCCGCCGATGGCATCCACGCGGGGCAGGTGCGCTGCCGCCTTCTTGAGCGAATCCATGATGCCGTCGAAGTGATACTGCGGATCGGGCTCGAAATAAGGGTCCCAGACGGTTTCCTCGCTAAAGACCACTTTGCCATCCATCACCGCCGCCACCTTGCGATCGCTGCCCCCCAGGTCGAAGCCGATCCGGCAGCCTTCGAGATGGCGTCCCAGGGAGGTGGCGCGGCTGCGCTCGGGCGGCAGCGACTGGGTGTGCACCACTTCGAGCGGATGATCGAACATCTTCTCGCCCACGAGGTTGGAGTCGAACTTGCCCGTGGCGCTTTCGCGGTAATACCGGGCCAGCTCGGCGGCCAGGGATGCGGGGCCGTCGAAATAGATTCGAAACCCGCCGCGCGACCACAGGAGGAACTTCACAATGCGTTCGAGATAGATGAAATTGCCGGCGGCCTTCGGATGACGCTCGGGGAAAATCGGGGTCTTAAAATGGGAGACGCTGCCGTCGGCCTGTTCGAGGGCGATTTGGACAGGGACCGCTTGGCCGGTGGCGAGAGCCTGCTGACGGAAAGCGCGGCAGGCCAATACCGCGGGCCGGAAGGCGGGGTCGAGGACGGGCGTCACTTTGGGCGCGATGAGCTCAAGACCAAGGTTCACGTTCATAAATCTTGGGGAAAGGATTTAACGGAGGAGCGGCGGGGAGCGCAAGCGGATAAAAGTTAGGTGACGCGAATGCGTCATGCTTAATCCCTTCTGCGGCCGGGGTCAGCGGTCGGCTCGTCCCGCGCCCATGAAGAGGAGGCGGAGACTGTTCATGACGACGATGACGGTGCTGCCTTCATGGCCGACGACCCCGACGGTCAGGGGAATGCGGCCCAGCAAGGCGAAAGTGACGAGGACCGCCACGGTTCCGAGGGAGATGACCAGGTTCTGGCGGATGATGCGGCGGGCGCGCTGGCTGAGGCGGAAGGCGGCCAGGAAGTTTTCGAGGCGGTCGTGCATGAGCACGACATCGGCCTGCTCGAGCGCGGCATCCGAGCCGCGGGCGCCCATGGCGACGCCGATGTGGGCGGCGACAAGGCTTGGGGCGTCATTGACGCCGTCGCCGACCATGGCGACGCGGTGGCCCTGGTTGGAGAGGGTACGAATGACTTCGAGCTTCTGGTCGGGCTTGAGTTCGGCGCGGACGTCATCAAGGCCCAGCTCGGTCTGGAGGTGGCGGGCCGCCGCCTGGCGGTCGCCGGTGAGGACGACGGTGGTTAATTGTTCGTGGCGGAGGGCTTCGACGACCTGGCGGGCCTGGGGGCGGATATCGTCGCGCAGCACCAGGCGGCCCAGCAAGTCGCCGCGGGCGACCCAGACCTCGGAAAACCCCGAGTCCAGAGGTGGCACGTGCTGGATTTGGGGGAAGGCGCCCATTTCCAGGAGCCAGTCGCGGCGGCCCAGGAGGCAATCCACGCCCTGATGCCGGGCGCGCAGGCCCTGGCCGGTGAGCGATTCGAATTGGGTCAGTTCGAGCTCGGGCAGTTGCTGTTGTTTGCCGTAACGGGTGATGGCACGGGCCAGGGGATGCGTCGAAAGTTTCTCCATCGAGTAGGCCAGCCGCGCCAGCTCCGCTTCCCGGCCGGGCGGGAACGTCTCGACCTTTTCCACCCGCAGCTCGCCCGTGGTCAGCGTGCCGGTCTTGTCGAGGGCAACGGCAGTGACAGCGGCGAGTTTTTCGACGGCGGCGCCACCGCGGAAGAGGATGCCGTGCCGGGCGCCCCACGCAATGGCCGCCAGCACCGCCGAGGGGATGGACAGGACCAAGGCGCAGGGAGAGGCCACGACCAACAGGGTCATGGTATGATAGAAAGCGCTATGACCGGCGCCCTCGGTTTTGAAGGGGGGCTGGCCAAAGCCGAGCCACCAGACAAAGAACATGACGAGGGAAAGGCCAAGAACGAGGTAGGTGTAGGCGGTGCTGAAGCGGTCGGTAAACTGCTGGGAGGGGGCTTTTTGGTGCTGGGCCTCGCGAATGAGGCGGATGATTTTCTGGAGGGAGCTTTCCGAGACTGGCCGAAGGACGCGGGCCTCGACGGCGCCCCAGAGGTTCATGGTGCCCGAAAGGACGAGGTCGCCCACGGTCTTTTCGACCGGCGTGGCTTCGCCGGTCAGGTTGGATTCGTCGCTGGCGGTCCGGCCGTGGACGATTTCCGCATCCACGGGAAACTGGGCGCCGGGTTTGACCAGGAGGCGCATGCCCGGGCGGAGCTTTTCGACGGGCACCTCGCGTTCGAGGCCGCCCGGCTCGAGCACGGTCGCCGACTTGGGGGCGTCGCGGAAGAGGGAACGGATTTCGCGCTGGGTTCGGCCCAGGGCGAAATGTTCGAGGGCGCCGGACAGCGAGAAGAGGAACAGCAGGGTGGCGCCTTCGCTCCAGGCGCCGATGCTGGCGCTGCCGGCGGCGACGGCGAGCATGAGGAAATGGACGTCAATGGCGCGTTGACGGAGCCGCTCCCAGACTTCCTGCGCGGTAAACCAGCTTCCGGCCAGGTAAGCCATCAGGTAGGCGGCCAGGGAATAGTTCTGGAGTTTGTAGCTCCCCAGCACATAGGCGGTGAGCCCCAGGACGCCACAGGCGGCAGCGAGCGCCAGTTGTGGTTTCCACTCCTCGACTTCCTCGGCGTGCTCGAGGAACTCGACGTCCCGCTGCACCACCCGCGGCCAGGGAATGTTGCGCCAGCGGTAGAACTTGGGCGCCGTGGGGCAGGTAACGCGGGCGATGGTGGTGCGGGTGCCCTGATGCTCGATGGCCACCTTTTGACGTTCGGCGGCGGAGAGGGGGTGGACACACTCGCGGCATTCCCCATGTCCCTCGAGCAAGCGGCAATGTTGGTCGCTGTTGGCCTGCTCAGCCGCCTGCAACCGCTCCGTGATCCGTGCCGTCAACCTCGGAACGTCGGTTTGTCCCAGGGTTGCGATGGAAATGGTCTGGTGGTCGCGGTCAATGGTGAC
>ERZ795052.2607-NODE-2607-length-21469-cov-8.585458_pt1 | contig 21469 bp, 19 predicted proteins | sample MGYA00375136_ERZ795052 | MGnify/ENA primary metagenome ERZ795052 (study PRJEB30181, sample SAMN05720156) | activated sludge metagenome | isolation source: Anaerobic digester | place: Japan | collected 2015-05-26 ... | reverse complement strand
TATTCAAATCCCCGTTAGTTTTTCTGAAGAGTGCCGAAGCGGGGATTTGAACCCCGATGGCGTTGCCACCACTAGGTCCTGAACCTAGCGCGTCTGCCAATTCCGCCACTTCGGCGATATTAACTCAAGAATTATTCTCTCGAGAATAATTCTTGAGTTCACGTTAAATCTCAGGTATGTTCTTTTATCGAGTAGTTCTTCTATCTGGCTGTGAGATACAGTATTTATTATACTTTCTTGGTTTGTACCTTTCAAGTTTTTATCAGTAATTTCAGTGTCTTTTAAAAGATTGTATCTTGCGGTCATAACTATTATTTCAAATATATTTTCGAATTCTTCTCTCGAAACATTTTTTGCAATTTCAGCGCACATGCTAAAAAAATTCCTCCAGTTTTTTCTTTCTGCGGATTGAATAATTTTTTCAAGATATTCACTATTTTTTTTATCCACATCAGGGGCTTCTATTTCAGGGTTGATTCTGATGTTTATTGTTCTTGAAACAATTGTTGGCAAGAAATTCTTATTGTTTCTGGCGAGGATTATCATTATTCCGTACTCTGGTGGTTCTTCGAGTATTTTTAATAGACTATTTGCCGCAGGAGCCTGCATCCAGTCGGTTTCAATGATAAAGATTTTGTATCTACCAGAATAAGGCTTCATGTACATATCTTGCTTAATTGTTCTTACTTCGTCAATGGAAAGGTTTCTTTTTTCTGGCTTAACTCTTGAAATGTCAGGGTGATTGTTTGAAGAGATTGCCCTGCAATGGTAACAGGTTTCACATACATTCGGGGATTTTTCACACTCGAGAATTTTAACTGCCTTTAATGATACATCATATCTTTGTTCGAATGTTCCACCATGAACTATAAAGGCATGAGGAATTCGACCCTTCTCAATGCACCTCACAAAAAAATCAGATGCCTGTGTTGCATTCATTCAAAAAATTCCTGCCATAGTTTCTGAATACTCTGAAATGTTTCATTAATACTGCCACGTTTTATGATTTTTACTCTTTTTGGTTCATTTTCTGCTATCTTTAGATAACCCCTTCTGACCATTTCTTGAAATTTTATTGATTTCTCTAATCTATCTGCATCCTTTCCAATAACTTTTCTTAACTCTGACGCTGGCGCGTCAATAACAAACGTAATGTCGGGTATTATTCCATTAAGTATAACACTGTGCATGTTCTCTATAAGATTAAGGGAAATTCCTCTTCCATAACCCTGATATGCAATTGTTGAATCAATAAAGCGGTCAAAAACAAGGATAACTTTCTTATTTAAACAGGGCTTTATTTTTTTTGTAACAAGTTCATTTCTCGCGGCAAGGTATAGAAATAATTCACTTAGTGGCAAAATATCTTGTTTTTTGGCAAGGAGGATTTTCCTTAATTTTTTCCCAAGAGCAGTGGTGCCTGGTTCCTTAAAAAACAATGTTTTAAAACCTTTTGATTTCAGATATCTAACAAACTGCTTTGCTTGCGTAGATTTTCCACAGCCATCTATTCCTTCAAAACTCACAATCGTTGCCTTTTTCTTCATTCGAAGTCCTGTCTTTTCTCAAAAGAGAGAATATTTAAGTTTATTTTTATTTAACAAATCTTAGATATATTTCTCCAAGTTTTTCATCACTCCGTTTTATCTCAACGCGATATACAATTTTTTCCTCGTCTATTGCGAATTTTTTTAACATATCTTTGTAAGAGAATTTATATCCAATATCATTGTTTTGTGAAGGATTGTCCTTTGGAGTAAATCCTATAACATTTACTCTTATGTCGTTAAGCGGCTTTCCATTTTGGCTGGCGCCAGTAATTTTAATTGATACATCGCTTGTTATGTCAAGCGCATCTCCATTCTCCACAATTATCTGGTTTCCATCATCTGTTTCCACTGTAAGAGTTATTTGATTTGAAGGTTGTTCCTGCGTCGTGGATGCGGGTGGTCGAGAAAGGCAACGCATTGTATCTGAAATAGTGTTGGAAGTAAAAAGTGTTGTGTAGCAATAGTATCCGGTTATTGCTATAAAGATAACAGCCAGTATCAGTGATATAAGGCCCTTTTTTCTGTTTATCTGGTAGATAATAAAGCAAAACATAAGCAATAAAAAGGAAATTCCAGCGCATACCAGCACAAGAGCCCTTGCAAAAATTTCATTCATCTTTTCTCCTTGTTAATATACTGTCTGTTTTTCCGTTGTTTTTACAATCTTCTTATTTTTAGTGAATCCCTGTGCTTAAAGAGATTTTCAATCTCTGCAAGACGTTCAGAAATAATACCATTTTTTTTGAAAAATGTGCTGTTTGCTTCCATAATAGCGTATGTTCGGATAAAGTCAAACACACTTAATCCCGAGTCAAACGCTGCTGTTGACCCTGTTGGGAGGGTATGACTTGGTCCTGCAATATAATCACCGATAGCGCAAGGTGTGTAGTTTCCAATAAAGATTGCTCCTGCCACACATTTTTCAGCGATACTCCTTGCGTTTTTGCAGATAATCTGAAGATGCTCAGGCGCAATATCGTTTATGATTTTAATCCCATCTTCTAAATTTGATATCTTCATCCAGTATCCATTCTTGACTTTTTTTGAAACCTTATTCCCTATGTTATTATCTGTGCAAAGAAAAAAAACAACACTGTATTTGTGTTCTGCCTGGGCATTAAGATCCGCAGAAACAAAATCTATATTTACAGAGTTATCTGCCATAACCACAAGTTCGCTTGGTCCAGCAAGGATATCAATTCCTACTATTCCTGACACAAGTTTTTTTGCTGCATTGACATAAATATTTCCAGGACCAGCAATAACATTAACCTTTGGCACGCTTTCTGTTCCAAATGCCATTGCTGCAATTGCCTGGCTGCCCCCAATTTTGAAAATCTTTTTTATCCCGAGCATTGAAAGGCATCCTATGATGTATGGGTGGATACTTCCTTTATGTGTTGGAGGGCTGCAGGCAATAATTTCGCCTACATTTGCCACTTTTGCTGGTATTGAGGTCATAAGTGTTGTTGATATTAGAGGCGCGCTTCCTGCAGGAATATAGAGCCCAGCCCTATCCACTGGTTTTGTTCTGAATTTAATACTCAGACCATCTTCCTGCATTGTGAAAGATGAGATATGCTGTTTTTTATGATATTTTGTGATTCTTTTTATGGCTTTATTGATAACAGTTTTATCCTGTGGCAGGATTTTTTTTAAGGACAAAAGAATTTCATCATCAGAAACCTGAATTTTGTTTACACTAATCTTATCGAGTTTCTGTGTCCAGCGTTTGACAGCATTATCGCCATTTCTTTCAACATCGGATATAATCTTTGAAACTGTTTTTTCAACAGAAGAGAAAGTTCTGTTTCTTTTCCTCAAAATTTGTTGAATCTGTTCTTTTTTTATCAGCAACATTTTAGTTTTTTTATAACCTGTTTATAGTTTTTATTTCCAAAGATAAATGAACCAGCAACAATTATATCCGCGCCTGCCTGTTTAACGAGGGATGCAGTTTCATAGTTAATTCCGCCGTCAACCTCAATAAGGAAATTATAATTATGTTTTTTTCTTTCTTTATCGAGCCATTCAATCTTTTTTATATTTGATGTGATAAATTTTTGACCACCAAATCCCGGGTTAACAGTCATAACCAGGACAACATCAACCTTTGACAAGAGTTTTTCAGTTGTAATTATCTTTGTTGGTGGATTTACAACGATACAAACTTTTTTTCCTTCCTTATGTATATCGTGAATGAGGCGATTATGATTCACCCTTGATTCAATGTGAAATCCAATAATGTCCGCGCCAGCATCAGAAAATCTTTTCCAGTATCTGTCAGGTTGTTCAATCATAAGGTGCGCTTCAAAAGAAAGATTTGAGTATTTTCTTATGGCCGAGAGAATCATTGGTCCAAATGTAATGTTAGGAACAAAATGCCCATCCATAACATCAAAGTGTATTAAATCCGCGCCTGCCTTGGTGATTTTGCGAACCTCTTTTCCAAGTACTGCAAAATCCGCTGAAAGAAGCGAAGGAGATATTAAAATCATTATTTAATTATAAAAAGATAAACCTGAATCGTCAAATAATTAGAAGCAAAATTGACGGAACCGTGCCTCTGTGTTTAATTATCTATATGGGACATGGTGTCAAAATTGAAAATAAAAAGGCGTTTCACGACTATACTATCCTCGAGACCATTGAGGCAGGAATTGAGTTAAAGGGACCCGAGGTAAAGTCGATAAGACAGGGTAGTGTAAGTATGAGGGATTCATACGCGGCATTTGAAAATAAATCTCAATTATTTCTGCATAATATGCATATTTCTCAGTATCCCGGAGCACTTGAAAAACTCGATCCGATGAGAAAGAGAAGGCTTCTTCTTCATCGTAATGAACTCCTGAGGTGGCAGAAAAAAGTTGAAGAAAAAGGATTGACAATAGTTCCTCTTTCGTTGTATACTAACAAAAAAGGAAAGATAAAGGTTAATCTTGCTCTTGTCCGCGGGAAAAAACTCTTTGACAAACGTCGAGATATTAAAGAAAGAGAAATAAAAAAACAGATTGAACGACATAAGAGATTAAGGGGGGCGAAATAGGTTTCGACAGGGGCTGGAAGTTAGAAAAGCTGCCGACCGAGTTGCCGGAGGCTCGTAAAAGCCGGCAAACAAAATAGCTGCCAACACAGCGAATTGTCTGGCTGCATAACATTTGCAGCCACCTGACAGGATTCTTGCTCTCGGAATCCTGAACCAGGTCATATGAGGGCTCGCTTCACTTTCCTTTGACCCTGGAGAGTGGAGTAAGAAAAAACGGGTCAGGTACCCTAAAATCCTGTTTCAGGGAGTTTAGGGATACCAACAAAAACTGGAACTACGTCGGTAGATGCTTTTCTGCTTCACCCCTGGACGCGGGGGCAGTACCCGCCGCCTCCACTTTTTCGGAGAAAAAATAAATAATGAATATGCTAAAAACTCAGCGTCCAGAGAAAGGTTCGGGAAACTTGTTTCCCGATGTAAGTATCGGGGGGATGACACCGAGAAGGAGGAATGCCCCCTTACTCGGGGAGCAGAGCGACGGACGGGGGGGGCAGTACCCGCCGCCTCCACTTTTTCGGAAGAAGTAGGAAGTGGAAGTAGGAAGTGATTGGAGTATAGTGAATACTCAGTTTTTCTTTAATAGGAGTGCTGGTGAAGATAGTAAAAACCATAATCATACTATTTTTCTTTGCAGGTCTTGTTTTTTCGTCAGAATTCACAAACCAGATTAAGAATTATCCTGCTTATTGGATTGGAAATCAAAAGTATATAAGTTTACAAACAATTATTAAAGCCCTTAATATTCAAAGTTGGGGAAGGATTGAGGATAGAATTTTTCTTGAGTATCAGGGAAGGGTTTTAAAGGGCAGTATTGGATCCTCGGAATTTTATGTTGATGATAAGATGGAAAACCTTGGATCTTCAATAAAGCAGGTTGAAAAAGAGATATTTATACCAGTTGAGCCATTTGATAGAATTATTTCATCTATTACGCCAGCGGCTGTGTCTACTTCTTCTGCGCAATCTTCGAAGCAACCTTCTGCAGTTGATCAGTCCTCAAAACAGGTTATTCGGGAATCAAACCTTGACAGAGATTTTGTGATTATTATAGACCCTGGGCATGGTGGAAAGGACAATGGGGCAGTTGGAAATTATGGACTTAAAGAAAAGGATGTGAACCTTGATATTTCATTAAGATTAAAGAACTATCTTGTTTCTCAATTAAAGAAAGTTTCTAATATTAAGGTTAAGATGACAAGGGAGAATGATATCTTTATTTCTCTTGATGAAAGGGTGGAGATTGCAAAAAAAGAAAAAGCAGATATTTTCTTTTGTGTCCATACCAATTCATCGAAACTTAATAGATGGAATGCAGATGGATTTGAGACATATTACCCATCAAGGAAGAGTGAAATATCATTTGTTCCAAAACCTGATATTGATGAATCTGTAGAGATTGAAACAACTGGAGAAACTGTTTTTCAAATAGTTTCAGACCTTAATACCACGTCAGTGATAGAGGAGAGCAGGATACTTGCTGAAACTGTTCAGGAAAAACTTGCAGAAAGATTAATTTGTCCTGATAGAGGGGCAAAGGCAGCAAACTTTTATATTCTTAAATATAGCCCGATGATATCTGTTCTTGTTGAGGTTGGTTTTATTTGCAATCCCAACATTGAAGCAAACCTTAGAGACCCAGAGGTAAGGCAGGCAATAAGTGAAACACTTGGCAAAGCAATTATCCAGTACCTTAAATCAAGGCAGATTATTGGCTAAAAAATCCCCGATAGCGATTTTTGATTCAGGAGTAGGAGGTTTAACTGTTGCAAGGCAATTGCATCGTATGCTACCAGGAGAAAAACTCATCTATTTTGGGGATACAGCACGGGTGCCTTATGGCACAAAGTCCCCGGAAATAATTAAACAGTACGCTATTCAAATCGCTCAGTTTCTTTCAGGTTTTGATCCAAAAATAATTGTTATAGCATGCCATTCTGTTTCTTCTATTGGCAAGGCATTTCTTAAAAGAAGATTTCCAGGATATGTTTTTTTTGATGTGATTGAACCCTCGATAGAAGATGCGCTAAAATTTACACGCAATAAAAGGATTGGTGTTATTGGAACCCCTGCAACAATTTCAAGTGGCAGGTATGTTTCAATGATTAAGTCAGCAGACGTTTCTGTTCGCACATATCAGAAGGCGTGTCCTCTCCTTGTTCCTTTTGTTGAGGAGGGGTGGCTCGAAGGAGATGTTGTTGAGGCAGTTATCAAAAGGTATATTGAAGGACTTCTCTCAAAGGATATTGATACCTTAATACTCGGATGTACCCATTATCCTCTTTTGAAAAAATCAATTAGAAAGGTTGTGGGAAATTCAGTAAATCTTATTGATGCTTCTTATGCTACAGGGAGGAAAATTGTAAGGTTTTTAAGAGAGAATAATCTTTGTAATTCTCCAGAAAAGAAGGTACCCTTGCTCTATTTCAGCGATTTGCCAGTACATAAAAGAAGGACAATGTTTTTTTTCTGGAAAAACAGAAACCTTGTTATTAGGAAGGCGTGTTTAAAGGAGAAACAGATATGTTTGAACTCACTGTAATCGGTTATTTTTCAGGTGCACACAGGTTAAGGAAATACAAAGGAAAGTGTGAGAAACTTCATGGCCATAACTGGAAGGTTGAGGTAGTGGTGTCTGGAGAGGTTGATAAATCAGGAATTGTATTGGATTTTACAATTCTAAAACAATACCTGGAAAATGTTCTTTCAACACTTGATCATAAGTATCTTAACAGTATTCCATATTTTAAGAAGAATAATCCGAGTTCAGAGAATACGGCAATTTATATATTTTCAAGGATTGGAAAATTATTGATAAACCATAATGTTCAGGTGAAAAAGGTTGTTGTCTGGGAAAGTGAGCAGCAATGCGTATCCTATACTGAACATTGCTAAAAAAATTTCAAATCCTGTTTGTCTATGCTAAAATAAACTATGTTTTTTGCACTTTTCTAATCGAAAATATGGGAAATCTGGTGGTAAATATGGAGTTTTGGATGTGGAAGAAAAGAAAAGTGTGGAATAGGGAGAAGAGTTTGAAGTGTAAAATGAAAAATGTCTCCCTTTGTCTGCTTTTTCTTGTTTTGGAAAGAAAACAAGTAGGTTAAAAGGGTATTATCAGTTGAAAAGGAAAATATGAAACCAATTGTAAATGTTGTTCTTCCAATTCCAAAGATTTATTCTGGCAAGGTAAGGGAATTGTTTGAGATTGATAAAGAAAGAATTTTAATTGTAACAACTGACAGAATTTCTGCATTTGATTTTGTGCTTCCAACACCTGTGCCAGAGAAAGGTATTATACTTAATAAACTCTCGCTCTTCTGGTTCGAAAAACTCAGGGATATCTGTGATAACCATCTTGTTGAATCAGATTTTGATAAATTTCCCGAGACATTGAGGCCTTTCAAAAATGTTCTTGAGGGCAGAAGTATCATAGCAAAGAAGACAATAAAGATTCCTGTGGAATGTGTTGTAAGGGGATACCTATCAGGAAGTGCCTGGAAAGAATATCTTTTGACCTGTTCTGTGTGTGGTATAAATCTTCCTCCGGGATTAAGAGAGTGCGAAAAACTTCCAGAACCAATTTTTACACCAGCAACAAAGGAGGAACTGGGTTCGCATGATCGTAATATATCTTTCGAGGAAATGTCAGGTATTCTTGGCAAAGAGATTGCTGAATATCTTAAAAAGGTTTCAATCTCTCTTTACAAGGAGGCCTCTGATTATGCTGATGGTAAGGGAATTATAATAGCAGACACAAAATTTGAATTTGGCTTTTATAAAGATAGGATTATATTGATTGATGAAATCCTTACGCCTGATTCATCAAGATTTTGGGAGAAGTCGAGTTTTCGTATTGGATTGAGTCAAGATAGTTTGGACAAACAATATGTGCGCAATTATCTTGAAGGATTAAACTGGAATAAACAGGAACCAGTACCTGAACTTCCTGATGATGTTGTTGAAAAAACAAGACAGAAGTACTGGCAGATTTATAATATTCTTACCACCTGATATATTTATGTCAGCATACATTATAGAAATAACACTGAAAAAAAATCTGTTTGACGCTTTTGGTAATGAGATTCTTCATTCTATTCGAGAACTCGGAATAGATGGAATAGAAAAGATTTATGTATACGATGTTTACAAGGTTTACGGAGATGTTGATATTTCCACTGTTAGAAAGATTGGAAGAGAACTTTTACTTGATTCTGTTTCACAAACAATGAAGGTTTATCGTTTCGACAGCAAGAAAAAGTGTAAGAATCCTTGTGTTGAGGTATGGTATCTGCCAGGGGTCTCGGATCCTGTTGCTCTAACAGCAATGAAGGGTATAAGGGATCTCGGGATAAAAAATCAGTTAAATATCAACTGTGGTAAAAGATATGAATTTATTGGTAAGAAATTAAACAGAAAAACTCTCGAAACCATCAGCACCAAAATTCTTGCCAATACTCTTATTCATCAATTTATAATCAAAGGGATTTGATATGGCAAAGGCAGAGAAGATAAAAATATCAGATTGTGATGATAATACGCTTATGGAAATTAGTAAGAATGGGTTATTATCACTATCTATTGCGGAGATGCGAAGGATACAAAAATATTTTTCAGAGATTGGAAGGGAACCAACAGATCTTGAACTTGAAATGATTGCCCAAACATGGTCAGAGCACTGTTTTCATAAAACATTTAAGAGCGAAATCAAGTATACTGAGGTTATGGCTGATTCAATCCCAACAACAGTCGAAATTCCATCTTTATTTTCATTGATAAAAGCGGCTACAGATACTCTTAATAAAAAATGGTGTATTTCTGTTTTCAGGGATAATGCAGGTATCATTGAATTTGATAAAAGCAATTGTATATGTTTTAAAGTTGAAACCCATAACCATCCTTCTGCTCTCGAACCCTACGGCGGGGCTGGAACAGGCATAGGAGGGGTAATTCGAGATATCCTGGGCGCAGGTCTTGGAGCAAAGCCGATTCTTAATACTGATGTTTTTTGTTTTGGTCCTTTGAATATTTCACATCAAGAAATTCCCGAAGGGGTTTTCCATCCAAAACGTATCTTTAAGGGAGTTGTATCAGGGGTAAGGGATTATGGGAATCGTATGGGTATTCCAACAGCAAATGGTGCGATTCTTTTTGATGAGGGATACCTTTACAATGTTCTTGTATACTGTGGTACGATTGGGATTATGCCAAAATGGGCAGTTGAGAAAAAGGTAAAACCAGGTCATCTTATTGTTGTTATTGGAAACAGAACTGGCAGGGATGGAATTCATGGAGCAACCTTTTCTTCTGCGAGTCTCGAAAAAGATATTCCAACAAGCGTTGTTCAGATTGGTAATCCAATAATTGAAAAAAAGGTTCTGGATGCTCTTATGCTGGCAAGGGATGAAAAACTTTATTCTGCGATTACTGATTGTGGAGCAGGCGGGCTGTCGTCCGCTGTTGGCGAGTTAAGTCAGGATTGTGGCGCGATTGTTCATCTCGAAAAGGTTTTACTTAAATATCCTGATTTGAAACCATGGGAAATATGGATTTCTGAATCACAGGAAAGAATGGTTCTTGCGGTTCCGCCTCGTAATTTTAGCCGACTTAAGGAAATACTTGATTCAGAGGATGTTGAATATGCCTGCATTGGGAATTTTACATCAACAAAGAAAATTGAGATATACGACGAAGAAGATCTTGTTGGGAATCTTGACCTTGGCTGGATATTTCAAAAAGGGGAACTACCTGTTTTAGAGGCATACTTTGAAGAAAGAAAGACAGTTCCTATAATGCCAGAGAATATAGATATTGAAGAAGTTTTTCTTCATTTAATTTCTGACAATGTTATAGCATCAAAAGAACTTGTTGTGCGACAATACGACCATGAAGTTCAGTCGCATACAGTTATTAAGCCAATGCTTGGAGTTGAAGGGATTGGACCATCTGATGCTGTTGTTCTTACCCCTTTATATGACAGTTATCGTGGTATTGTTGTTTCTTGTGGTATAAACCCTTGGTATGGAATGATAGATCCATACCATATGGCTGGTTGTTGTATTGATGAGGCAATGAGAAATATAGTTGCCTGCGGAGGAGACCCTGAAAGAGTATCACTTCTTGACAACTTTTGTTGGGGAAATTGCAATGATTCATTGGAACTCGGGAAACTCACAAGGTGTGTTAAGGGATGCAGAGATTTTGCATTAGAATATGGGGCGCCTTTTATATCTGGCAAGGATAGTTTGAATAATTTCTTTACTGAACAGGATAAGACAATTGTTTCTATACCAGGAACACTTTTGATTTCTGCTATCAGCGTAATAAAAGATGTCAGAAAAACTATGAGTTCTGATTTTAAGTCAGTTGGAAATTTGATATACATCCTTGGCGAAACAAAAAATGAACTTGGTGGTTCGCGACTTTTTCACGTTTTGAACATTGAGGGTGGCTGTGTTCCCAAGGTAAAACCAGAGATAAATCTTTCTGTGATGAAAAAACTTTATAATGCAATAAACCAGGGACTTGTGCGTTCCTGCCATGATTGCTCAGAAGGTGGGTTGATTATAACAATTTCAGAGATGATGATTGGCAGTGGTTATGGAGCCGAAATAGATATTGAAGAGATTCCGTCTGACATTAAAGACCCAGTTGCTGTTTTATTCAGTGAAAGTCAGGGCAGGTTTATTGTCGAGGTTGATGGGTCATGCGTTGATAGATTTGAAAAACTATTTCAAAATCTACCCTGCGCTTGTATTGGTAGGATAATTCCTGCTTTTCACCTAAAGGTATTTTCTGGTGATAATCAGGTGTTAAGTGTAGATGGTGAAGAAATAAAACAAAAATGGTGTGGAGCACTTGAATGGTAAAACCTATTATCCTGCGTACTGCTGGTACAAACTGCGATCTCGAGATAGAGTGGGCATGTCTTAAGGCAGGGGCTACTCCCTCGAGGGTTCATGTTTCAAGTATAACATCCAAAAAAGTAAATCTTCTTGATTATGATATTCTTATTATTCCAGGGGGATTTTCCTATGGTGATGACCTTGGAGCAGGAAAGGTTCTTGCAAATGAAATAATGCTGAAATTCGGAGATTTAATTGAAAAATTTAGAGAAAAGGAAAGACCAATTATTGGAATATGTAATGGGTTCCAGGTTCTTGTAAAGGCGAAGATGCTTCCATTTTGGAATAAGCAAACCGCAAGTTTGGTATGGAATGATTCAGGCAGGTTTGAAGATAGATGGGTTTATCTGCGTGTTGAAAAATCAATATCACCATTTTTTAGGAATATGCCTGATGTTGTGCGTTTCCCAGTTGCGCACGCAGAGGGCAAATTTATACTTAAGGATGGTGTTTCACTGAAGAAACTTGAAAAAAACAAACAGATTGTTCTGAGGTATGTAGATCCATCTGGCGAGATTTCTTCCTATCCTTATAATCCGAATGGTTCAATATCCTCGATTGCTGGTGTATGTGATGAAAGCGGGCTTATTGTTGGTATGATGCCTCATCCAGAGCGGGCTGTTCTTAATGTTCATAAACCAGATTGGTTGAGAAACAATGTTAGAGATGGATATTATTCGGGGTTTCAATTTTTAAAAAATGTGATAGAATATTGCCTGTAAACACTTAATTAACAATTCTTCAACTGCTGTTAGATAAATAGGGCTATTTTAAAAATTTGACGAAAAATGTAGTGAGCACCTTTAGGTGCGTTCCCTCTGCAAGTTCCCACTTTTGTAAAGGGGGAAGTCAAGGGGGATTTTGAGATATCAAGAAAAGGACACAGGACTAAAGTCCCTCACTACATTATTTATAGAAAGGCAAGATGTAAGGCATAAAATGAAGAGCGTAAAATTAGAAGATGGTTCATTTTTATCTGAAAAACGTTAACCTGATAGAGAGGAGTGGAGAGTGGACAATATTATTTTTCAGAAAGCAGAGGCATTGACAGAAGCCCTTCCCTATATCCAAAGATATAAGGGAAAGATTTTTGTTATAAAAATCGGTGGAGCAATTCTTCGTATCCCTGAATCGCGGAAGAATATACTTCACGATGTTGCTTTTCTTAATGCAGTTGGAATAAAAACTGTTATTGTTTGCGGTGCTGGTCCTGCGATTACAGAGGAGATTGAAAAACGTGGTAAAAAGGTAAAGTTTATTGAAGGTTTAAGAATAACAGATGCTGATGTTCTCGAGATTGTTGTTGAAGTTCTCGGTAGTGTTAGGGATGAATTTGCAAGAGACCTTATTAATGAATTTAAGACCCCTGCTTTTTCTCTAAAACCAGAGGATGGTCATCTTATTGCCAGAAAGATTCACTGGCAAAAAGGTGATGAGGTTATTGACCTTGGATTTGTTGGACAAGTTGAAAGTGTAAATACTGATGTTATTAAGGAAACACTGGAAAAAGGTATTGTTATTTTTGCACCAGTTGGTATATCAAAGGATGGTCAAAAATATAATATCAACGGTGATTCTGTTTCATCATCTGTTGCTCAATCTCTTGGAGCAGAGAAACTTATTTTTGTCAGTGGCGTGAAGGGAGTAATGAGAAATCTTGATAATTCTGATACATTAATTTCTGTTCTTACTGCATCTCAGGCAGAAGGCCTTATCAACGAGGGAGTTATTCACGGAGGTATGATACCAAAGGTAAAGGGCGCTATTGCAAGCTTAAAAGGCGGAGTGAAAAAAGTTCATATCATAAGTGGAAACATTGCTCATTCCCTTATTCTCGAGATTTTTACAGAACAGGGTATTGGAACAGAAATAATTCTTGATGGAGAAAGCAATGGATGAATTAACTGTAAAAGAGTATTACCGCAAATATGTTATCGGTTGCTATGGCAGAGAGGATTTTGTTTTTGTAAAAGGTAAAGGTGTCTGGCTATGGGATATTAACGGAAGAAAATATCTTGATTTCTTTCCTGGATGGGCAGTAAGCGGACTTGGCCATTGTCCAGAAGCAGTTGTTAATGCTATATGCAAACAGGCAAGAAAACTTATGCACGTTGCCAATAATTATTATATTGATGTTCAGGCAATGTGCGCAAAAAATCTTATTGAAATTTCGTTTGATGGAAAAGTGTTTTTTTGTAATAGTGGTGCAGAAGCGAATGAAGCAGCAATAAAGTTATGTCGATTGTATGGCTCTAAAACAGGAAGATATAAGATTATTTCAATGAAGAACTCTTTTCATGGTAGAACCCTTGCTACTGTGACGATGACAGGTCAGGAGAAGTATTCAATACCTTTTAAGCCACTACCAGAAGGATTTGTTTATGCAGAGTTTAATGACATATCTTCTCTTAATGCCTGTATTGATGATAAAACCATTGCTGTAATTATTGAACCAATTCAAGGCGAGGGTGGTATAAATGTTGCGGACGCTCAATATCTTAAAAGGATAAGAGAAATCTGCAATGATAAGGATATGCTTCTTGTTTTTGATGAGGTTCAAACAGGTATGGGAAGAACAGGCGAGTATTTTGCATTTCAATATTTTAATGTAAAGCCAGATATTATGACTCTTGCAAAAACACTCGGCGGCGGATTTCCGATAGGAGCAATGATTGCGAGGAAAGGTATCTGCGACCTTCTTACCCCTGGAACGCATGCTTCTACTTTTGGGGGAAACCCCCTTGCTTGCAGTGCCGCGCTTGCTGTAATTGAAACAATTCAGAAAGAAAAACTTCTTGAAAATGTTTCATCTCTTGGACCTTGGTTTATTTCAGAACTAAAAAAACTTAAGGAAAGATTTTCTGTTATTAAAGATATCAGGGGTGTTGGTTTTATGATTGGAATGGAACTAAATGTTCCTGGCTCTAGTTTTGTGAATAGATGTAGAAATAATGGCCTTCTTTTGAATTGCACCCATGACGCTGTTGTAAGAATAATGCCTCCGCTTGGTGTTAAAAAATCCCATCTTAAGAAGGGAATCAGGATTATTGAGAAATCGCTGATTGAAGAATTTGGCAATAACTAAGGTTTTCAGTAAAATAGAGTTTGACTGAAAAAATGCAAAATTGACAATATACTGATTACCTTTAGGTGTGTTCCCTCTGCAAGTTCCCCCTTTTGTAAAGGGGGCAAGGGGGATTTTATAAAGGGGAAACGCTGTATTTACGATGTTGTAAAAAGACACAGGACCAAAGTCCCTTATCACATCACAAAGGGGGGATTTAAAATTCCCGCTTTCTTAAATATTTACAATTAATTTTTTATGAAAAAAAGAGATCTTATTGATATCAGGGATTTTACAGAAGACGAGATTTATCGAATCCTCGAAAAGGCAAAGTTTTTTAAGTTTCAGAGGAAAAAAGGAAACATACCCTCAGATACTCTTAAAGGGAATTGTATTGGACTTTTATTTAGAAAGCCATCAAGCAGAACAAGAGTTTCTTTTGAAGTTGCAATCATTGAACTCGGAGGCAGCCCGATATTTCTCGAATCAAGCCATTTACAGATATCCCGCGGAGAAACAATCCAGGATACTGCAAAGATTTTTAATCTTTATCTTAAAGGCCTTGTGATAAGAACATTCGAGCAATCAGAGGTAGAAACATTTGCAAAATATTTTGACTATCCGGTTATAAACGCACTTACTGATTTTTCTCATCCTTGCCAGATTCTTGCTGATTTTTTTACTATATGGGAGATTAAGAAAAGTTTTAATGATATTGTTATTACATATATTGGTGATGCGAATAATATCTGCAATACCTTGATACTTGCCGCAGATATTCTCGGTGTAAGGATAAATGTTTCAGCGCCAGAACAATACTCTGTGAGTGATAAGATAATAAATTCAATGAAAAATCCTGAATTACTTAAGGTTAGCAAAGATCCTTATGCCTTTATCCATAACTCAAGTGTTATCTACACTGATACCTGGGTAAGTATGGGAGATGATGCAGAGAAAAAACAGCGTTTTGAAATTTTTAAGCCATACCAAGTAAATTCGCAACTTTTAGAAAAGGCACCTCATGATTTTTTATTTATGCACTGTCTTCCAGCACATAGGGGACAGGAGGTAACAGACGAAGTTATCGATGGAAAGAATTCTGTTGTTCTACAGCAGGCAGAAAATCGTCTTCATATTCAGAAAGCAATCTTGTGGTTTCTTTATGAAATAAAGGGACAGAAGGAAGTATAGTAATTTTTGTAAGCAATGTTTGTCCTATATAAATTTTTTCTTTAACAAAGAAAGATACAAGAGGGATTTAAACACTTTGTCTCTACGATACACCCCTCTAATAGAGGGGATTTAAAAATTCTCCCTTTGAAAAGTCCTCCCGCTAATTCCCCCTTTTATAAATTTCCTCTTATATTTCCCCCTTTTGTAAAGGGGGAGAGGGGGATTTAGAGGCTTTTCTATGACACGCTACAACGGGCGATTGAAGGGATTCTCAAGGAATCTGCGGATGAATACAACTGATGCGGAACGAATGCTCTGGTCGAGTATTCGATGTAAACAACTTGAAGGATACCAATTCTACAGACAGAGACCAATCGGAAACTATATTGTTGATTTTTACTGTCCCAGGGCAAAAGTTATCATCGAAATTGATGGTGGACAGCATTACGAGGATGTAGGGAAGTTTAAAGACGGCGTCCGTGACAGATTTTTAAGAGGAATGGGACTAAGGGTTTTGCGATTTTCAGATAGAGAAATTCTTGAAAATTTGGATGGAGTTGTAGAAAAGATATGGATGGAGTTGCAGGATTTAAATCCATCCCGACCTTCCTTTACAAAGGAAGGGGGGAGGATTTCCCCTAAACCCTCCTTTACGAAAGGAGGGAGAACGAAAAAGAGGTGAAGTAAATTCATCCAAATTCTTCTTTAAAAAGGTCTGTAGATACAGCAATTTAATTTGAACTTTACCATATTAAAAGGGACTCTTGACAAGAATTTTCAAAAGAGTAAAATAACAATTGAAAATGAATTTGACAGAAAAAGTCGAAGGTTATAAGATAAAAAAAAGAAAAGTATCAAACATTTACAAGGAGGGGTGGATGAAAAAAGTAAGGATGTTTATAGCAGCAATAGTGTTGCTTGGGTTAGTGGTAAATCCTGTTCTGGTTTCGGCTCAGTCCGCGGGTCCATCTAATACAGTTAAACTTCCATCCGGAAAAACATACACTGCCACACAGTCGCAGGTTGAATCTTTAAAGAAACAGCCAGGTGTGCAATTCTCACAGGAACTTCCTGCACAGTTGCCTAAGGGAAAGTTTGCGGCTTCTATTTCACCAGAATTGGGTGGGGGCTATCTTATTGGTACATCTCAAGCCCTGGCAGATGCTTTAAACACAGTTGGAATTACCACAGGGCTTACTGCTGCCGCGCTTAGTGGCGTTGGTATTGGTATTGGAGTTGCAGTGGTTTCAGTAATTGGAGTAATTGCTGGAGCCCTTGCTGCAGATGATGATGGCGGTGGTGCGGCAGCTTCACATCATGCGGCACCTTCACACCACTAATTCAACCCTGGGTTATAATGTTATAAAGCCGGTTTTGGTTTTATGACAACATAACATTCCATAAGATGTTATACAGAAGGAATCTTGTTGTAATATGTATACCCCTCATTTTTTTTTGTTGTTTCCTTTATGGCGAAGGTAATTACTGGGGAGCAACAGGACTTATCAGAATACCTAATGGACGAATAATAGAGGATGGAAATCTACGTTTAAGTATTTCTCATGGATATCCCTACAGAACCTATTCGGCTACTTTTGGTTTTTTACCATTTCTCGAACTAAATGGAAGAATAACTGAATTACTTGACCAGAAAGTCCATAGGACAGGGTGGGAAGATTATGGTTATTATAAAGATAAAGCAGCGGATTTTAAGCTATTGGTATTCAGTGAACGGGGATGGATGCCTTCAATAAGTATAGGTGCCCAGGATTTTCATGGTACCCAATTATTTTTTAATGAATATGTGGCAGCGAGCAAAAGAATAAAGAATCTGGATTTTACAGTTGGCTATGGTGGGAATTTATTCGGGTCTCTTTTTAAGGAAGACGGCACTCAAACGCGAGAACTCGATGGAACTTTTGGTGGAGTGGAGTGGAGAATCATACCGAATGTATCCATTATCTGTGAGTATGACCCAACCGAAAGATTAGCCCGTAATAGTAAAGAAAAGATTGATTCTCATTATAACTTTGGTGTTAGATGGAACCCTCTTAGATGGTTGAACCTGACTTATGCCTTTCAAAAAGGTAATGAGCATAGTGTTTGTTTAGCAATAACCTATCCTTTCGGAAGTCCATTGTTAGAACAAAGGAATGATGAACCTTTTTATGGTCCTGTAAACAGAACCCCTTTAATCTATTCTCTATCAGAAAACAGTACTGCTACACGCTTATCGAGGATTCGTGATTATATTTGTGATGAAGGTCTTACGAATGTAAAGGTTACACTATCTAAAGACAGAAAAGACCTTTATGTAGAATATGAAAACAAAAAATATCTATCCCAGGTAAAAGGGTTAGGACGTGTTTTACGAATATGCGCAGCCCAGAGTCCTTCAGATATAGATGAAATCCATATTATTGTAAAATCAAATGATATCCCAATGATAAAGGTATCTTTATATCCTAATGATTTTATTGATTTTCTTAATGGAAAAATTTCAGCAGAAGAGGTTTTGTCCCGGATGGAAATCACTTCTGCTGTGTCGGAATATAACAATCTTCAGGATATCGGGCTTATTTCGTCTTCTTCAGAAAAAACCTCTACCTTTTCCTATTCAATTAAACCAGTTGATGTAGAGAGTTACTGGAACGATCCTTCAGGTTTCTATAAAGCAAGAATTGGACCTACCTTTTCTCTTGATAAAAACTTTGGCAGGGGTTTAAGCGCAGAAAGTTACATTAAAGTTCCCTTCTTCAATAATATTGAAACTGATTTGCCGCCTATTTCTGATGAACCAATTAGAAGTGATATTGCTGATTATCTTGAAAACAACGGAGTAATTGTTGAAGACCTGTTCTTGAATAAATTTGCGAAGGTGGGGGATACAAGTTTTTGTAAATTTACAGCAGGATATTTAGAACTGCAGTTTGCAGGAGTTTCAGCAGAATATTTGAAAATTTTCAAAGGTGGAAGGCTTGGTTTAGGAACCGAAATATCCTGGGCGAAAAAAAGAGAATCTGATTCGCCATTTGGGTTAAAGGACTTTGACGCGGTTACACCATTTTTAAATGGATATATCTATGTTCCAGAATTGGATACAACAGTACAGGCAAGCATTGGTAAATTTCTGGCTGGTGATAAGGGTATGAAAATCCAGGTAACAAGATATGTAAGAGGTGGAAGTATATTTGTATGGTATACAAAAACTGATACTGATGATTTTACTGGTCCCAACAGGAATTATTCTGATAAAGGAATAGGATTTTCCCTGCCTATTAGAGTTTTTGAGAATCATGATAGACAGGGTGTTTATAACTATGCGATTTCACCCTGGTCAAGAGATGTTGGTCAACAGGTAGGCCAGCCATATAGTTTATATGATTTTGTTTTTAAATTTACACCCGCGTATTTTGTTTCTCATTGGAGAGAGATAACAGAGTAGATTGTAATTTTTTTTATTTGACGCTATTGGCGATGTATGATAAAGTTTTTGCTGATATATTGTTAATTTTCTTTTTTTGTGAAGAAAAAAGTAGGGGAATTTGAAAATTTCTCCCTTTAACAAAGGGAGACGTAAATAGTGTTCACTAAAAAGAGAAGAGATAGACAAGAGAATTTTTGAGGATATTTTAAGGAACTCTGGGAGAAATATGAAAAAATACGTATATTTTTTATTTACCTGTATAATTTTGAACTTTTTCATTGTTCCCATTTTTTGTCAGGAATCTGCTCCTGCATTAGCACCAGAAAAAGGTGCTGTATCGGCGCCTGCAGAAAAATCAGTAGAGGCACCTAAAGTAGAGGCGAAGATTGCAGAAGGTGAACAGGGTTTAGAAGGAGGATTAGAATGGGGAACTCCTCAGGTTGTATCAAGAAACCTTTCTCGTTTTGGTAGTGGATTTTTTAGGATGTCTGCTTCTACCTTTGCTCCAATATCTGATGTTCCTGTTGGTCCAGAATATGTTCTTGGTCCTGGTGATGAATTAATTATTGATGTATGGGGAATGATTGAGGGTAGATACCAGGTAATCATTGATAGAGAAGGTGGGGTGGTTCTCCCAAAGATAGGTCGACTCCATTTATGGGGTTTAACCTTTAATAATGCAGAAAAACTAATAAGGCAGAAATTCAATAAATACTTTACTGGATTTGAATTAAGTATAACGATGGGACGATTAAGGACAATCAAGGTTTTCGTGTTGGGCGAAGTACGGAACCCTGGATCATATGAACTTTCATCTCTTTCTACATTATTTCACGCCCTGTACACCGCTGGTGGGCCTACTTCAACTGGAACAATGCGTAATATCCAGTTAATCAGGAATAATGAGATTATTGGTACAACTGATATCTATGATTTTTTACTTACTGGGAAAAAACAGCAGGACTATAAACTTCAATCAGGAGATACAATCTTTATTCCATTGGTAGGTCCCCTTGTAGGAATTTCTGGGAATATAAAAAGGCCAGCGATTTATGAACTAAAAGAGGAAAAAAGGATTCTTGACCTTATTAATCTTGCTGGTGGTATAAGTATTACTGGCTATTCTGGAAGAATACAGGTAGAAAGGGTTGAGAAATACGAAAAAAAACTGGCTTTTGACCTTGAAAATGTTATTGACCTTTTCGAAGGAAAAGATGGAAAAAACAATATTTTGTTGCAGGATGGCGATTTTGTAAAGGTTTTTTCTATAGACCCAAGAATTTACAACAGGGTTTTTCTTGAGGGTTATGTTAAATACCCTGGTGAATACGAATTAAAACCAGGAATGAAAATAAGCCATCTTCTTACTCAGGATCAACTTTTGCCAGAGGCATACCTTGAACGAGCAGAGATAGAAAGAACCGAAATACCCTCGCTTGAAATGAAGATAATTCCTTTTAGTCCAAAAAAATTACTGGAGGGTGATCAAACGCAGGATATATCACTTCAACAATTAGATAGGATAAAAATTCTTTCAGAATGGAGAGAACCAGAATCAGTGCAGATAATAGGAGAGGTAAAACTACCAGGTAGATACACTATCCAAAAAGGAGAAAGATTAAGTTCTGTTTTGAAAAGGGCTGGTGGTTTTACATCAGAATCATTTTTGAAGGGTGCTGTTTTTACTCGTGTTTCAGTAAAAAGGGCACAGGAAGAAAATGTGCAGAAGTTTATTAAAACCCAGGAAGAATCATTGCTCAGAGAAATGAGTTTATCTACGATGTCTTCTCAAGAAAAAGCAGCAGACAGGGCGCAGATATTAAACCAGCAAAAAGAATTAATATCTTTAATGGCTTCTCGAGTGCCTCTTGGCAGGGTTGCTATTCGTCTTGATGAACCCGAAAAGATAGAAGGATCTCAAAATGATATAATCCTTGAAAATGGAGACACCCTATTTATACCAAAGCCACCTATGACAATTTATGTAGATGGCGCAGTAAACAGCCCTGGCGCAATCTTATGGACAAAGAACAAACCAGTGGATTATTATCTTGCTATGAGCGGAGGGCTTACCAAAAGCGCGGACAGAAAAAACATTATTATTGTAAAGGCAGATGGAACAGCACTTCCTTTGTATTATAAACCTTTGATTCCTGAAAGTCATCTTGGCTCAAATGAATCCTTTGTAGATTTTAGTACCAAAAAAGATGTTGGATTACGGACAGTAGAACAAGGAGATACAATTTTTGTTCTCGAGGAGATAAAAGAAAACCGCTGGCAGATTACAAAAGATATTTTTACTATGTT
>ERZ795052.2601-NODE-2601-length-21506-cov-6.399282_pt1 | contig 21506 bp, 22 predicted proteins | sample MGYA00375136_ERZ795052 | MGnify/ENA primary metagenome ERZ795052 (study PRJEB30181, sample SAMN05720156) | activated sludge metagenome | isolation source: Anaerobic digester | place: Japan | collected 2015-05-26 ... | reverse complement strand
CTGCGTCTTGTCTAAATCTAAAACTTCATACTTTCTAATTGTAGTTCCGACGTTGTTTAAAGATTGAGCTAGTCCATCTAATTTATAAATCTGAGTTGAATACCTATCGTAAACCTCATTCATTTTATCTACCTGGCCAGTAGATGCATAGAACTTCATGGTGTCATATACGCGTTTGTTCTCGCGATACTGTTCTTGGAAATCGGTAATACTCTGAGCTCTTGCACTTGGATGCCTGATTAAAAATGCTTTTACAAACGGATAGTCGTTTAAAGATTTCTCTGGTCTTAAATCTTTTACAGCTCCACTTTGATACACCGCCTCATCCACTGCTTGAAGTATGTATCCACCAGCACTACCAGTCCATGACTTGATGTAGTTATCAATCACAGCAGGACTTGAGAATTTCAAATCACCCACACCAGCATCTTTAATTCCTGGGATGTAGCTAATAGCTTTGCCAAGCATTTTAGAAATCACGCTTGTGTATGGAGTTACTTGCTCTTCTGGTAAAAGCTTCTCGGCATACGATGGAACTATTGGCCCGCCAGTAAATAAACTCTTATTCGCAAACTGTTCAATAACAGGAGTAGCTAAGTCAGGAATATAGTTCGGAGTTAACTTTCCAATCAATGCATCAAATACTTTTCCAAAGTGAGTAGGATTATTGTTGTACATATTATCCAGCATCATTACTGGCAACGCCCCGTATACTTGTCCCAATCCCTCAGCATATGGGATTCTAATTTTTACTGGTTGTTTAATTTGATAGACGCCATCTTTTTCTCTCACTAAAGATTTATCTACATACTTTAAATCCCTTAATGGGTCTTTAACATCAGACCACCAATCAAATCCCACAATCATGTAGTTTGCTTTTTGCCATGCTGGAATTTCTTTGTAATCAGGGTCATCTTTATTTGTGAGCCAAGCGATAATAGATGGAATCGTAATGTACGTTAAAGCTCTAATTGAAGTTCCAGTTGGGTCTGTTTTAAATGATGTGTAAAGTTTATCAGCGCCCTGAATACCCGCATTTAAATAAGCAATGTACCCATTAACTGCTTCAGTCTTAAGACCAACTCTTTGGAAGTCTAATGATATATCTCGAGAAGCCATCCCAGCTTGCCTTAAAGACTCACCAGATTTTGTAGCTCTTTTAAATTCAGCAAAACGTGTAGCGTTCTCAGCTAGACTTCCCATCCAACCAAGCGCTTCGAGTGGCGATTTAACTACGTTCCATGCTGTGTCTTTATAAGAAGACTCGCCAGATTGTTTTAAAAGTTTTCGATATAGATAATCGTTATTAAGTTCAATGAAAGAACTGTTGGCACCACCTGATAGTAACCACTTTTGATACTCTGGTGACTTACCAATGATTCCTTCCATCGCAGATAAGATATCTCTGAATGGAACAGTACCGTACTTAGAAGTAACACCACTCATCGCTTGGTCACGAATGATATTGTTTACTTGGTACTCAACGGTATTAGAAATACCAACCTTCTTTAATGCAGTAATTCCTCGCATTGCTTTTAAAAATAAATTCTGAGAACGAGGCATGTTATCCAAAGCTTTTACAGCAGCAGCAATCTCAGGGTCTGTCTTATAAATCTCTCGCTTACCGTCTTTATAAACAGCAAACTCATTATCATTTAATTTAAAGTTCTGTTCTTTTCTAAATATCTCAAAGCCCTTTGCTGCCTCTTCTATATTCTGAGACTTAAGAGCCTTCTCCATTTCTTTATCGGTAACTTGAATAGCTTTTGTTTTTTCTGGAACTTTCTCAAATACAGAATCAATTCCCTCTTGTCCCTCGATAAGAGTTCTGATGCCACGGTTTTTCTCCGCAAGCTGCATCATCGTTTCTGTATTCTCTAGGATAGAAGTAAAAGGATTTTGGATTTGCTTCTCACTACCCTTGATAGCCTTAAGAGAACCTGCGCCCTTACCTTGCTTCTTACCTGCTTCTAAATCAGAAGCTTCTAGAATTCTACGGAATGGAATGTAATTTTTATTTGCTTCTTTAAATGCTTTTAATTTTGTATCAGAAAGAACGCCACTCTGATTTAAATAATCAAGAGCTCTGTTTTGAAAGTCTACTAGCTCTGTAGCTACAGTATCGTACTTACCTTTGTATTCTTCGATAACTTTATTAGCTGCTTCTAAATCAAACCCACTCTTGATACCACGCTTATCTAACTCTATAGCCCGCTTAGAAATTAAATAGGCACCCAACTCTTCTGTATTGTTTCTAACAGGTCTTAATATTTCTTCTAAACTCTTACCTGTTTTTTCCCCAGTAAAAAAATCTGTGGTTCCAAATTCAAAGAAGTGTCTTGCCTTTGCTTTATAATCTACAGCTTGTCGAAACTCTGTGTATGCCTGTTCATCGATAAGTTTTATAGGGTCATACTTATCAATCCAATCTTGTCTTGCTGTATTAAAATCAAATACTTTCTTAGCTTCTGGAGGTAGCTTCTCTCCAACCTGTGAAAGAATCTTTTGAGTTGGCTCAGAATAAGTTGGCGCTTTAGGTTCTGGAAGAGGCGGTGGTTTAACCTCAGCTTCTTTAGGCGCGTACTTAGCAATGCCCTCTGGTACATCTTTATTAATAGAGAACAAATCACCCTTAATACTTGGGTCTTCTTCCATCTCCCTCAATACCTCATGAGGTCTCATGTTTGATTTGGAATATGAGTTTCTAAACTTTGAGGCTCCAGATACAGCGCCATGAAATCCTAGTGCCATGATAGCACCATCAATAAACTCATCTGAATTTGGTAGATGCCCTTCTAATGCAGCCCCAGCAGTGGTCATAGTCGCAGCTTCCGTAGCTAATGCAGCACTAGTTTTTCCAAGTGGACTAGCTATTGGAGCCAATGTTTTTACAGCCTTACCAGCTCCGCCAGTTACCACACCTATAGTAAAATCTTTACCTGTTTCAATGACTGTAGATGAAAGCCTATCCCAAAAGTCAGCAGCGTTTTGAATATCACCACGTTCATAGTGGTCCATCATTATTTTACGAAGAGCAGTGGGAAATGCGAAAGCTGTACCAGCACCGCCTACAAAAGTTCCAACAGGCCCACCGACTGCTGTGCCAGCTGTTGCTCCACCTAAAGCACCTGCTGCCATCACTGGCCAGTCAGCTGCCATCTCAGTAATACCTTTAGTGATTCTTAAATATCTTGGAGCATCTTGTGGTAGCACAACATTTGGTGCCTTTTGTCTTGCTGCTAACCCAACAACAGATTCCTGTAGTCCAGCAACAAAAGCATCATAAATACTTGTAGCCATCTGTGGATTTTCTTGCTGAATCTTTTTGAAATTATTAACCGCATATTCTTTTACTGCTGTCATGTCTGGAGTTCTGACACCAAAGTATTCATCAATCTCTGGCTTAGTAAAACCACTAGCTTCCATCTCAGCCTGTTGTCTTAATTGCTCATTGGTAATTTCAGTATCTGTAAATCCGCTAGTACGTAATTCATTAACTTGGTTTAACCACTCCGAACCTGGAGCCTTTATCTGTGGTCTTTCTAATTTCGGAGTTGGTGCTTGTGCTGTAGATGTAGGGTCAACTGTTTGAGTTTGAGTTACAGTAGGTGCTTGAGCGCGAATCTCTTCTTCTGTAAACCCTGCGCGTCGCAATTCTTCAGCTTGTTCTCTAGGTGTTGGCATTATTTACCTTTAGTTCTATCGCGCCACTGTTGGATGGTCTCGCCTGGTAATCTTAATTTATCTGGATTAATTGGTGTTGCTGGCGTTGGAGTGTTTGCAGTAGCATTTGTAAAATCTCTGTCGCGATTCATCTTGAGTCTATCAACGGATTTCTTACTTGCTTCAATTGGATTTACATAGAAATCTTTTACGTATTTACCAAGCCAATCAGGACTGCTTGGGTCTGTAAGTTGTTCAACAGTCTTCCCAGCCTTACGACCTTCTTCCCATTTCTTCCAGTAAAGAGTTACAAATCTTTGGTAGTTAACAAGACCATCAGGGTCAGCAAGACCAGTAAGTGGGTCTTTCTTTACGAGCATGCTTTCCGCTTGTTTAAGTACAGAGTTCTTTGCCTGGTCTTCAATCTTTCCTTGTTCTGTTCTTTTACCTTGAACTTCTTTTCGTAAATCATTTAGGTCGTTATAAGATAGAAGGCCATTCACTGCGTAGCTTACCAACTCTTTTTCGTTTACTAGTTTTGCTGGGTCGCCATCTGGTAGGTTCGCTCTACGTAAAAGCTCATTAAATACTGACGGGTCAGATTCTTTACTCTCTTTTTTAATCAGATTTATATAATGTTCTTTTTGTCTAGCATCTAAATTTGATGCAAGAATTTCTTTCGAACTTAATTGTTTATTAACTACCTTCTCAATAAACTGGTTCTCAGTTTCCATTTGAGCTCGTTTTAATTCTTCTTCTCTAAGTTTTATTTGTCTCTCTGCTTCTGCTTGTCTTCCTCTTATCGCAGTCTCAACTTCTCCATACATTTGTTTTTTCTGGTCTTCTGAAAAATAGGTATCGTATCTGCCTTGGTCTAATTGTTGTTTAGCATATTCTGGATTTAAGTTTGCCCAACCACGAACAGAAGCTTCTGCAATCTGTTGATTACCTTTTGTTTTTAATTGCAATGCTACTTCTCTGGTCATCCCACCAGTTCTTACTAAGTCTTCTAAGTTCGTATCATGCATGTCACGAACAGTTTCAAAAGACGATGGGTCTGCCATTAATGAGTTAGAAAAATTATTTACTGAGCCTGTATAATCTTCTCGAGCTTTAATGCCTGCGAGCTGCGCCTGTCCAGTATATGCAGACTGCATAAAATGAGAGCGCATTGTAGCATTGGTTCTAACGAAATAGTTTTTACCGTCTTCAGTAGAAACGCCTTCACCAATCTTAGACATGTAGTCGTCATAACCCTTAAGAAATTTAGTAGATAATTCCTTGTCCGCAGGGTCAGCGGTCTTCATTGTCTCTGCCCAGTTAATAGCAAAGTCTGCTTGGGCTTTAGCCATCTTCGCAGTTAAATCTGATACTTCAGACCTGGATTGTTGCTCACCTATAATGTCTGCTGTCTTTTCAACACTCTTACTAAAACCTTGAACGGCATTAGCTATGCCTCCACCAAAATCTTCTGCCTTGGCATTTTGAACTTGTACAGGCCCAGAGCTTCTTACTTGTGATTGAATTGGTGTTATTCTTGGCATATTAAGTTCTCTTTAATCCTAATTTTCCAGACGATATTCCGCTGTAAGCTTTTGGAGCTGCCTCTAATAAACTACCAGCAGCACTGAATGCAGCAGAAGTTTGTGCGGCTTCACCTTTTGCTTTAGATAATGCAGCATCTGCTTCAAATCCTTTTGCTCGAACTTCACCACCGTGTTTAATTTTTAGTGCATCTAGTTCTGCGTTAGCGGCACTTTCTTCTAAAACATCCTGTGCATTTCCCTCTGATGTTATTCCACCAGCAGCATAACCAGAACGAATTCCACCTATTTCTTTTCTTGCTGAAACCCTAAATACTCTCTCATCTTCTGCTGCTTGTTGCCTTGATAGCTGAGCATTGTTCATTGCTATTTGCGCATTAAATTCTCCAGCGTTTCTTGCTGCGTTTCCTTCAGCCACTGCCCCTGCCGCTTTTCCAATGGCACTTACACCAGCGACGATTCCACCTATTATACTTACGGGCTCACAGAGTATTGCCTCTGGATGAATATTAAATAATTCAATAAACGAAATTAATGTTTCTATCATGGTTCCACCAATGCGTATAAAGAACTGTCTTCTCCAAACAGTCCGTATTTTCTTAAAGTCTCAGCCTCTAACTGAAAACCAAAAGCCTTTACCCAACGATGTCCATTCTTAAAAGCTTTATTAACAGTCGCTTCTACTCTTCTAAATCTTCTGGTTTTCAAAAACTTTTTAACCACTTTATAAATACCTAAAAAATCTTTCTTACAGTTAGGATGAAAAAACATCCAGGCTTCTACGCGTCCTAGCCAATATTCAATAACTCCAGCACACGCGATTACTTCTTGTTCGGAATTTAAAAACGTATAGCATTCAGTTTTCTTTAACTGTTCCAGTTTATCATCAGTTAAATAATCTGACACGCCATGCAGCGCACCTTTTTCTTGAAGGTACTTCATGTCACTAATCTCCATTGGCACTGCAATTACTGGCATCTCTATCCTCTATCCTGTGTAATCATTTGAGGCATGATAGCTAAAATCATTCCTGGCAATGGCTGGTCTTGTCTCCAACAAATTTGATTCTCGTAATCATAATCAGCCGCCAAATGTATATTCTCTAAAATCCCTGTGAATAAAGCTGGGGCCCTGGTCATTGGGTCACTAGATGTTCTAAATGTTTGCTCATCGAGCTCTTCAAAGTTTAAACCAATCTTCATCCCTAAAGTTCTATGCAGCATGAAAGCAACAATATGAGTTCTGCGCTTCTTACCGATTGCCGTACCATCAGCGCTACCTGCATCAATCCTAAGTATTTGAGCATCGCTCATATATCCAAAACCAATATGCACAGTTGTAGACCTGTTAGATAAAGTAACTTTTCCTTTGGTTACTACTTCATTGGGAAGTGCCGCTCCATCTGCGCATATAGAAACTGTCTCGCCTTCCAAATGGTTTAGACCAGTAATAGTAGTTACATATTTTCTAACTTCTCCACCCGAAACATAAGTTGAGTAAGAAGTTCCGTTGATACCAGATAACTGGAAAGTATTTGCAGTAACGCCAGCAACAGTAAATGTTTCAGTGTTTAATTCTGACATCCCTTTTACGCCAGTAATTAAAACTACATCACCGTTACTAAAGCCGTGGCTATTAGAGGTGATGACAACAGGATTAGCTTGAGTAGCACCAGTAATAGTTTTTGGGTCGTCATAAGTTAATCCGCTATCAACAAAGAAAGCTTCACGTTGTTCATCAAGGTCTTCAAATAATTTAGAAAGATATTCTACATATCGAACTGTGCGACCGTTGATTCTTCTTCTGACAATAAGCCAAGTGTCATAACGTTCTGTACCTGGAGATGGAATAACACCAACACTCTCAACGACAGCATCACTATTTGCCGCGTCACTATATCCTCCAATCACATGTCTTGCCCAGCCGACATTGATATTATCAACATCTCTTTCGTAGAGCATTGATGTAAGAACACCGTCGTTTCTAACACCCCAAACAATTGATTGCGGTTCTCTTTGGTAAGCAAGTTGAGTGATACCATTACCCGTAACATGCTCTGCGAGTACTGTAATATCAGACGCTCTAAATCCATCCGCATCGTAGAAGTAAGTCATCTCGCGAAGTTTACGACCCGCTCTTTGAATAAAGAGGGTAGCCTTACCAACCTGTACAGGTTGAATATCTGCACTTCCATAAGAGGTAGATTTCTTAGCGTTGATATTTGTGGGCGTTAAAGCCTCACCAAAAGACGATGGTCTTACAAGCCATTCGTTACCAACGGTTCCTGTGATTAAACCTTTTTCATCTGCCGCTAACCAGCGAACCACGTTGACATCATTAGAGTTAAAAGAAAAAGCAAGAGCGTTACTAGGGCCAACTGAACCGTCTGTTTCTGTGGGCGCAAAGTTTTCATAGTCACTCGTCCTACTTCCATCTAGTCTTTGTGGACTTGCAGGACTTCCACCAAACATTAATCTGTCTTCATGGAAAACTACGCATGATGGATAGCCTGTAGTCCCAGACCAAAATCCCATTCGCCATGTGGTTTTTGCAGAGTTATTAGTAAGTGTTGATATGACGTCAGCAGTTACTACAGTAGTACTAGTCCACCCAACAATTTTTACGTATCCCCAAACCGAACCTTCTTTTATTCTTATAAGCCTTCCAACGTCTGTTGATTGAAACCCAGTATCATTATTTATTCCAACAATAGAAGAAGCAGTTAAGGTAATACCTGCTCCACTAAATGCACTGGGAGTAAGCGTAGTACCAGTAGTGTTGGTAGTAAGATATGGGCCATCAAGAAAATTAATTACATCTAATGTCCATGCGGTATGCGCAGTACGAGTTAACTTTCTTGGAGCATAAGTGGGATGAACTAAATAAATCACATCCGCACTTTGAGTAAATTTAATCTGAAATAAATCTGCTTCTACATATGGTGAAGCTATTTCGTAAATTTCTGAAATGCTCCCACCAGAAGTATAGGCATCGTAGGCTGTACCGTTTACGTTAGTTCCAGTTGTGTCTTTTAATTCAAAAGTATTTGCACCAGTATTTACGTTAGCGACAATGAACTCTCTGTTATTAAGTTGTGTCATTCCAGACACACCAGTGATGATTACTCTGTCGCCGTTCGCGTACGTATCAGACCCTGCGTACGTCACAACTACAGGGTTCGCCTGTGTGGCTGCTGTTAAATTTTGAGATGCTAATGTAATAAGAGCGTTGTCTTTATAGAACCTGATATATTGATGGCCGAACTCAAGCATATAGGCTTGGGTCGTAGAAAACTCAAACTGAATTAGTCGAGATTTTTTTGTGCTGTCCTTTGTCTCAGATACAAAAACAGTTCCTGGTCGTCTAATTAAACCGCCCTGAATTGTGGGCAAATAATTCTTACAAGTAGCTAAAGCATTCTTATATCTATCAGCATCGGTTCGTCCCTTAAAAAGCGGGGACATTTCTCCAGCGCTAAAATTATTTTGTATAGGAGAAACTTTTGGCATTAATCCCTCACCGTTATCCACTCATCGTCAGGTGGTTGAGAAGATGGATTTTCAAATGCATTAAGTTTTCTAGCTTCTCGAATTATTCTTTTATATTCTTCTTCTAAAGCTGCCTTCTTTGTATTGCTTTGAGTAATCTCTTCACATAATTCTAATGCAAGTCTTGTAGATAGTGCCTCTTGAAATAAGGCATCCATTTCATTTGGGTCTGTAATTCTAGAAACGTATCTGATGTATAGCGGGTCAGTATCGTCAGTCATAATTTTCTGACCTTCAATCTGCCAATCTAAATTGTTTAAATTATCTTCTGGATATGGAGGAAGAAGTCTTATGAAGTCAGAAGGAATTTGAAACGACCTAGCTCTTCCCCAACTTGGAGCGGCAGAATCAGCTGCAAGTGTAGCTCTCTTAATAGAAAAATTCCATGGATGCGCTCTTAGCTCTGCGTCTCTAACTGGTACGTAAGCAACGTTACAAGCTCTTGCATTTGCTGCGTCTTGAGTAAGACTCGTAATACGCTTAGCCCCTAATTTTTGTAACGCTCTATTGCAAATCCCTGTTTCTGAAGCCATAAAATTCCCCCTTAATCTGCCTGATAAAATGGAGTTACGATATCTGGGTCTCCATTATATTCCTCAACAATTTTATTGTTGTGGCCGTTCACACAAACTAAAAACTCTCTATATAATTCTATAAAAACTTCCCTATCGGGTTCATTAATTATTAACCCAAGTATTGTACTACATGTAAGACATCGAACCTGTTTCATAATTACCTTGGGGTTGTGAATACCTGCCTATAAAAAGAATAATCAATTAAAAAAGTTCTTGCAGTTGTTCCAGCTATTTTTGAAATAATATGGAACGGCCCGCAAACCCTAGCAACTGTTGTAGGTATATTAGTTGTATTGGTAGCTACGTTAGTTCCATTAATATAAAAAGCTACGCTATTTCCCGCAGCATTCATCACCCATCCTAATTTTAACCAAGCACCAGCAGCAACAGCAGTACCTGAATCTGTCGTAGTTCTAGTGCTATTGTTTGATGTCTTGCATCTCCAGTTTGCACTAACACCTCTATCATATTCAAAATAAACTCCATCTACTTGGTCGTTACCAGCTACGTCATCTCCAAATCCAATTCTAATTCTATAATCTTCTGCTACGGAAGCTAATGTTGGTATGTAAATTAAAGATTCATAAGTAGCAATACCACCACCAAAAAATGCTAGAGTTACACCTAAAGAATGAGCCGCACGACCAGTTGCAGTTGTTCCAGTACTATGCTGAATAATTCCAGCATTATTAGAAGTCTGGTTAGTGGTAACTAAAGTTGAAGCTGCACCAGTTCCACTTACTGTATTTGTCCAAGCATTAGAACCAGCGATACCAGTAGCTACCCAGTCTTCTCTTATCTCAATTGCTTGTGACATTGAATATGGGCCAGCACCTTGTTGGGCTTGAGCAATCAAAACCCCTTGATTTAATGCGAGTGTACCTAAACCACTTGTTTCTCTAAATTGAACCTTAACTGTATATGTTCCTGCAGCTAATGATGTAGACAAAAACTCTAAAGCAAACCCTTCAGTAGCTGTGGTATTTATTAAATTAATAATATGTGATGCACCATTTTGTGCATCAATAACTATTCTAAATTCTCCAACCGCTGTAGTAGCGGTACACTGAGCTACACCACTAAACGATGCTAATATCTTACATGCAATTGAGGATGTGAGTGTAAAAGACAATCCAGAAATATCTGAGAATGTTGCACTAGTAGTAGTTTGTTGAGTTGTTTGAGTAATAGAATCACTAACTAATTCACCAGTAGCACTTGCTGGGCCTGTTGGGCCAGTTGCTCCAGTAGCACCAGTTGCTCCAGTAGGCCCTTGAAGACCTGAAGATTGGAATCCTCCAACGTAACGAGAACGAATAACTCTATTTGTTCCTGTAATAGAAGTACCAACAAAAACTCTAAAATCTTTACACCAAGTTAAACCATAAAATTGATTCGCTGATGGGCTAGTTCGAGATGTCCATGTGGTTCCATTTGGTGAACTTGCGATTTGTCCACCACTTGCTAAAGCCACGAAAACTCCAAGCTCTTCTGAGTAAGCTATTGTTCTCCAAGATGCTGCAGCTATTGAACCAGATGTTGTCCAGGTAATACCATCTGGACTTGTCATGGTACGTGATGCACCAGTAAGTGCTACTGCACAAAAAATTCCTAAATCTTTTGACCAAACAATTTCATGCCAATCGTTCGCTGCTGGCGAAGTTCTGTTTGTCCATGTAGCTCCATCAGGTGAAGTCATGATAGAACCACCCAATGCTACTGCTGCAAATAAATTTAAATCATCAGACCATGCAAGCGCATACCACTGTGCTGTAGCTGATGCACTTTGTGGAGTCCAGTTAATACCATCTGGAGTCGTCATCACACGGTTAGTACCGTTTAAAGAAGTGGCACAAAATAATCCAATTGCGGGTGCCCATTCAAGTGAATACCATTGATTGGCTTGTGGAGTTGTAGATGCAGTCCATGTAATTCCGTCAGTAGAATACATGTTATTTGTTGATGTCGTTCCATCAAATGCTACAGCTACAAATAGTTTTAATTCTGGTGAATAAGCTACTGCTGTCCATGTCACGTTATTGGCAGCAGATGTTTCTGTCCATGTGACCCCACCATCATCAGAGTACATGACTCTGTTTGTACCAGAAGATGCAATTGCAACCAGTCTTCTTAAATCTGGGGCGTAACAAATATCAAACCATTGGTTTGCTGAAGGATGAGTTTGCTCAGTCCATGTAGATACTGCACGAACAGCTTCGGCCGAAGTATTTTCAGGAAAATATGCAGACCAGTTTCCATCAGCTTTTACTACTTTATTTTTCGTAGCATCAAGTGCAGCAGGGGCAGGTACCAATCCCTTTGTTCCACCAGAACCAGAATCCCCAACGAAATTATTTAGAATCGCTGTGGCTTGTGTTGCAGTTAAATCTTCTGGGTCACCAGTTCCAGCGGTGGTTCTACCTTTAAAAGTTTGGGTCGCCATCTGCGCAAGCTTGGCGTTCGTAATAGCATTATTAAGAACTTTTAAAGTAGTGACCGCATCATTTGCAATTGTGGTCGCAGTAGCTCCAGGCCCAGAACCAGTCACATCACCAGTGAGGGAAGTAACGTAGTTTCCTGCAGGTTGTTTATTATTGAAGGTTACGAAATCAGTTGCTGCCAAGTATCCATCAACCGTAGTTGTGGCTTTGGGAATTGATATATCAGGTGTCGTTCCACCTGTACTTGAAATAGGGGCAGTGCCAGTGACATTGGTGACTGTACCACCTCCGCCTCCGCCTCCCCCGCCTCCAGCTTCGTAATCCATGCGGGGTCTCCCTTATTTATTCGTAGAAGATAATATTGAGCTTTGCTGAGCCTGTAACTTCTATGAATTTAATTGCAGAAAAATCGCCAGTATAAAATAGAGTATCGTTTGCGATTATGACCATTCCAACACTAGTGGTTGGGTTTACACCATCATCTCGCCATCTAACGTTTTGTGATTCAGCTTGAATCATTACAAGTCTTGCTCTAGATGGAACGCTTGCGAATCCAGTTGCAGCTGCTAGTGAAGTAATTTGTTGGTAGCCTAATGGCTTACTATACCCAGGTATTGTAGGTACTCCCCCGACTGATGCCATATCTCCCCCTTATTGGATAATGTTTTTAAGTTTAGAAAGCTTTTCTTCGTACTCTTTTTTAAGAGCTTCTAGCTGAACTGTAAGTTCATTATTCTCTTTTAATTTAATATCTAAAAGAGTTTGCTTACTTTCTAATTGCTTAGAAATTTCTTCTGACTTTGTGTCAAATAAAGTAACCTTTTCTAATAAAGATTTCTCTTTATCGTCTAAGGCTTTTTCTTTATTCATTAGCTTTTCTTGTAATTGCTTTGCTACTTTTTCAGCCTCTTCTGCACTCTTTAAGGCTTCATTAGTTTTTAATTCTTTAACAGCAAGGCCTGTCTCTAAGTCAGTAAGAGCCAATTGCTTTTGTTTTAATTCTTCCGATTTAACTTCGTACTCAGCTAAATAAGCTTTTAACTCATCTAGTGTTTTCTTAAGCTCTTCTGGTTTTGAAATTAAATCTAATAAATATTTTAATTGGTCAATACACTCAGAAGAAACATCTGCATACTTAGACGAAGATTGTCTCATAGATTCCTTCTTTCAAATTGAAATAGCCTAATAAATTAATACTAAGCTGGGGGCCAATTGCCTTTTAAGATGTGGTTTTCAAGCATCTCTAAGGCTAGTAGAACTTCGTTTTTTTCAATCGAACGCGTACCAGAAGCAGTGGTTACTGCTGTGTTAGCTAGCTCGACTGTAAGTTCTACTGTGTCAGAGTTAACTGCTGCGCCTGCTTCTTCAACAATCTGGAATTCAGTTTCTCCGACTGAAATTTTATATCGTCGTGTTGCCATTGTAATCTCCTAATAAATAAAGATAGGAGTGAGGGGTATTACTCCCCCACTCCCAATCTAAATTAGATAGCGTATTTACCTTTTAACGTAAAGGTACCAGCGGCATCTGCTGCTGCTGTCAGCGTGAGCACAACATCATAAAAGAGGTTGGGGTCAGCTGTAAGACCTAATGCAGACCATAAAGGTTTTTCTGCATCGTCAGCATCGTATACGCCAGATTCGTGAACGACATCTACTGCGCTAAGAGCACCACCAGCTAGGTTAAGTGCACTTGCGAAGAAGTCGGCATCCACAACCGCGCTGCCATTAGCTGTAGTTTGATACAAGCCAATGTCACCAGCTGTAGTTGTTCCGATATCATCAGACCATACTAACAACTGAGATACGCGTGCATTGCTAGGTACTTGAAACATAATGTACTTAGAAGCAATGCTGTCTCCGTTTGCGACTTCGACGGTTCCTACGTTTTCACGTAAAAGACCTTCGGTAAGTATCGCGTTATTTTTTACTCTAGGGCTAGCATCACGATTAGTGATACCGCCTGATTTTGTAGTAACGACTGCCATAAAATAGTCCTTTCTTTAGAATTATGAGTTATTAAGCGCAGCTAACTTGAACAACTTTTTCTTCTTCAAGTCTTGTTGCACCAGCGGTCATAAATACATAAGCTTGCCAAGGTAAGCTTTGAATGTCTTTACGACGGTCAATATCTGTAGAGATATCGTTCCATAATCCAAGATAAACACCACTTTTTGCGTACACAGGAACTAAGTCGTACGTTGAAGTTTCGACTAGTTCTGAGTGAACAAAGTTGATGCCTAAGAAGCGCATGATTTTTCCTTCGACTAGAACGGGTTTATCGTTGAAGTCTGTAGAAATCACTTGAGCTTCAGCCAACAAATTGTCGTGTTGTTTTGCTTTTACAACACAAGTGAGTTGGTTCATTGGGTCATCGAGGTCAAGGTCAGCAGCCATGAGAATTCTTTTTGCTTCTCTTAATTTAGCAACTGTTAGACCAGTGTTTGCAGATGCGCCAAAGTTTACAGCAACTTTTTGAGCTGCTGGTAACGTTGTTGCAGTGCTTCCAGTTTCGCCAGTTTGGTTCGTGCCGTTAATTGCAGCAAGAATCAATTGGTCGAATTTACGACCAGCAGCGAATACTGCGTTTTGAACGTAAGATGAAGTTGGGTCATTTAACAAACGAAGTTTGTCATAGCTATCGATTAATTGTGGTAAATCGAAGTCACTTGGGAAAACCCATCGACGGTCTAGAGCTGCGTCTACTCGACCCATTGCTCCGAAGCGTCCAATGACTTGTTGCATTTCAATAGCACCAATTTGGTCAACTGGGCTAGCTTGTTTACCAATATGACTTCCAGTCATAACAGTAGAACGTAGTTTACTTCCTTTTTGTTGAAGCAACAGTTGGATATTTGTCGCAAACTGTTGCACAAAATGTGTAGGTATATTTACAGACATATGCGTCTCCCTCTTTAAAGTTTAAGTTTTTTGAGTTTGGTTAGCTTATCTGCAAATAGCAGGGCTAGAAATTTTCACTGTCTTTCCAGTGTGTCATTCTGGCTCTATGATAGGTTTTCAGAGTTCCCAGGCTTTAAATGAGTTTTCTTTTTTTTCTCATTTTGCTTTTCATCTTGAGATTCGAAAATGTAATTTTCTAAGTCTCTTGCACGACCAATGGCTTCTGCGGTATCGCGACCATGGGTGTAAGTGAGCTTGATAATCTCAAGGCGAAGTAAAGCCCTATCCATCTAAAAATACTACACGCAAGTTATTAAAATAACAATATCCGCTTTTATTCTGGATATGCCATTTTGTGAAGACGATTCATTTCTTCTCGTGCTGACATCTCACCATTCATAAATCTTTTAGCAAAATCAGTATCTGATTTTAATAAATTGATTCTATTTCGTGCAGCTTCTGGAGTCATAACTCCGAAACTTTGTTGTTGGCTACTTGTGACAAATCCATGCTCTCCTAATTTACTTCCAACATTGTGCATGAATTTAATAACGCCAGTCCATCCCATAGCGTCTTCTAGTTTATCGATAGTCTCATTATCCAAACCAAATTCATGGGCGGCGGCTCTAGCAGTCTCCATGTTTTTATCGAATGCCATACCCCATTCTTTTTTAAGTTCTGATTCTTGATTAGCTATATTTTGATTACTGGTCTCTACTGTTTGTTTTGCATTGTTTAATACATACTCATTCCACTTTGCAGCAATCTTTTCGCCTTGAGCTTTTGATAATCCTGCTTCGTGAAATAATCCCTTTGCCCATTTAGCAAAGTTTTCATCACCGACGCCTTGAGGGACATCAATTTTATAATCATCAGCTTTATCAGGACGACCGAGTTTTTTATAAACATCATTCCATCCTGCTTGGTCATCTGGTTTTTGTGGTAACTTAACCAATCTATCAGGGCCTGCGCCATTAATTTTTTCTAGATTACGATAAGATTCTGTAATAGCAGCAGCATCTTTAAAACCTTTTGCAGATACCCAGCCTTTCAACTCGTCATTAAATCCTGACGTCCAGTCCTGTGTGACGGAAGGATTTGTGTTATTTGCTTGGGTTACATTTCCACTATCTGAAACTGGTATTGGCGCTTGTGCACCATCTTGTGGTGTTACTTGTGTTTCGTTCATTGCGAGTCTCCTTTATTGCCGTACAATTCCCATAATTGTTCAGGCGTTAATTTTAAATGTTGTTGAATCCTAAGCCATACTTCACGTCTGCCCTCAAGCATTGCATGAGCTCTTGAGTCTGGAAGGAATGTGGTTTGATTTGCCCGACAGAATTTAGCCAGGTCTTTTAGAACTACTTGTGCGGATTGATTATTTTTATCGAAGGTTTGTAAATAAGAAAGCCTACGGCCAAATAAAAATTCTTTCGCTTTTTTTATTAAATCCATAACTACCTAGGTGCCTGATTCTTCTGTGCCATAGCACCTGCTTTAATCATTGCAGCTGCTGCTGGAGCTGCTTGAATTAATTTTTGTTGTTCTTGTTCTTTAGCTCTACCTGCACGCATTTCTTCTACTTGCTCTTGTGAGCGCATCCATCTTTCAGGCACTGCCTGAATGGTTCCCATTTCTGGGATAATGACATCCCAATCGAAATAATCGAGGGGACTTGGGTCTTGAGTTACATTTACTACCTGAATTGCTGTCTCTATCGTTCTCATTAAACCAGAAGCTTCTTCAGCTCTTTGAGCTCTCGATAATGGAGAATCATATTCGATTCTGTACTCACCACGTGCTTCAATTAAAGCTTGTGGCATTGGGGGAATAAGTCTTTGTTTTGTTAAAACATCAATCTCTCTCTCAATGAGAGGCCCAAGATATTCTGATTGCTGACGACCGATAGTTGGAGCAAGTAAAATTCCTTTTTCTTTCGTTCGCTCTAAAACTTCGGTAGCAGTCATTTGCGGAGATTCGGTAAGAATTTGGAAGATGGTAATTAGAAAAGCGTCATTGATGAGGTTTCTTTCTTCATCCATCATCTCTTTGCCAATTGCGACGCTACCCACTGGAAGTGGTTGAACTAGAGGTACACCATCGGCAGTAATACCACCGAAGTTTATAGAACCTGGTTTTAGTGAAAAGCTATCTAAGACACCATCATCATGAGCAAGTAATACAGGGTCAACAGCTCTGTGCCCCTGTTTGAGCATTGTCTTTTTTTGTTCATTTAAAGTTTTAATAGAAGGTAGTACGTCCATTGCTGGGCTTCTACCGTAAACTTCACCTGGCGCTTGTTCGTATCTAGAAATTGCATATGGAAATGAGGTAAACCCACCTTCATCAACGATGGACTGGTCTTGAATAGAAACATAGTAAGAGCCATATGGCATTCCCTTGTAATCTTTTCTAGAAGGGTCTGCGTCCATTCTAGGCTTTACACAATGTAAAAATTCAAAGTCTTGGTTTTGGTTAGTGCCTAAAGCAGCTCTGCATCTTTCGGGAGCTTTCTTTCCCCATTTTTGAATTGCTTGTCTGGCATCTAATTTAAAATATCTAATAGCTTTATCTACAATGCCTTGGTGATTCTCAGAGAAATATATTTCTGCTAAATGAATGTTTCTATAGCGAAGACCGATATCATCTGCAAGCTCATCAATGAACATGCAGCCTGTGCCGTAAGCGCCTAATGATTTATAATTTTGTTGGTTTTGAGAAGCGAAGTTTCCTTTTGGAGCATAGCGGTATTTAAATAATAATCTGTTGATTTCATCGAACCAAAGTCTGACTTCTTTAACTTTATTTAGGTTCATGTCAGATGCCATGAGCCTGTGCCATGTTTGGTTTCTTGGAGTTAATAAAGAATCTAAAATTGCAGAGAACCGACCTAAAGCAATAGAAGCTGTAGAATCAAAAATAAATTCTGTTTTCTTTTCTCCACCAGCCCCATTTCTTCCTTGAGACATGAACATGTCTTTATGAGAAGGAATAACTCTTTCAGCTATTTCTTTCCAATGGGTTTCAAAATTACCACGGTCGCCCGTTAGTAATTGATACTCCCTTATTATCTCAGAAGCTTTATTGTCTGGTTTCATAGATTTTTCTTTTTATTAAGCAGAAAGCGTTCGCTTTGCTGTAGTAGCAGGCGTACTAGTTAAACTACCACCTGCGGTTCCACCTATAATTGTGGATGCTCTACCTTTAATTTTTCTTTCAGCTTCAGCAGCATCAGCTTGTGCTTTTGCAACGGCAGGGTCTGTTGGGGTAGGTGGTGGGGGTGGTTTATATGCATTTCCTCTTAGTGGTGCTTCTCCGCCCATAATACTTCTCCTTTATTTTAGATAGTGTTTATCTTTGGGTTTTTGGCTACCCGTAGTTTGCAGAATATCTGGGGTAACTGTTTCTTGTGGTCTTTCAGGTGGAGGTGGAACAGGAGTATTGTTTTTACTTGTTGTTACATCCCCAGCCATAAAAATCCCCTTTAAACTTTAAAAAGCCGTATTACTTATTATCTAACTCTGCGTATTTTTTCGCAAGTCGAGTCTTAAGCTCTTCTGCTGTGTACTTTGCTTTGTCTGTAAGCTCAGCTTTAACTTTAAAAGTTTTTCCACGAACAGTGAATTTCATTACTTTTGGAGCAGGAGGTTTTGGTTTATCTCCACCTCCGCAGCTTGATAAAATAAGTACCGTTACTAATAGTGTAATTAAATTATTCATTGTCTTCCTCTAAGTCTTCAACTTCGTTAGTGGTTACTTTTTTGAAGTCCTCAACTGTGTACTTTGCAGTAGGTTCAATAGTGACCTTAAGCTTCACAGTTTCAAATACCATTTCAAATTCTTTTGGCATTGGAGGAGGTACTGGGTCATTTTTAATTTTAGCAAAAACAGAATCTTCCCCTAAAGAGTTACACAACTGACCGTTGTTACCCTTCCATTTAATTTTCATGTAGCCTTGTTCGCCCCACTCTTTCCCCCAACTATTTCGCATAATCCAAGATTGAGTATCGTCATCCCATCCAACAACGTTGGTCATATGGTTTGTAGAACTAGAGTTACATGCGTTGTAAACACCTGACTTATATGCAGAGAATGAACCGTTCGCAGCGACTGTTGTAGAGATTGGGCCATATGCAAATATTGCTTTTTTCATAGCAACAATTTTTTCATCTACTGATAAATTTTCTGTCCCTACATAGTTCCATTCAATAATAGAACCAACGATTGTTTTACCTGCTAGATTACAACGACCATTAGTTGCAGTGTAAGGCCATTCAGAAAGAAGAGGTGCGCCTTTTGGAGTTACCATCCATTTCATTGCAGATGGGAATCCACCATCACAACCATAGTTATCACTTGCACAAGAAACTAAATACTGTTCAGAGAGTTGCCCCTTATATAAGGATGGAGCAAATATCATGTAGATATCATTCACTACTGAAGTGAGTGAGAAAGACCAGCAGCTCCCGCAGCTTCCTTGGTCACGGATGTCTCCGATTTTTACTTTCTCACGCCAATCGAATTTTTTTGGGAGTTCGTCAGTAATCTCTTTAAGGGCATCAAAACTCTTTCCTTCTTTTTTACCTTTTTGTAATCCTGGATTTAATAACCCTGTTCTATATTCTCTAACTGGTACTTGATATTCGAACGTCCATTTCTGTTGAATGGCCTGAATATCTAATTCCTTTTGCATTTGCTTTACATCGATTTGTCCGTAAGCAAAAATCGAAAAGAAAACGAGAAAGAAGAATTTCATTTGAATCGCCCCCAAAAATTATACAATTATACTTAATACTATCAGCCAAATATACTATAATCCATATCTTTGGCTTGTCGTGTTCTATTTGAATTCTTATACGATTTCGTATCATGCCTTGCAACATTAACTGAGAACGTACAACATAAAGCATCCGCGTCATCAGGAGATGCAAACCCGCGCTGTTTCATTTGTTCTTTTGTTTCTAACATCTGTCTGTCAGAAGTTCCCATGAATCTATATTCGGGAGAAACAAGGTCAGTCATTAAATGCTCATCCGAATCTATACATGCACCGTTTAACCACTCACGCATTTTTGCCCACAGCTCTGTTCTTTTATTTGCATACTCTGGCATATCTGATTTGGAACCAAACCAAACTTCGTGCACTTTATAATTCATCTCTCTAAGTCTATCGATAATTCCTGTGCCGTTACCAGCGTCCACACAAATCATATCTACTCTAAGCTCTTGTGCGAGTCTTGCCACAGTGTTTGCGACGTACATATTGTCCGCACCTTTTAATTTAAATGGAGCAATACTTCTCGCATCTCGTCCTCTTCTAAATCGAATAACTGTTTTATCGTCACCAAATCTCGCTGGGTCTACTCCCATAATTAAAGGCGCCCATGGGTCTAGAATTAAATCTCTATGAACTGCATCATCTACAATCTGACGAGAAATGAATTGTTTATCCCCTTGTTTTGGGAATTGTCCGTAAACTTCAACTCGCGCTTCGTCTGAGTCTTCACCATTTTGTTTAATGATTGCTTCGTAAACTTGTTTGTCGTTATCTTCAATCGTTCTACAATCTATATATCGTGTATGCCAAAATTCTCGGTTCTTATGAAAGCACTCAAAGAAAGCACCTGTATTTCTTCGTGGGTTTGAAAAAGCAAACTGATAACGATGTAAAGATTTCTCTGTATAAAATCCATCAGTCACATCCCAAATTGGTTTTGGAATACCAGACGCTTCATCGAAAAGTACCATCAATCCCTTAGCATTATGAGCTCCCGCAAACCCTTCAGGCTTCTCTTCGTTCCATAATTGAAAATGGATATAGTAATACTGTGAATCGATTTTGAGTTGATTCTTAAGTGCTGTCTGTAACCACTCACTTGGCCTTACATACTCTGCTGTCTTATCAAACCACGATTCGTTAAGTGCTAATGTTAACCAAGCACCTAATTCTGGGCCCGTTCTTGTACGTAATTGTTCTTCGTTATTTGCAGAGATGATTGTTGTCGAACCAAGTTGAGTGCTAATCATCCAATGAGCAAGCCATGAAGAGAATGCAGATTTACCAGAACCTCGACCAGAAGATGTTGCTGATTTATAGACTATAGGGTTTTTGCCCTCAGCTATTAATATTTTATTTTTCTTAATATGGTCTGTAATTCTTTGAAGCTCATCACGCTGCCAAGTGCGTGGGCCTTTCTTATCATGTAATGGGGTATTCTCTTTTCCCCACGGATAAATAAACATTACAAAGTTTTCTATGTTTTCAGAAATGTGTGGGTCTAAAATCTCTGTCATTAATGCTTTTTGGTCTCGTGCGGTAATCAATGGAAGTCCCCATGAGGGTGTTGTTCAAACGTTAAAATAGTTTCAATAAGGGATTCAGGGTCTTCAGCATTATCCCAATCGTGATAAGCTTTTGCTTCTATAGGGAATGCAAATGATAGTCTTTCAAATTCAAAAGGCTCTGCCATTTGAAATAGTGCATATAAATTAGAATAAAAACTCGTCTCATCACCATCTTGCCACAACTGTAAATCTCTCATGGCCGCTTGATAATCTGTGAATTCTATTTGTCCTCGACCGTTTAGTTCTCTCATAGAAATGCACTGACAATCCTTCTTACCGCTTCGTAAATTACTACCGCACATATCATCATTATCCCGCTTCGTTTAATTCTTGCCCAAGGCGTATTATTTAACCACTCAGATTCTGGGGTCATGTAGAAAAATAAATGAGATAAACAAGCTCCAGCCATTATAGAAAATACTGGTGATTTAAATCCTGCATTGATTAGAAAGTTAGATACAGAAGAACCTGTACCACCGAAAAGAACAAA
>ERZ795052.2596-NODE-2596-length-21515-cov-4.181547_pt1 | contig 21515 bp, 19 predicted proteins | sample MGYA00375136_ERZ795052 | MGnify/ENA primary metagenome ERZ795052 (study PRJEB30181, sample SAMN05720156) | activated sludge metagenome | isolation source: Anaerobic digester | place: Japan | collected 2015-05-26 ... | reverse complement strand
TATCAAGATTCACCACTGTCGTTGATATCCCATCTCCAAGCATATCCTTTATATAAGGAAGAAGTACAAACTTATATGAGTGTGCAATATTGATAAACTTCTTTGCGGTCTCTAGTAATGCTACTTGACAAGTAAGTTCAAGCTCTTCCTTGCTAATCTGCTTTAAACTTGTACAGATGTAATAAGCAATTCTCTGATAGTCCTTAACACTGTCAACACGACCACAGCAGCGTAAGAACTTAAGAATGTCTTCATCGGTACTGCGGAAGAACCCCTTGAGAAGGAGGTTCATATACTTGCCAATAAGTGGATGGAATGTAGCAATAAGTTCCTCTGCTGCAGCCATCTCGCCAGATCTGTATCTAAGGATAAGATCTTCTATTTCTCGCGGGGTTTTTCCTGGACCAGTCATCTTACTTCTTTTTCTTACCACCTTTGCATTTTGCCATGCTAGATGTCCTCCCTCTTTTTACGTGCTCGCTTCTTTGCGGCCTTCTCTCGCTTCTTTCTTTCCAACTCTTCAGTATCGATCCACTCCTCCGGATCATCTTCTGTAAAATTACTTAGCATAAGAAGCTTACCAGTCTTAGGATCGCGAACTTTTATCCTGTCCATCTTTTAACTTACTTCTCCTTGACACCACCACTCTGTGCCAGTATGGATTGTGCTGTTTGTTGAAGCTGCTCATGATACTCTGAATCAAAAGCAGTTGAGGTACTGACCGTTCCCTCTTTTTGGTCTGGATGAAACATAGGTTTCTTAAACAAGGTATTCATCTTCTTCACTGTAGTCTGAATCTCATCATCATGATGGCATATCCAATCAGGAGGCTTTCTGCTCTCGCAGATTGTGCACGCAATATCATGTTGATTATACTTGGTACAGCCTGTGCATAATTCACAAGGGTCAAAATCAGGACACCGTGCCGTCATATAGGAAGGATAAAGAAAACCACGCATCTTTGGTGCTGTGAGTGGCATTACTTTAACACCCCCTCTATGCTGTTTAGTCTATCCTTTAGTATTTGCTCAAGGTTTTCAGTCTCTATAGCCAGGACATCACCATATGGAATGATTGTTGCCGGTGGCCTATTAACTCCAAGATCATCAAACTTAACAGTCTGTGCAGCCATTGCACGATATCTTATGATCTGTCCAGGACGTACTACTGGAGCATGAAAACCAGACGCTGTCCGCTGTCCTGGGCCCACTGCTAGGACTTTTGCAATACTTGGTCTCTCAATAACTTGATCAGGTAGGTAAATGCCACCAGCTGTTTTGGTCTTTACCTTATCCTCAAGAGGAAGGATATTGATATAGTTGCCTATAGGAATTAGTTCTCCGAGCTGCTTACTTCCATCATCTAGCGTAGCAACTTTTATCTTGGAAAAGACATCACCCTCTGAAATAAAATGAAGCACGCCCAGTCCGATGTCTGAATAATCCATCTTCTCTGGAGCATGCTTCATGAAGTAAACAAGATCGCCAACCTCAAATGGTGGCTTGTGTACAACACCATTGAGGTCAGCCAGGCCCTCCCCGACGTCGAGTACCCATCCCCATCTTGGTTTTTCTTGGTATTGCTCAGCTATGACAATACCTGATAGTGTTTCTTTTGCTGGATCTACAATCTTAATAAGCAAGTAGTTGTTTGTGCAGATTTGGTTCTCCATAAGTTCCTTCTCTTTCAAAAGTTATTCTCACAGACTATTGTACCTGTAATTTAAAACTTGAACTCCATATCTGTCCTAAATTGTTCAACCTTATTTTCGCGCATTATAAAGATTCCCTTGCCGGTAAATGTATTTGTGGTACCTGAGAAACTAAAACTCGTAAGGTTATCATAACCACTATATGCTCCACCAAGACTGAACTTACCAACTGTACCATTCATCATGAAGTTGAATCCATTACTACCCCAGCCAAAGTTATTAATCTGTGATGTATACTCTGGTCCAGCCATTTGATAGGCCTGGAAGAGTGGAGAATTCATTATGCCGGATCCAAAAGGAACATTTCCCCACGAGTTTTTTGCCTGCATCCATCCATTTCCTGCTATTGTTTGGCCATAGCCAAACGTAAACGAAAGGGACGTATCCTTATTTTTGATAGTCCCTGTCCACGCAAGATATGAGTCTATGTTATTCTGGTCTAGCGTCTTAATATGCAGAGATCTCTCGGTTGTAATCTTGGTTTGACACATTGCCGTCGTACATAGCAACCCAAGAACTACTGCTATTAATAGCTTTTTCATAATACCACCTCCTATGGATATGGCATTTTGAATATCTCTTCTACATCCCAGAATTTTCCTTTCTTGGTAATGCACGGAAGATTATCCAACTCTTCCTTTGAGATACTGCGCCGCTTTGATGTATTCAGTAGTAATGTAAACATCGTTATTGGAAGCACTCTTATTTCTTGCTTCCTTGGGATACGAATATTGATGAGGATTAGTCCTCTCCCACCATTCTTATGAACTTCTTCAAGCGAAATAATCTGCCGGTCATTTACGCGAGAGAATGGAAAAGAACCAGGCTTACTAAGAACTTTGCATTCTATCCCAGCATAAGTACCATTATACAGGATTAGAAGGTCATAAATGCTTTTAGCCATGTAACCCTGCATTCGGGCCACTGGCAACTTATGAACATGCATTCCTTGAGCAGCAGCAGATTGGATTAGTTCTCGCTCGAATCTTGTTCCGGCGGAGGATTTCCGCACCACTTGGTTACCTCAGCTTTATCATGTGCCACTTTTATTATACCGGTTGCAATTCTACTGAGGCCATCAATGTATCTACTTACTTTAAACTCCCAACCTAAAGATCTCCTATACTTTGGCCCGTAGGTTCTTATAGTAGTTTCATTAACGTCTATTGTTGAGCTATTATCCTCCACTGGTTTCAGAACAGCTGATCTGCAGGGGTTATTGATATCTTCCTGCGAAACTCTAATGAATAATGTATTAGATTTTTGCGAATGATATACCCCTTTGGTGTCTTCTGGCAGACCGAGTAGCATGCATATGTATTCTATTGGTACTGCAACATCTATGTATGTTTGTGATTTCATTCTAGTCCTTCTACTACATTCTTTAGTCCATCGATAAGCTCGGCCGATGTTACTGCTGTTATTGGTGAGTACAATGGACTAAACTCAGAATGATCTACGCAATAATACTTGCCTTTTGTTGCTGAACAATCGGTAAGCTGAGAACTTACAGCAGCACATATTGCAAGTAGGTTAGCATCAACCGCCTGTGCGAGGTGCATTATTCCAGTATCAATTGATACTACAGCTGCACAAGCTTTGCATATTGCCGCAACTTTTCTTATATCTTCTCCAAGCATCCAGTCAGCATTAACAGGTATTGTCTTTTCGCCCTTGGCTCCAACAAATAGAAAGTCAAATCTGTCTTTGTAGTAGTCAATAAACTCATTCCAGACAGTTGCAGAGAGCATTTTATTAGGAGGCAATTGTACAGCTCTGCTTGATTCTCTTGATGTACAGCTTGTTGATAATGCAGCACATACTAATAATGGCTTGGAGAATGAGGCCACAAAATCCTGGCCATATTTTATCTCATCATCAAGAAGTCTAATTGGATAATGTGTATCTGTTATTGTAAGACCCATTTGACGACCAATCATTTTTACGTAGGAAGGATGTCTACGCCGCTTTCTTCCATTATCATCCTCCCAGGTAACATTCTGCTGTGACATTACTAGTGCTTTGCAGATATCTGGTATGAATATTGCTTTATCACCAAAGACTGCAACCTTTCCTATTGCATCTCTATACTTGGACTTTAATGAGGAAAGCTGAGCATCTGTAGCTACAACAAGCTCATCAATAGCAGGAGAGTGTTGGTAGATATTGTTAAACTCTCTATCGCTGACAATCATCGTTACTGGATTGCCTTGTGCATGCCAGTCTCTGACGGCTGGCATGCACATCAATCCATCTCCAAGAAGATTATTATTAATGACTATTGTATTCATACTGTACCAAATACCATCCGCTGAAAGTTTTTCTGGATCTCCATATTGTCCGGCTCTTCTACTCTACCTTGTGCTGGCCACTGTTGCATGCAGATTATACCATTGTAATCACTTGTCTTTGATTTGAGCACATGCAACTCAACTATTGGATATGATATGGTTGTGCCATCAGGAAGAATCTCTTCCCAAACAAGGTTTGAGTTATTCCTCTTTGCCTTGACATCATTGTACAATCCGAAAACTGCTTTTGCACTATAACCGAAAAAGCTATTGCCCCTAATATCCTCAAGTGTAGGTCTAGACATTTCGTTTTTTCTCAGGTGTGACGTTACAATACACAGACTTTTTGCAGAAATTACTGCTCGTGTAATTTCCTTTACAATAGTCTTCTCTTCACTTAACTCAGAGAAACTTGGCTTCTTTGTGTCAAGATCAACATCATTGATTGCGTCTATAGCTACGATGAGTTTTGTATCTGGCTTAGCTTCTCTGACTTCTCGTATTGTTTTTGTTATAAAACTTGTTGTGGCTTGGACAACAATATCCTTTCCAGCATTATCATCAGCAGTGGCCTCATAGATATATAGTGAACCATCGCTCATCCACTTACGAAGTTTATCATAAGCTTCGCTAAATCGCTCCATCTCAACTGGACCCAAAGCTTTATGTGCAAACATCACATCATTCATAGGAAGCCGCGCCATATTTGCAACATATTGCGTCAACCTCTTTCCAAGAGGATCATCCAGTGAGAAATCAAGGATTGTTATATCCTTATTATGTTCTAGGAGCTTGATGATGGTTGACGTAAGGAGCGCGCTTTTTCCAAAGTTTGGAGCGCCGCCTATTATGATGGTGCTTCCTTCCCCCGCTCCCTGTAGTGTGTAATTCATCAGTGGACTTCCCCAATTCAGGAAGTAATCTCTTGGGCTTGTGCATTCTAGCCTCCAATTTTCAAGAATCTGAAGCTGGTTATTTAACATTGGCGGCCTCTTGTGTGTCTAAAAACTCTCTCATTGCCTTTGCCTGCTTTATGTACCTTTCTAGATTGTATGCATTATCAACTGAGTATAAAGATGTATCAGAAGCCCACAAGTCTATTGCCGTCAGTACATCATCAAGGTGCGCGTTGTTATTCAGTATAGATTTTAGCACACCTCTTAACCTGTCATCACTAACATCAGGCTTAAGTTGCTTCCTGTAATACTCAGCCAGGTTGCCGAGAGTATAGCTCTTTCTTCTCAGAAACCTGGCTGATTTTACCATGGTAGCATCTTTAAATGCTGGGGGCTCAACTTTTCGCAGTTCGGGATGCCGATATTTATAATCTGGATCTAGTAATTCTTCATCTGCCCTATTTGCAACAGGCTTTTTAGAAGGAATAATCTCCCCAATGCTTTGAGCTTTGACGCCCCCGCACTTCGCGTCTTGAAGCCTTCCTAAGATTTCTATGGACGACCATCCAGAGTTTAGCCTTTCCTCTAGAGTTTTCAATGTTTGTGCGTGATAGCCGTGCATTCTGTTGTAGGAAGTAATGACGTTTAATTTTCCTGTCTCCTTATCAATGAGCAGTTCTTTCGCTGATTCACCAAGGTTAGCAACATACTTATAGTAGTATGCAAGCAGAGAATCAATGGAGATGTCGTCCGTTGGGACCTTCGTCCTCATTCTCGTCTTCCTCATCGTCCATGAAGTAGGGGTTCTCATCTTCTTCTTCACTGAATACGCCTGATAGATCAGCATTTTCAGCGTTCTCAACGCCTACTTTGGCAAGAAACTCTCTAACGGACATTGTGCTTATCTCTCCAACAGGAGACATAACAACTATAGCTTGCTCTCCCTTTCTAAAAAGATCAGCAGCATTTGCAAGCATTTCTTCCTGTGAAATCCGAGTCAATAGATAATGCACAATAAACATAATAGACTGTTTGTTAAGATGTGTTCTCAGAAGGTCACCAACTAGGACAAGCTCTCTTGTCATGTCATCATTGAGTGATTTGCGGCCATTAGAAACTTTAGCAGAACCATGCTTTCCAATAACAGTTAGTGTAGGTTTCACGTTAAACTCCTTTACTTATAGTCTGTAGAATGGAATCCAGTTCCATGATAATGAACTGGGTTTGCTGTGTATTTTCTTCTTGCTATATTACCACATATAGGGCAATGTTGCTCTCTAAGATTATCGTTATGTGGGTCTAGATAGAGGATAATTTCCCCACATTTCTCACATGTAAATAGATAACTTACTTTTTGCATCCTTATTTCCCTCAGTAGTGCATAATTAGCACCTAGTATTCTATGCTAATTATATAGTTGTTATTAATCAGTTAGATAGTATTCTGGTGGTTGGTTTTCTTGGAGAGAGAGGAGATGACCATTGTTGTTTTCAATGTAAACGGTCATCTTTTGAGCATCTGCCATCTGCTTTATAAGAGGCTGGAGATATCCTGAAAACCAGTTTCTCCAGTTCTTATATGCGCCAGGCGTGACAGGATGCGGTAATTCAAAGATAGATGGGCCAACAGAGATAAAGGCCCGCACAACCGGTCGTTGCATAAAACGCAGCACAATTGGCTGGTTATTATTGGCCAGTTGACGAGCCTTTATCAATGTTTCCTCTATTACTTTGTACCAGTCTATGTCAGGCTTAATAGGAAGTGGCATCTTTATTCATAAACAGCTGCTTCCAATAAACAACCATAGCTGCAGCTGTCTTTGCCTGATAGTAGTTCTGGATAACCGCGGCTGCTGTGCGCATTGCTGGTGTGGGAACGCACATCTTGATTTCTTTTGTAGGTCCGCCTTCCTTTGCAGGCATTACCTGTCCCTTGTCACCGCCGATTCCTGGGCCTGTCTTGATGTTTATGGCAAAACCGCCAGCATCCTTGAACAAGTTCTCGACATAAGAGATATTGAGAATCCTGCTTTCATATCCAGTTTCGTAGTTTGGATTCTTCGTACCCTTATAGTCAGTAAACTTAACAGGCTGTTTGATCAAGAGATCATGTACAATTAGAAGCATATCCGCAAGATCAACATAATGTTTGAGATTTACAGATGGCTTATCTTCGCCATACTCAGTACAGTTGAAGATAACTTTGTCCTTCTTCCTTGCATCTTCTTCATTAAGATGGATTATAGGACACGCATCTTCGAAGCTAAGGATTTTGCCTTTGGTGTCAAGGCGGTAGATAATGTTGGTGCATACTTCTTGGTCATTAATGATACGACGAACCTGTTGCATTGTTTTAACCTCGCGTTAAGTGTAGGCCAGAGTTAGGCCTTTCTATTATACCTAATCTACCAGCGGCAGTCAATATCTGTTATTACTGGAGATTGGTAAGAAGCTATCTGCGATAGCGGAATGGTAACGACTGTTCCTTCAACTGTATATGGCAGACTCCGCAGCGCTTGTGGACTTCTCCCATTTATTAATACGGTGGTAATGGGCGAAGTGGGTACATAACTTTGCAGATCTACTACAAGATTTGCAGAACTTTCGTACTCAACAAGTTGTGCACTAAATTCCTGCAGCCCCCACCACCCAAGAACCTTGAATACTACACAGACCTCGTTGATTTCTGCTGGTTCGAAGTGCAGTCTAAACGGTCCGCAGAACGGCACTACTCCATTAGCATAAAATGGAAGATAGTTCTTTGGGATATAGAGCCATTCTCCAGATGTTCTCTTAATATATGCGCCGACCAAGGTATGGGCGAAAGCTGGTATAGGACGAACAGTAATTCTGTTGGCCAGCTTATGCATATTCAGCATATCTGGAATGATGGCTTTAATGTATATATACTTCTCCCGCTCCACATATCCTCCAAGGAAAAAGTTATCAGGAGTTCCTGCTATTCCCCTATAGTTATCAATTGACGAGTAAAACAAACTATCATCAGGAATAACATTATCAGTATATGATGTGGATGCACAGTACTTTATCCTACTGGTATCTGGGATGAAGACATTCCCTCCCTGATCTATGCTATACATCTTTTCCTGCACATTTGTAATAGGCAAGGTTGCCTGGCCGTAGTAAGTATCAATCTCAGCTGTGTTATCTGCATGAACATATGCTATAGAGTAGAAGTCAACTACTCCTCTGTTTGCAGGAGCAGCAGGAATGATTGAAGCCAGGTGATTAACCAGACCACCAATACTATTAGCCTGGACATCAAGGTATGTGGCAAGCATTCTCTGAGTTCTATCAAGCTCTTGTACAGTTAGGTTTAGCCGTGCAATATCCGACTGTATATTCTGGTTTATAGCATTCAGCACAGATGAGGAAGATGCCCCACCTTTTACCAACAATGGAATGTCGGCGCTATCTATCATATTTTCGAATGATTGTCCCATATCCTGTTCTCCATATTAGTTGCTTTAGCAGATGTTGCGCAGTTCTTATTGAATAGTTAAGCACATTTGTTGCTGTCTCCAGCCTTAGCTGGTTATTTATTGATCCTAGTGTTTTATCAAGCATGTGTGCGTCTGTAGCCGCTGACTTTATCACACGAACAAACTTTTCACTGCTTCTCGGTCCAATATATGGATGGATATGTTCCACGTCAAATGCATATGTCCCAAGAGCAGTTTTCTGCTTAACTGGCGGCGGAGTAATTTTACCATCAGGTGGAGGTGGTACCTCTGGATCATCTGGTGGAAGAATGGGCGGTTCTTCTGGTGGAGGCGGTTGTGGATCGTCAGGTGGCTCATCTGGAGGAGGCTCTTCTGGCGGAGGCTCTTGTCCACTTCCTGCTGTTGTACTGGCTAGATACATCGTGATCTTGATATTGTCAAACCAGATATTAGGATCTATTATCTGGTGCGTTAAACCATTATATCCATTCCAAATACCATCAGTTAATTCGAACTGATAAGCAGCTTTTAGATAGACAACACTTGTTCGTCCAGTTGCTGCTGGAAAAACAGGAAGGATATCCCCACCACCAGCTATGGACCATGTATTTTTGTCCGAAGGAGCTCGTATATTACTATGGTAAAGCACAGAAGACCCAACACTAATATCCTCAGAAGAAAGAACATCAAATGTAACAAACTCTGACAGAGAAGGTGTTGTTGGTGGATTAGGATACGGACGTGCAATTGCTGTTAATAGGTTTTCTGTTGGAAATACATTAAAGCTTTCTAAAACTATACCAGTTACGGCATACCCCTCAGGGACACCCCAATCTGCCCATGTTTGTGGCGAGGTCTGCCTTATGATTTGTATCTCAGCAAGAGTGCCAATACCACCAATCCCTTTCGGAATATGCATTAAGAGACTTCCTGAAGGATCCTCTGGACCAGTAACATATCCCATAGTAGAATCATAACTCCAGGTAATATCATTGGCTATTGGTGGTGTGGCAACTAAGCCTTCCATATTACTTGTAAATGTGAATACTTTATTACTTGTAAATGTGAATACTTTTGATACTGTCATTTATGCACCAACCAGTGGAATAATACTATAGCTATACAGTCTTGGAGATGAGAGGATGTTTTTGCCTCGTTCCAGATCTGCACGATAATACAAAGACTGTGTTCCACCAACATCTACAGAATAACGCAATGTTAGAGAATATGGATTGCCGCAGAATTTTCCATCTATAGTATTCACTATTGTTGATGGATCGTTGTTTAGCAGCAGCCCGTCAATCTTTTGTGTATTCTCATTGATTCTCCACGCCCAATAGCTGCTATCAGCAGGTGGAACATTCCATTTAAGATAGAAAGAAGATACTCTTGTAAGAGCCTTACTATCTGCCCAGATTGGATATGATGTCTGTGCAGGCAGCTTCTCCCACAGCAAATCGCTATCTGGTTTGTAATCTATTATACTTGGCCGAAGATATAGGATGATCTGCTTTGTTTTTAATGTGCTATTTAGCAAGGTATCTTCAGGAACATATACAAGCAAATCTATTTTATTCCATCCTTTGCGCAAGCTAAGTGGAAATGTTTGGCCATTGCTTGAGGTAAGAACCTCCATGTCTGGTATATTGTTTACCGCACATGTTGTATTGCTGCTAACGAGCATTCCATTATTTAGATATAGTGACCAGCCAACGAATCGCATATTGGCTAGTGCAGGATCGGATGATATTACATAGAGTCCGCCTCCGGCGTTCTCTATATAGATATCTCTATCACTATACAAATAAGTTGTTATACAATAACTTGATTCTGGAGTAAGCACCATACCAGATGCACTGGTTATTCCAATTCCCCACCATTTTGTAGTATTACCAACATAGTTGACAATAAAAGAAGAAGTGGATGCTGGTAGTTCTGCTGGCATTACATCTGGATAATAACAAGTTGGCAGAGGAGACATATAAGCAGAGTGTATAATTCCATGTGTGCCATCAAAATCCTCAAGTTTTGGCACATGATAACTATCACCAAGAAGTGTCCAGTTAAATGAGAATGATCTTACATAGAACTGGTTTAATCCGCGCAGCATTTCTCCACTTTCATCGAGGATATTAACATCATCAATATTGTAGTTATACAACATGCTAACAGGGTCATATACTAGACCACTAATAGCAACTGTATTGACTACAAGATTGCTGATGTTAACAACTCCTGGCTCTATTTGAGTCCACGCAGCTGTATCCCCAAGTCTTATGAAATGCTTTATATTTGTGCCATGAGGAATATCCCCCTCAGCGCTGAACAGAAATGATGATACATTGTTAGACAACGTATGTGCTGTTGAGAATAGAGTAGCCTTTTCTGCAGTGTGTATTTTCCACACGTCCATGTGCTTTATTCCAACTACACCATTCCCAGCAATAGTAAATCTTAAAAACAGTACCCACGTTGGATCGAAGTCAAAGACAGTATAGTTTGAAATGGTTCTTGTTGCGATGGTTTGCCAGTTCATATTATCAACTGAGGCTTCTATTGTAAGTGAAAACGTTCCTATAGGAGTTATCGTTATTCTGTTTATCTCTATTTCATTATCATGGCCTGCTATCACAGGAAGGCCTGTGATATTAAGCATAACAGAATAACTTCCGCCTGTTTTTAAATCTACCTGCCATGTTTGATCTGCATAATCTGTCAGCGCATTCATGAAGGAGAAGCCAAGTGATGTTGCTCCAGCAAACTTCTCCTCTACAAGTTGAGTATTCGTTACAGGATATCTCACAGTTGCTACAGATGATAGCGGAAGTGAAACGAAACCAATCTGATTGTTAATCAATACAGTTGAGTTTTGCAGATCAATCTTAGAACTATCTTTAAAACTATCTGTTATGCCATTCTTGGAGAGATGATATTCCTGAAGCAGGATATTTTGCAGTTCAGCCGATTGCTTCTCCAGCTTATTCCCAATTGTAGTTAACTCAGTATCAAATGCTCCAAAGAGAACTGCTTCATTTTCCAGTGTTTCGTTTATCCAATCCTTAAGAGTATCAAGATCCTCTTTTATTTCAACTGCATTTGCTGTTAATAAATCTGGATCTACTATCTGAGAAGAAGCGACAAGCCGCGGTTCAAACAATGGGAGTCCGACAATCTTACCAGCGAAGACATCGGCTAGTTTTCGCCGTATCTCCGCTAGTGTTGGCGTTCTTCCATGCATGTATATTTGCTGTAAGAGTTTTCCAGTTATACGCTCTTTTTGAATCGTTCCTATCATGCTGGTAACCCCTTTATGGCATAGTTCTTCAGGAGAGGCGTTTCTGTTGTTGCTGCCTGTGGTCGTTCTATCAAGATCTTAACATATATAGTATCGCTGTCAACCATAACTGTATCATTCTCTCCTTTAGATCTATTAAGCGGAGTTATTTGTGTCCAACTATAACCATCTTCTGACACATAAAATCTAATCCACTCCTTTGACGTATCCCACGTCTTTGGTATATCTTCAGTTGATATGATTGATATGGCCCGTAACTTCTTGGAGAAGATGAACGGTCGGCTAATGATCTGACTTTGCTCCGCATATTTTCTGTGTGATATATCAATTCCTTTTATGGCAATTACAGATCTTGTACCGCCAAATACATCAAAAGCAGTTCCCTCTTCCTTTACAGTTGTCGTTACTTTTCCGCCAAACATGGCAGATGCAAGACCACCGCCAAGAATAGCTCCTGCTAGTGTTCCAACTACAGGAATAGCAGAACCAAGTGCTGCCCCAAGTACCGCTCCAGCTACTTGTATCTGAGTATTATCACTAAAGTTAGATGCAAGCTGACCGGCCTCACTTTGATATCTAATTACCTCTGTCCAGGTCTTTCCTTTTGTAAGCCATCCTCCAGATTTATGCTTCTCAATAACCTGATAGTAGTAAAGATGCCCGAATCCATACTTTGGAACAATATCAACACCAGCTTCCATGCTTATGCGTATAAACTTGACATCCTGCTCTGGCATAGTCCATATGCCAACACCGCTATAGTCCTTTTCAGGAAGCCCATTATATCGTGTCTTTAGGCTTTCATTTAACTTAAAGCTAAGTACTTCGTTTTGTACTATAGTGAACCATGTCTTATTGTCTGAGGAGACCTCAATACTGAGGATTTTTGGATAACTTGCACCAATTATCTGTGGCGTTATCTGGATGGCCGATATCTTTGTGACTTCTGATAACGTAAGAGTCATAACAAGTCTAGCTGTTTTTTGCTCCTTGAAATCTACCATTTTAAGGCCCTTATTCTCAGTTCCTTTATCCCACTCAGATGATCCAGGCCATTGTACATACGTTACCCAGCCGTAGCCTTTGGTAACATTAAGCACATCCATAAGTTTGCCAGCAGTATCGGAAACATAGGCCGTTCCCATCATTGAGAGTTTTTGTTTTTGTGGAATAAAGATGTACTCCCACTCATACCACGTATCTGGATTGTTGTCTAACAGATAGTATACATTTGAATGAGTATCAGTATGAGAGATAAGAGTTACCGAAGGCTCATCCGATATCTCAGGATTTGTTGGCACGTTCCACTCAGCAATTTCAAGTTTATTGCCTGGAAGTCCTGTAGAACCTGCTTTATCAATTGATAGCCCCGTTATTTTCTGCGTTAACGAAACCATATCAGTTACTTGTAATGATGCGGCCCCATTGTATATAAGTGCTGTAGTTTGTGTGTGGTCTATATTTGCTGTGGATGTAAAACTATCTGATGCCCATAGAAAGATATCTGTACTATCTGTCGTAAACAGCTGGAACTGAGTTGTCTGATTTTGTAGTTCCTGAATTCTTGTGTTTAAGCTGTCAATAACAGTATTAAACAGATTAAATCTATCCTCAAATCTTGATAGCATTCCTGAGATAACTTCATAGTATGTTTGCAGCAAAGCTGCTGCACCAATGAGAGGCCTCTCAAGATCGTCCTTTAATGGAAGCGCACCTACTCTATATTCCGGAACAACTATCGTTCCAAGTACTTCAGATTTACTAAGTTCCTTGAATGACCTATCTATTGCAGTTAGTAGGTCATTCGCACTTTGGTACTGGCCGTACTTTATTCCATTCTCCAGCGAGGAGAGCAGATCTTTTGCTTTGTCTGTAATTAAATCTGCCAGTGGTGATTTCTTGTAGATCATATTAACCACGCCTCACGTTAAGAAGAATAGAATAATCATCTATCATAGGTGTAATATCAGCAAAGGTTGGTCTATTGATATCAATAATTAGTCTTGGACTGATGCTCATTGTATCGAACTCAACCTCTATATTAGCTGGAGTATCTGAATACGGATGGAAATCATCTGCAAAGACCAAGTAGCCATCAGGATGCACATAATACTCGTAGACAGGATAGTAATCTGTTGACATCTTGTCCAGGTTAGCTTTTCTTAGTGTTGGCTGCTTACCGTACATGTAATCAGTCATATTCCTTGTGACTGGATAACTCTGTACATTAAGTGGAGTCAGTTCTTTTTCTTCTATTGCACGTGACGTCGCACTATCATATAAGAATGATTCTCTAAGTGAGAACTCATTCATTATATAGTAGTAACTTGCCACAAAATAGAAGTTTTCATCTGGTTGAATGGCTATTTCTACCAAACCATTAACGGCATCGACCTGAAGGTTGGAAGAATCCACAGGAATAATATCGCCTCCACGTACAGGAACCTTGTATACTTTTATTGGTATACCATTTGGTCCGGATACCAGAGGTTTCATAGCTGTTTCATATGTATAGAATCGTCTCTCATGAGAAACCTGCTTCGTTGTAGTAGTTCTCCCTGTACTACCGCCAGTAATGCTTTCAAGATACTGTGCAGTAGTTTGTGTTACATTGGCTAGTTCAAGACGTTCCATTTCAGCAAATCCAACATCACCAGGATCTGGTTTGCCAACAGTATCTGGAAGGGCCACAATCTCATTGTTAATAAACCTGATGGTTACGAGTATCGGTCTGTAACCTGTTGTTGTTCCTACTTTAGTTGGTGACTCAAGATACTTGGGATAAGCGGCATTGGGGTCAAAGGTTACTTGCCTTCCTCCTGTGTGCGCGGACAATATGGTTAGAAGATTTAGCATTTTGTTCTTATTAATGTATGGGTAGTCATCAAGAATAACCCTGCCATATCTATCTGTTCCGGAGAATATCTTCTTCTGATGCCTTATAGGAACAATAAAATCAGAGTATCTAGAGTTTTCAACCAAACTTGTATCGTCTGCAGGAATGAATCTTATGTTTCTATAGATTCCACCACTTACAGAATATACAGAAGATAGAACTACCCACCCAAATATATGAGCATAAGCATAGCTAAACTGTGCTGTAAAATCAGACAACTTGCCAAGCCTATCTGTTAATGTTAATGTTATATAACTGATCTTCTTGGAGGATGAAGAACCAATAGTAGCTGTGCTTAGAACACAGTATGTTGGCGTTGTTACTGATCTTATGTCGTTTGGAATTAGGTAGGCATAGTTTGATGTAAGGACAGCACCATCTTCATCCTCAAGCGTAATCTGCACAGGATAACGATCTACAGTCTTCTGCGTTAATGGATCCTTCCACGTTGTATTGAATGAGGCAAACTTATATCTATCACTTATGTAGTAGTTCTCCCACCATTCCCCAAGGAATAGTTCAAACACAAGTGAATGCATTTCAGAAATATCAAGTGAGGAGTCCAGCTTTAGCCGTACATAGTCTCCTCTATTAGCAGCAGCCCTAATAGTAAACGCAGTTACTGGATGCTGCAGTTTACTGGTTATATTAGTGATAAAATCGGAGACTATCTCTTCGGGGCCACCCTCAGCAAATCCACTTGCGCCAGCCGTCCATCTAGATGTACCAGTACTTGGTGCAGTTATCCATGGGAAATAGACTTTAGTTGAGTCATGTGTACCAACTATTTGATTTGCTGAGTTTTGAATATAGTGGCCGCACTCAACTGCATCGTCTTTATTAGCTGTTATTCTATAGGATATACATCCTGGCTCAACCTCATGGTCATTAGTAACTATTGCCAGCTCTCTGATCTCACCGCCAACCTTAATTGGCTTGCTTACGAATCGTCCATATGGTAAGTATTCTCTATGGCGCAAATAGATTTCAAATGCACCAATTATGTATTCATAACCAGCAATAGATACGTCTTCTTCATTCGCTATCTTCTGAATCTCGTCTAGTATTTCTGCGTATGTTCCTTCTATATATCGCATAGCTGAAGAGATTGTGCTGCTCTCAAAATCCTGTGCAGTGTGCAACGCTTGAACAGCATGTCGTCTAACACGCCTATCCCATGATAGAATTCTTGGATCAATATACTTTCGTCTAGCCAATCTATCCCACGGAATTCCGGCATCCAGCCGTTTGACTGTATATTGCTTAAAGTCATATTGTTCCTGCGATATAACAAGCCAGGCACGTTTTGCAAACACAGGTGCGTCAAGCTGTACAATAGTATTCTTGTCCAGCAACTTATTAATGTTTACCGTTTTTAGTGATTCTATTCTTGGAGATGAGATATAGAGATGCGCCTCATCTCCCATTGTTGGCGGAATTCCAACAACAAACTTTGCCATCGTTGTATTTAGTGGAACATCAAAGGCCACATTTATGTTGGTCCACCCAATCCCCTCAACCATAAACGTTTCAGAAACTTCGCGAACTGTATATATAGTGCCACTTGGACCTTCAGCAAAGAAGATGATCTTTATTTCTAGCGGATAATCTCCAAGAGTCTTTGCTGAGATAGATACATCCAGTCCATTAACACCAACAACACCAAACATTGTGGTGTTAATTACGTGACATGCACCTGTGCCTGCTGTTGTTGATAGATGTAGAACATTCTCTCCGGCAAGACCTGCTCCAGAAAGCAGCTCAACACTACCTCCACCTGTTGCTCCATAGCTTCTTGTGGTTACAAACCAGGATGAAACATCCTTACCATATGTGAGGAAGTTTGGATCCTGTAGCATTTGTGATGAACCATCCACGTAATGAAGTGTTAGTAGTTTCTGTGGATGTTCGCCATATGGTCGTATATAAAGCTCTGATAACTGTGTAAGGTAGTCAAAGTCTATGCGCACTCTACACGCGGCCCCTCCTGTGTAGATTGATGGCAACCACGTGTGTATAGCTGTACTTGCATAGGCTGGAGCTGGTGTATGCAAAACCTCGCACCAATAGTTTAGAACAGTGTTATCAAAAGCCTTATTGACCTCATTGCCTTCACTCATTGGAATACCATATACACGATCTATAAAGACATTGGATGGTGTTCCATTATAAGGCGACAGTATTCCTGTTACCTCTCCACCAAGAGGAAGCTTTAAGTTCCCATCCTGTGGGTCCATATAAGCCTGTGGTATTATTCCATTGGCATAAAAACTCTTGTCTGTTTCTAAATCTTCAGTTGAATTGAATGTGTTGATTACACTATCAGTAAAGGATATCTTTGTAGCAGTAAGCTTGGCAGAAGATATGCGCGCGGAAAGGTCTGCGACTGCTGATTTAAGGGTATCAACATTAGCAAGAAACTGTGTTGTAAACCTAGTGTTTATGGCATCAATGTTATTTGCTTCTGCAAACAGTGCAAATAAAGAGGAGTAAATCTGTTGCTGCGCAGCGTTGTATTCGGTATAGTCTGATATACCAGTAAAAGTTGGAGATGTGTAGGTAACACTTTGCTCCGAAGCTGTTGTTCCAAGAAGCCTGCTTAGAGCAAGCTTGTAAGCTTCTGTTAATGTTGAAACATAGTGAGCAAAGAAGTTATTCATCAGACATACCTCACAATTGGAAGAATCCCTGCAGCAACATGTGTTTTGGCAGCCTCTTCCACCTCCTCAGCAGTAACCTTTCTGAAGCCATCTTCTCCTGTAAGAACTCGTTTATCCACTTCAATAATAACTACACCATTGAGCATCACAGGTTCGCCATCCCACGATGCTGACGTATCCCACCGACTGCTCCGCTGAGTCTTTCTTGTCACCAATGTTCTTACATATATAAAGCCCGTTGCTGCTGTGTTTTTAGTTTGCAGCAGCAGATATCCACTTGATTGTGCCGTAGCCGAATAATGATTACCAATGAGGAAACCTGTTGACCCTGGCGTAAGCGTTCCGTACAGGATATTTGTCGGCAGTAATATGCCGCTTGCAGCAGGCACGTTACTAAATGCTGTTATTTCAAACTTTTCTCCGGCGGCAATATCAATTCCAGTATATGTAAATCCACTTACTCCGCATGGAACTAGAGTTCTAAACTCTTCAGTGAATAATGGTGGGTTACTCCAATCTTCTGGCAATCCACCGCCTCTTGGACGAAGGTCAATTATATCAATGTCAGGAAGACTACATGGTGAGGGTATAGCGATCTTGGCAAGGATGATTGCAAATGGAAACTCCTTCAGAATTTGCGCATCATTATTCATCCCAAGAGTATGTCTTATGAAATAAGATGGTCTCTTTTCCATAGGAAGAGAAAAAGCAGATCTATAGATATAGTGACCAGTTTGATCTCCATCAGAGTTATAGGCGGCTGTTGGAATTGCATAGATCGTAACCCCATTATTTACCAATGTAGATGTTGGCTGACCACAACCGTCTACACCAATATGAAAGCTATGGCCATAGGAAGGATTGAGATCTAGGTCATACCACTTACCATTGTCGTAGTATCCTCTATAGACATATCCAGTTCTTTCATATGTATATGAAACCTTTATCTCATCAAAAGCGCTAACCTGACCAGCAAATGTTATAGTGCCTGCGGCACTATCAACAGCCTGTATCTCTGGATACAGAGATGGAAGATCTCCAATTGCTGTTGGCCAATTAAGAATCTCCTCGCCATTCTTTATAAGGCTGAGAATCTTGACAATATTCTTATTGTGCAGGAAGATTGTATGATCATCTATTGGATCAGCATCTGCAAGCACAACCTCTTCCTGATGTGTTCTTGGATCAAATGCATGCTCAAGGCAAAACTCTGGCACCGTATAGATCAAACGCAGCTTATCATTTATTGCCCAGCCTTGATCAAGAAGTAATGAATCTCCAGGCTGTACTATATAATCCCTTTCAAAGAGGCCATCCTTTATAATAGGATGCCAGGAATCATTTGCATCAACATGTATTCCATCAACTCGCAACTGATCAGTAAGGAAACTGAGTCTTGAGGTACCTTCATTAAAGGCGGTGTCTATCTCAAGATTTCCAGTGACACTACTTGTTCTTGCTGACACATTGAATAGATAGAATGCCTTTAAGCCGCATGCTGTTCCACAAAATGTGATTGTAGCTACTCCTGATACAGCATTTGCTGGTGTTGTAAAGTTGAGAGACCTTAGCGATTCAGTGTATTTCCAGTTTGGATTTTCCTTGCTTGGAATTGTAGCAAGTGTATCAACACTGGCATATGTTGTGCCTTCTGCTACACCACCAGATGGGCCGATAACCAGAGGAACTATAGTATTTATAGCCTGGCCAGCACTATTGTAGAATGTGATGGAGGTCTTTATGTAACCAACATTGTTGATTTTCACCAGACATTCTCCACCACGTGATGTTGTATCTGTTATCTCCCAGCCAAATAGTGCCTTTCCACTGGCTGCAGCATCTGGTGTATAGCCAAACATATTCGCAGCACTATAGTGCAGTACTGTTGGCTTGCCAAAAAGGTCCGATACACTTTGTACATCCTGAGATATGTTTGGATTTATGAAAGGCTTAAGAGGATATGCCAGTGGAACATGCAATTTATACTGCGCATTAGGCTCAATGGTGAATGGAACACTCTTTAACTCCTCAGTGGTATTCCAGAAGCGAACATAATCCATCAAAGTGAATGACTTATTTGGAAGCCGTTTTAGTGGAGCAACATAGTGTCGATAAAAACTTGTATGCTCCATACCTTGAGGATGTTCCCACCTTCCAAAATACATGTTGTACTCAGATGGAGACCATCTAATTGTACTCTGGGCCCTAAAGGTATAGTCATATCGTGAACCTACTGCAGGTACTCCAATAGTTGGCGTCCAACCAAAATTACGAAGCCCTGCAGACCCATACCCATATGACCAGTAGTTTGTAGTACCAAATGATTTATAACCACGGGCTTGTCTAAGTTGAATATCATCTGCAACTAATGATAGATTAGACGGGTTAGAATCAGCAATAACGCTTATCTTTACCTTGGCCACTCCTGTTGATGCTGGACAAAAGTTAAGAGTGATACAGCGCCAGTCAGAATCAGCGTTTCCTGTGGAAGTTGCAGTAACTGTATAAGTTGCTACGCTGGTCATTGCTGCAGTGAATGTTTCAGCCTTAAGCTTTATTGTTACTGAACCAGCATCGTACTTTCTCCAGTAGGCAGTGGCTGTATATTCTTGCATGCCATTGATATTGACAAGTTGCGCAGCCTCAGCATTAGTTACAGGGAGTCTTACACTGTAGCTGGAACTATCAAAGAAGCTATATCCAGCTCTTTTTTCTAGTGAAGCACCACTACTAAATGTCCAATAGCCAAAACTAGCAAAGGTACCATTTAATATTAGGTTTTCGTTGTATAAGACCAAATCGTAATAGTCTATTGTACTTGGACTTTCTACAAACGTAGTGTTGATATTGTATAGAGCGATATCTTCGGTGTATAAACTTGAGCCAGTAGCTGGAATAGTTGCCGAGCCGTTATTTATGGGGACATCTGTTGAGTAAACAAAGGCTGTTAGAACAACATCATCGAAACACAATCCACGGCCACCGTTGCAGACAAACTTTACCTTGAAGTAAGCTGTATTTGCATTGCTTCTTCTAAACAAGCGTGTACGATACTTTAAGTACCATCTCTTCTCAGACGTTAGGTAATTGCCAGTTGATGCATCTATGGTGCCAGCAAATAGTGTTTCAGTTAAGCTGTCATCAGCACTATATCCTAGGATAGTAATATAGATTGATGTATTATTGATGTCTATCTGCATTGGGTCCCCAGACACGCCAAATGCGCGATATCTAATGCCATTAACCACTGGATCTGAAGCTAACCAGAAAGTCATTTGATAGACTGTTGATGCTAATGCTTCGCCTGAAACTGGTATTGGATTTGACTCAAGTACGGCCTGTCCGCTGCAAGACCATGGGATTCTTGCACAGTATGGCGCGTAAGAACTATCCTGTCCAAATGCAGGCACATCAGTACTATTGGAGAGAAATGTGCTATTTTCTCCTGTTCGTCCCAAGGTATTTGAGTGCGTAAAACCTGTAGCTGACCAACCAGTTAGCAAGAAGAAGCTGCTATTTGCTACCTTATTGTATGCAATAACTTCTGTAACAGCCACTCCAAGCGTTGCGCCAAAGACATTCACAGTACCTGATACGCCATCATATCGCAGCAACAGACCAGGAATGTTATATGGATAGCCTTCAGCTAATCCAATAACCGGAGGAATAGTTGATGAGGGAACGTGAATGTGGGCCAGCGGAAATCCTGCTGATGGAACCTTTTGACCAAAGTTGAAGAAGATATCGTCACGCATTTGACACTTCCAACGCAGTGCTAACAAATGTTTCTGTAACACCGCCCTCATCGTTATATGGAATAGCTTTTATCCGATCTGTTCCTGTTCCCTTGTATTTGCAGTGCAATAGTCTTAGACCAGCCACATCAGATGGAACCCTCGTTGATAGAGTTATTGTATTCGAACCAATACTCTTTGTCTGTTCATCTGTATAAAACAACTGTCCAGTTTCGCATGTCACAATAACACCATCTGCATATAGTAAAGGCATTCCTGATTGATCTGACATATAGATAAATAGATCTTGTTTACCATTTGCATCTTTACTTGGGGATAGATACAAAAAGGCTTTGCCTGCGCAGACTAGATCAGTTTGTATTAGCGGGTTATCCACCATGAAACTTGTAGTTGCATATAGGCCAGATCCAGCTACTGTAATTGCTGAGGCTAGTACAGTATGTACACCAACCTGCCCTTGCCATGGTATATATGCAAAATGCATTTCTCCATTCTGATCTGTTACTGGTTGAGTATCAAGAGATATGGCCGCGAAAGTTCCAGCACTA
>ERZ795052.2578-NODE-2578-length-21614-cov-4.018554_pt1 | contig 21614 bp, 11 predicted proteins | sample MGYA00375136_ERZ795052 | MGnify/ENA primary metagenome ERZ795052 (study PRJEB30181, sample SAMN05720156) | activated sludge metagenome | isolation source: Anaerobic digester | place: Japan | collected 2015-05-26 ... | reverse complement strand
CGCTGGCCCTTGGGGTCGCCAAAGGGCTTGCCGTCCGGGGTGAAGAGTCTGGCCATGCCCTCAAAGAAGATCTGCGCGTCCTTGCTGTCCTTGGGCATGTCGAAGTAGATGCGGGCGCAAGGCGCCAGCTCCGGCGGCGCCCAGTACTTGGGGGCGTAGAGAACCATGGGCGCGGCCTGTGAAAGGAACGCGTAGTGCTCGCCGGATTCGCCGAACTCGATGGCGTAGGCGCCGGCGGCGGAGTCCTTGGGCACGCGGGCCGCGCCCGCGCCGGCGCTGCGCTGGAGGACGGACCACACGTCGCGGCCCCATGTGTCGGCGATGGCCACGGACTTGAGCTCGAACTGGCGGCCCAGCTCTTTGCCGGAGGTGCGGACGGTGAAGTCGAGCTCGCCGTCGCGCGTCTTGAAGGCTACGATGCTGCTGGGATAGCCGTAGTCGCGGCAGCCGACCCAGGGGAGGGGCTGGGTGTTTCGGGCCAGGACGCTCATGGCCAGGGGCAGGCTCTCGAAGATGGAGGCGATGGCCGAGGTCCCGACGGCGGCGTTAGCGGAAGCGGCGCGGCGCACGCCGAAGTCGAGTCCGGCGGCGATGGCGGGGTCGCCGGTTTCGTCGTAGAGGAAGCTGCCCACGTAGCCGAGGGGGTTCATATAGCTGACGGGCAGCGTGCCGAGGACCGCGTTCCACCAGAAGCGCGAGACGCGCTCGGCGGTCTTGTGGTGCTTGGGGTCGCCCAGGAGCTGCCAGAACTCGATGAGCGCGCGCACGTCAACTTGGGTTTTGTAGGTGCTGCTGTTGTAGGGGCGGTTCTTGGTGAGAAAGACTTCGCCTTCCCAGTCGGTGAAGGCGTCGAACGTTCCTTCGGCGATGGCGCGCAGGCGCGGGTCCCACGTGAAGTTGTAGCATTGGGTGAGGACGCGCAAGACCATGAGCACGCGCCAGTCGCGCATCTGCGGGCGCCAGGCCGCGGCCAGGCCTTCGCTGTACTGGCGGACGGCGTCCTTGGCGCGGCGGTAGCCGGCGATGTGCCAGAGCCAGATGAACTGGTTGAGGTTCGTGGAGCTGTTGAGATCAAAGGCGCGGCCCTGGCCCCAGTAGAAGGGGAGCTGGCAGAGGGGCTTGCCGCCGTTGCCGGTGAAGAGCCCCTTGGTCTTGCCGGGCGCTTCCCAGTGGGCGATGTAGTTGTCCAGATAGGCCTTGTTCGTGCCCTCGGCGTAGTCGCGGGCGGCGCGCAGGCCGGAGCGGGCGTAGACCATCCAGATGCTGGAGCGGAAGCCGTAGGTGAAGCGATAGCGGCCGGCGCCGCACAGGCCAACGCCGCCGTATGTGGGACCAGCGAAGTAGTCCATGAAGCCGTAGTGGCCGGTTTCGTGGCCGCGCGGCAGCAGGTCTTTGAGAAGCCGGTCAATGGAGGCTTCGGCGTCGGGAAAGCGCTGGACGTCGCGGGGCCACATGGGCCCCATGGCTCGCGTGTCGTGGAGCCACATGGGGTCGGCCAGGGCGTAGACGGGCTCCTGAAGGAGCGACGACAGCCGGGCGGCGTCTTTCGCGGCCGTGGCGGCGGCCACGGGGGCGATCAGCAGTTCGTGGGTCTTGGACCAGCCCGCCGCGTTCGTGACGACCTTGGCGACGTCTTCGGCCACGTCTCCTTTCAGGTTCCACTTTTTGACCAGGGCAGGCGAGCGGAAGTCGAGTTCTTCGCCGGCGCGGCTGCTGAAGAGCTTGAGCACGATGCGGTCGCCGAAGATCTCAAACTCCTTGGGGTGCTGGCGCGCGGCTTCGCGGCAGGCCACGGCCAGGCCGCCCTGGGCGCCGGCGAGCATGGCCCAGTCCCCGCATTCCCCGCCCTGGGCTACGGCCTTGCCGCCGGCCACGACGGCGAAGTGGTCCTTGCCCGCGCCGAAGCGGCGGTGCTGGTCCTGAAGCATGTAAGCCGAGGCCGCGCCGGCGAGCGGCTGAGCTACGGTCTTGGAGGCATCGTCGCGGGCGGTGTTGAAGACAGCCTGGGCGCCGGCGCCGGGTGTCACGGTGAACTCCCAGCCCACCTCCTTGAACCACCGATTGTTGGTGTCTTGGGTGATGACGAGGGTGTGGGTGACGCGGGCGAAGGGCTGGCCAGCGAACGCTTCGACGCGCGTGATGTGGCGGGCCAGGGGTTCGCCGCCGGCCGCCCGGTAGAAGCCCTCAAAACGAACACAGGCCGTGACAGGCCCGGAGGCCTCGATCTCCATGGCTTCGTCCTGGGCCGAGGCCGAGGCCAGGCGGTCCTGCTGGTCCACGACGTAGAGCCCGCGGGCGTTGGCGCTGGAAGCGGCCAGACGGCCCTCGAACCAGACCTCCTCGACCGGCGAGGGGCCTTTGGCCAGGCGGTAGCGGGCCACGCCTGTGTCAAGCCAGACCTTGCCGTCCTTCTCGGTCGTGACGGAGACTGGGTATTGGGGCTTGGCGGAAGGGGCTTGCGTTTCCACGAAGCAGCCGCCGGCCGGGTCGAGCGCCGCGTCAAAGCGGACCCACTGGATGGCGCCTTCGCGCGCCCAAAGGCCGGTGACTTCCTTTTGGCAGGGAATCTCGCGTCCCTCGCGGTCCACAAGGCGCAGGTTGGCCGTGTCCCACAAGGCGCCGGCCGGGAAGGGCACGCCGAAGTTGACGGGCCAGGCCGTGAGGCCCTTGGCCGCTGGGGGCGCGTCGATGGCGATGTGGATGCGCTGGCTTTTGGGCAGCGTGGGCAGGGGTTGGGTGGTGAGGAACATGCGCCCGACCGCGGTGCGGTCCTTGCCCTCGATCAGTTCGATGGTCACCTCGGCGGCGGCCAGGTTGGGCCGGCGCAGGTCCACGGACAGCCTTCCTTCGTCGGCCGTGGGGACGATCTCCGCGGTTTCCACGGGCTCGCGGCCGGCCAGGGCGTAGAGGCTGGCCCTGAGCCGGGTCTGGTTCAGGCTGGCCTTGGGCTTGAGGATGAGCGTGGCGTCGAGCCAGCGGTCTTGCGGCCGCGCAAAGGCGCGAGGCAGGTCAATGGCGAGCGCGCCGCCCACGATCGTGACGTTGGGGCTGGAGGCGACTGTTTCGGCGGCTTTGGTTTCCGCCGGGGCGGCGCCTTTGAGTTCCAGGGCGCTGGCGGCCGTGGAGTAGTGGAGCGCGTTGAACCAGGAGCGAATCATGACCGAGGGACCGGCCCGGCCGATGTTGAAGCCCAGACGGGCAGGGGGCTTCTGGAGGCCGAGTTCGGCGAAGGGGATGGAGGCTTCAAGGCGCCATCCGTCCTTCTCCTTCTTGACGGCGAAGGCGCCCTGGCTGTTCCACTTCTCGTCGCCTCGGAGCGAGTCCACGATGGCGCCCGCGGCGTTCACTTTGAAGAGGTATTCATCCGGCGATCCGGGCGCGGGGGTGATGGCGAAGTAGGCGAAGTCGTCGTTGCGCATGTTGCTGTCGCGGTTTCGCTTGGCGGCTTGGGCTGGTTTGCCGGGCGGGTCCTGGAGCCACATAAGGATGTAGAGGTTGCGGTCGTCGTAGCAGAACTTGGCGGTCGTGACAGGATCGGGGATGGCGAAATCATCGAGAACCGCGGCTCCACGCCAGGCCGGGTCGTCTTCGAGGCCGTTGATGGCTGGCGCGGTGGAGGCGCGCTCGATGGGGAATGTAGCCAGGCCAGAGGCGTGGCCGCGCATGGGGTTCATGTGGGAGGGGTCGAAGTCGAACCGCAACGACGCGGCCGGGCCGGCTGCCCACGCTGTTGCGACCGTCGCCAGCAGGACCATCAGTATTTTCGGCGCCATGAGTGGAGTTCCTTTTGGATGGCGTGTTGGCCGTCGTCGGCTATGCTTACGTCACCATATATACATATGTTGTGTTCAGACAATAATTATCTATACATGCCTGCCTGTAGCTTGTCAAGAAATATCCCACCTATGCGCGCTGACAGCCCTTCAAGCAGACATGCGCTCCAGGGGGAGAGTGGGGGGATGGCCCAAAAAAAGGGCAAAGATCAGGATTGACGGCTGGGGACGTTGGCCGTGACGCCGAAAAACAGGCAGATCATGGCGATGACGAAGCAGGCGACCCACCAGTAGGGGGGCTGGAATTCGAGGATGCTGAAGATGGTCGCGGCAAGGACCGCCGGGGTGACGGCCACGGCGCTGAGGCGCAGGCAGGCAGGATAGCTGAGGCGTGCGCCCATTAGCAGGCCCATGAGCTTTGCGATGAGGCCGTAGAGCAGCGCCTGGACCACACGGTATCCGTAGAGCCCGGCCAAGACCGGCAGATAAGCGGCCGGGACCAGCCACCGACCCACGAGGCTGCAGGCGCGCCGGAGGTCCGTGCGGTCTATGCTGAGGTTGCTGACGTTGCGGAGGCGGATGTTCTGCAGGCCGTAGCGGGGATTCTTGATGTAGAGCTGGAATCGGGTGAGGAGCAGGCTGGCGTTGGTTCCGTTGAGATCAAGGCGCTCGCCGGACGTGTCCAGGATGGCCAGCGTCTCCCCCGACGCGGCTTTGATGTAGACCGGCTGCGGCGCCTGGACCGAAGCGCGTCCGCTCTTGATGACGACAGGGGGAACCTGCTCGATGACCGGCTCGACCTCGGCTCTGAGATAGGCGCGCAAGCGAATGTGGATGATCACGGCTTCGACCGCCCAGCAGACCGACAGCAGGACCAGCAGATAGAGGAATCCTCGACCGGACCAGCGTTTGGCCACGTCACGGTAGAACGCGGCGGAGTAGAGGCTGAGCCACGGCGCCTGCCAGGGGCGATAGCGCGGCGCCTTGGGCGCTGGGGGCGCCGGCTGGGGGATCGTGGGGTCGTGGGACATAGGATTCAGGCCGTGGAGCGCAGGCGGATGGCGTCCAGGACTTTCTGGGCGCAACGGCGGACGAGAAGGCGGTCGTCGTGGAGATGGCGTTCGAGCAAGGCAGGCCGCAAGACGTTGAGCTTGAGCAGGGCGTCGGCCGCGGCGACGTCGATCTGCCAGCGGCAGTCTTCCGGCAAGGGCTTGACCACGCCGGCGCTGATCTGAAGGAAGCGCTGGGCCGGCAGGTCCGGGCGAGCGGTCATCGCTTCAATGGCGCCCGCCGCGGCGGGATCGCCAATGCGGCCCAGCGCGCGTGTGGCGGCGATGAGGACGTCGAGCGGCGTGGACGAGTCCGCCAGCAGGGCGCAGAGGTCGGCCACGGCCTGGCGGCAGCGGAGACGCCCGAGAAGGGGAATCGCCGCCTGCCACCGGGGCACGGACTTGTGGCGGGCTGCCTCGACGCCATCGTGGCGGCCGCGGAGGGCTTCGAGAAGGGTCCCGGCGCCTGCGTCGCTGTCCAGGCCGGCCAGCGCCACGGCGGCCCAGTAGCGCTTGTCCGGGTTGTCAGACTTCAGCGCTTCGGCGAGAGCCGGCGCGGCGGCCTGACCGGCCTGGGCCAGCCGCCACACGGCGTCGCGGGCGTCGGGGCCCTCGAGCGCGGCCACAAGCTCGGGCACGGGCCGCTGGAGAGGCGCCAGCGGCTTCCATGCGGTCTCGTGGACAAGCTGGGCCGCCTGAGTCGGCGCCGGGAGTTGCTTGGGTTCAGGCTTGCCCAAGGCGCCCGAGGCGATGAGCTCGGCCTGGACCAGGCGGACATCGAGCTGGCGGGGACTGAACCCAAGCCGCGAGGAAAGAGCCGCGGCCACGCCGGCCGCTTCGCCCAGGCGCTGCATGTCGCGCTGCATCCGAAGCTGGTGGTGCGCGTCCTGGGTGATGGAGATGGCGCGGCAGGCCACGAGCATGCCCTCGACGTTTCTGGGCAACAAGCAACGATAGGGGATCTCGCAGCCGATGGGCCGGCGCCACAGGCCCAGCGCCCACACCCAGAAGGCGGAGGCGTCGCTCTCGTTCTCATAGTCCAGCGCATGGTTGTCGTAGTGGCTGTAGGCGTAGGCGATGACGTCGGCGAACTGGCGGCCCTCGATCTGGTCGGCGAAGGTGAGACGGTAGTCGCCCACGATCTGGCGGGCGTTGCGGAGTCCGAGGAGCGGGGCGATATAGAGGTAGCGGTTCTCGGGCGTGAAGGCGTCGCGGCGCAGGTGGGCCAGGCCGCGGCGGCGGGCGCGGGTCATGTCCACGACGTCCGTGGGGTCGCAAAAGCCTGCGTCGAAGTTGAGGCCGAACAGCCCGCGCTGATCCGACATCATGCCCGCGGAGAGGGAGTAGGCGTGTGGCAGGCCGTCGGTCTCGCGGCCAAAGGTGAACTCGGCGCCGGCCAGCGCGGCCGCGTCGCCGTCGCCGGTGGAGTCGATGACGACCTTGCAACGCCACGCTTCGAGGCCGGCGGGCGTGGCGGCCACGACGCCTGTGGCGCGGACCGCGGGCCGGGCCGCGGCGGTGGCGGGCAGGCGGCTGGGCAGGTCCTCGGTCAGGACGCGGACCAGCGTGGCGCCATAGACAATGGTGACGCCGGCTTCGAGTGCCAGCTTTTCGAGCACGACCTTGCGCGCGTCAGGGTGAAAGATGCGGTCGTGGGCAAAGGGAGCGGCGGCGAAGGCGGGGTGGATTTGCTGGGTGAGACGGTCCACCTCGTCCTGCAGGCCGCCGGGCACGCCGTGGTAGTAGACGTGGATGCCGCCCGCCGTCCCCATGCCGCCGAGGCATGCGCCTTGTTCGAGCAGCACGACGCGCGCGCCCCGGCGAGCGGCGGCGATGGCGGCGTAGGGACCGGCCGTGCCTCCGCCCGCGACAACGACGTCCGCCTCGCGCAGCGGCGCTTGGTCAAGGGAGGTGTTGGCCGGGGCGGCTGGCGCCGGGGGGAGGCTGGGCGCAGCCTGCGCGGCCTGGGCGGCCACGGCGGCGCCGTGGTCCATGAAGGCAGCCAGAGTCTGGCCGGGCTGCCCGCAAGCGGCTGGGCCCGCGATGAAGAGGTTGCGGACCGGGAGGCTCTGGGCTGGAAGAGAAGGCCAGGCCAGGGGCCATGTCTCCAGGGACATGTTGGTCACCACCGCGTCTTTGAACGCGGCGGAGGCGCGGCGCAGCGCGGCGAGCGCTTTGGGAACGGCCTGGCGCGCGCGGGCCAGGTCCTGCGTGGCCGCACGGAACTCGACCGCCGCTTCGCCCGGCCAGACGGAGGGCCGCACGGCGACGTTGTGGCCGGCCAGCGACGGGGGCGCGGACGCGTTGTCCTGGACGCGGTTGAGCATGACCGTGAACGTGGACTGCGTGGAGGCGGGCGGAGCGGGCGTTGCTCCGGCCAGCGCGGCCACGGCGCCGGCGCGCGAGGCGTCCACAACCAGCCGGGCCGAGACAGGGACCTCGCCGGACTTGGAGGCGATGCGCACGGCCCGGACCACGCCGCCGGAGACGGCGAGTCCCACGACGCGCGACATGAGGAGCAGGTCCACGCCCGCGTCGGCGAGCATGTCGTCGAGCACGAACTCGCAGATGGGCGCGTCGAGGCGTCCTTTTTTGAGGCCGCCCATGGTCTGGGCGCGGCGGGCGAAGTCGCCGGTCACGGCCGAGTCGCCGGCGGTCCAGTCCAGATGCAGGGCGCGGGTGGCTTCCCAACCGGCGGCGGTGCGAGGCTCCACGAGGAGGACCGACAGGCCGAGGCGGCGGAGCTCGATGGCGGCGGCGACTCCGGCAAAGCCGGCTTCGCAGACAATGGCGTCGTACGCAGGCTTGAGGGTCAGCAAGGCGAGGACTCCGGCGAAGACGGCTTTCAGCGGCCGGGTCACAGCGTTCCGGCGCGATAGAACTATTTTGCCGGGGAGGGGTGGTTTTGGCAACAGCGGGCGCGCTCTCGACAGCGGGCGAAGGCGGCGGTAGGATGCGCGGAAAAAGGAGGGGGAAAAGCCAGAAGTCAGAAGCCGGGGAGAGGCAACCGCGACGGCGGAAAACCGGGCGCATAACATGAATTGGGAGATGACGATGATTACGTTGGAGCAGCCTTGGCTGAAGAGCGGCGAGAAGCTGGTGTGCTTTGGCGACAGCTTGACCGCGGCGAAGAACGGCTATGTGCAGATGCTGAGCGAGGCGCTGGCGGGGCGTGGGGTGGAGATGGTGAACAGCGGCCGCGGCGGGGAGAAGACACCATGGGCGCTGACGCGGCTGGAGAGCGGGGTGATCGCGCACAAGCCGGACGCGGTCTCTATCTTCCTGGGCGCCAACGACGCGGCCGTGGGCCGGGGATGTTGGGCGGACGAGCCCAAGGTGACGCCGGAGGCCTATCGCTGTAATCTGGTGTGGATCATCCACCTCTGCCGTCTGGCCGGAATCAAGAAGTTCAGCGTGACCCCGCCGTTGTGGCGGTTCGAGGGCGCGTCATGGGGCGAGTTCGGGGACGTGATGGCGCCCTTCTGCCTGGCGGCGCGCGAGGCGGCGGACGAGATGAAGGCGCGCTTCGTGCCCGCGGACATCGCGGTTGCCGAGGAGTGGGCGCGGCGCCCAGGCCACACGGGTCTGCTGCTGACGCGCGACGGCGTGCACCTGACAGAAGAGGGCAACCGCCTGCTCTGCGGCGTGATGATGAAAGCGTGGGGATTCTGAGCGACGGGGCTGTTGCGCCAGCGAGATGGAGCCGGGCTGGATTGCCGCCACATGCAGACCTCTGAGGAGGGTTGTGGGTTGATGCGGAAGACGTGGACTTGGTCTCTGAGCAGCTATGAGTTGGCGAAGACGTCCGATGAGCAGGTGATCGCGCTGTGCCAGATCGCCGGCGCTTCGGGACTTGAGGGGAACGCCGAGCGCTGGGCCGGGGTGGACGCCGCGGGTCTTGAACGGGTGAGAACAATGTACCGTGGGGCGGGGTTGAGCATTGACAGCTTTCACCTGCCCTTCACGGCGGAGGACGACATCGCCAGCCTCTACGAGACGGCAAGGCGGGCCGCCGTGGCGCGGATGGAGCGCAGCATGGAGACGGCCGCGGCCCTGGGCGTCCGCGTCGTCATCCAGCACCCGAGCACGTGCCGCTACGCGATGGAGGTGGAGGGGCTGGACCGGCTGCTGAGTCAGATGGCGCGGAGCATGGAGACGTTGCTCAAGCGCGCGGAGGGCCTTGGGCTGGTCGTGGCTCTCGAGAATATGCTGCCCGCGCCCGATGGAGCGCGTCTCGGTTCGCGGCCGGAGCACTTCGCCGCCTTTGACAGCGCTTTCGGCTGCGCGGCGCTGGGGTTCTGTCTGGACACGGGCCACGCGCTCGTGGCAGCCGGGCCGGCCAGGGCGGGCGGGTTCTTCGACGCCATGACCAAGCGGCTGGCCGCGTTCCACATTCAGGACAACTCGGGAGACCGCGACCTGCACATCGCGCCGGGCCGCGGTTTGGTGGACTGGGGCGCCGTGTTCGCCGGCATGGCCAGGATAGGTTTCGCGCACCCGGCCTGCATCGAGGCGCCGCCCTTTGCCTATGGCCCGCACCTGACGCACTCACCGGCCGCCTGGAAGCAGATGTTGGCCGAGGTGGAGGCGCTGGCCAACGCCGCGCTGGGCGCCTGCGTTCGGGTCTGACCGGCGCGGTTCCGCGGGCGCCGCGGGTTGACGGTGGCGGGATGCGTCCCGATAATGGTGGCGGGCTTGAGTCGCGCGGCCTTGTCCTTGCGCGGCGGCGCAGAGGCCGCGTGGGTTGGAGGGCTGCCGTCCGGCGACCGGGACTTGCGCACAAGCAGTCCCGTTTCCGGGGGGTCTGGAACAGAGAGGGATGGGAAAGCATGAAGAGAGCATCTATGCCGGCCGCTGTGGGCTTTGTCATTGCCGCAACCTTGTTCCTGCCTGCGTGCGCCCAACTCGGTCCGACGAAAGGCGACTCCGCCCAGGATTTGCTGATCAAGAGCGAGGTCGAGACCGCGGTGAGCATGCTCCAGGCCGTTTACGCAAAGAGTCAGGCCGGGGAGATGACTCTTGATGAGGCCAAGAAGATGGGCGCCGCGCTTCTCCGGAATATGCGCTATGGGAAGGACGGCTATTTCTGGGCTGACACGACCGAAGGCGTGAATGTAGTCTTGTATGGCCGCAAGGACGTTGAAGGACGCAACCGGCTTGAAGACAAGGACCTGAAGGGCACGTACTACGTCAAGCGTTTCCTGGCGTTAGGGGCCGCGGGCGGAGGATACGTGGAATACTGGTTCCCCAAGAAAGGGGAGAGCCAGCCGCAGCCCAAGCGGTCCTACGTGATGCCCTTCAGACCCTTTGGCTGGGTCATCGGCAGCGGATACTACCGCTGAGCGGCCTGCGCGGGACTCAAAACGGTCGTGAAACCGCGAACCTGCTTTGGCTACGCCGACTTGGCTGATACTGATATGATCGCGCCTCCGCGGACGGCTGAGCGCGCCAGGAAGACCATGACATGAAGCTCACGCAGACGCGCCTGTGCCGTGAACTGGTCAAAACCGCCGCCGAGGTCCTGGGCGGGCCGGTTCTTTGCCAACTGGTGGATGACCAGTGCTTTGCGGTGTCCCTGCCGGGGGACGAACATCCAATGATCGCATCGTTCAGGCGGGAGGTCGGCGGCGCCGACCGATGGTTTGCCGTCCACGCGGGGAGCAACGCCTATCGCTGCATGTGCGGCCATCTGATCTATGAGAAAATTAACGGCGAAGAAGGCGTCTACATGGAAGCGTCCATGGCCACCTTCGCCGACATGGGGGCTCACGATCGGGCGCTGCTGGCCAAGGCGGGCATGGGATGCCGCAGAGAGACGCGGGCGCCCGCGTTCAGCGTGACGGAACCCGACACCGGGGCGCGGGGGCTTTCGCGTGACGAGATGGAGAGAATGCTGTTCATTTTAAGAGGCGTTCTCAAGGCGCACGCGGCCGGCGACCTCAAGCCGGGCCTCATCCTCGAAGCGCCGGACGTGCTCACGCTGGCGCTGAGCGGCGACGCGCTTGACCCGGTGGTCGCGGTCGAGCGCAGGCCGGTGTCCGCGTTCGGCGGCGGACTGGACGCTGTGCCGTCGGCGCCGGAGCGCACGCTGGAACTGCCCAAGCTGGACGAGACGTGGGTGTTGTGCTGTCTCGGCGGCACACTCGAGGACGGGCATCCTTTCCGCTCGGTCTTGATGGTTACGGAGCAAACGCTCGCGTCGCTGTGCACGGATGCCCTGTTCCGCGGCGTGACGGGCGCGGCCTTTCTTGTCTACGACGTTTTCTGGGGACGGAACAAGCTGGCGCGCAGGGGGCTGCCGCGCGAGATCGTGTCCAACGATGGGATACTGTGTGGAGTCCTTGAGCGGATGTTGTCCGACGCCAAGGTCAAAGTCCGCCACGCGCCGAACCACCCGATGACGAAGGAGTTGCATGAGCAGGTGGAAAGGGTGTTTGACCGCGGCAGAAGACGCGCCGACACCGTTGGGAACCTTCCGGAGGACGACGATCTTGAGGGTTGGATCCGGTGCGACAACGCGCTGATTCGGCTGGCCGCTGAAATATGCCCCAGACCCTCCGACAGGGCCGTGGCCCTCTATTTCGGCGACCTAGCCTTTGGCCGGAGACTCATATACGGGGATGGACATCCAAAGGCGTTCTATGAGTGGTTCCGGCTGGCCTACCGGCCCGGCAAAGGGGAAGCGACCCTGGCGGAGAGACTTCTGCGCAGGGACTTGGAGCCGGGCGTGCGCGCCGTGCTGGAGGCCCGGATGCGCGAGGTCCCCTCTTTGTATGAGTTTACCCGATTCGAAGAAGGCGGGACCACGACTGTGCGTGACCTGCTGCTAGGCGGCGAGCGTGTCATTCATGACCAGGCGATGGGAGACCTTGTCTCGGAGAAGATGGTTTTGTGCGGCGTTGTGTTTTCCGTGGGCCGCTTTTCCTTGTTTACGCCGATTGGGCCGTTATTGTCCATGGAGGAGACTGAGGCCGCCATTGAGTACCTCAAGGAACTGGGCCTGGAGATGACGCCCGAGGGGCTCAAGCGAGGGGCGCACCTGTTCGGCCGGTTGTGGGCGTGGATAGGGCTCGCCGAGACCGGGTGCGAGGACGCCGAGGAGGAGATGGACGCCGAGGAGGAGATGTTTTGAGACGGCCGGCCGCCATTGAGCCGCGGGGGATCGGGCCGATGATCCGCGCCGGCGCCATTGGCGGTTGCGCCCCCGCTACCACCAGTCGCCTGGCTTGGACCTGGGGCGGCTCTTGCGGCGCTTCGGCGGCTTGCGGCCGTCCTCCGCGTTCTTCTCCCCGGCCAGGAAATTCTGTCTCCACCAGCAGAAATAACCCCAGTCGTTTTGGCCGAAGCGCCACACGGTTGAGTCCCGCGCTTCGGCGCTGCTCGTGTCCGGGTTCCAGCCTGGCGCTTCGCCTTTGGCCAGGAACTCATAGGCGTTCATGATGCTCAGGAACCTCTTGGCGGCTTCGCGGTCGCCGGGGCTCTTGTCCGGGTGGCACTGCATGGCGAGCATGTGGAACGCCTTCTTGATAGCCACCAGGTCCGCATGATCCGGCATGCCAAGGATCTGGCGCGCCAGGCGCTCCTTTTCGCGAAGCCGATCAAGGTCGTCCTGCCAGTCACTGCTCACGACTTGGGCTCCCGCGGAGGGGTTGGGAAGGGCGCGGCCGCCGCTTTTCACGCGTTGGCTACTCGGGGCATCCAGAGGGGTTCCTTGGCCATTTCGGCGAAGAGCAGCTTCATGACAAGCTGGTTCTTGAGTTCCGCGGCCTGGGGCTGGGTCCACAGGTTGTTGTGCTCGCCGGGGTCTTCTTTCAGGTCGAACAGCTCGCCGTAGCCGCGGTTGTAGTAGACCGTGATTTTGTAGCGTTGGTCCACGTAGGTCTTGGCGTGGATGGTGAAGGGTTCGTGGCGGTTCTCGATGATGACGTGTTCGCGGACCGAGGGGGTCTGGCCGCGCCACACGGCGCTCTGGTCGACGCCGGTCATGGGGCGGGGCACGGGCAGGCCGAGCCAGTTGAGGAAGGTGACGGGCAGGTCTACGAGCGATTGCAGCGCATGGCTGCGGACGCCGGCGGGCACGGCGCCGGGCTGGCGGACGACGAAGGGGATGCGCAGCAGGTCTTCGTAATGGAAGGCGCCCTTGGCGATCATGTTGTGCTGGCCGAAGAGATGACCGTGGTCGGTGGTGAAGACCACGAGCGTATCCTGGGCCAGGCCAAGGGCGTCGAGCCGGTCGAGGATGACGCCGATGTGCTTGTCCATGAGCGAGATCATGCCGTAGTACGTGGCCACGTCCCTGGCTTGCTGGGCGCGGTCGCGGAGGTGGCTGTGGAACCCGTGGACGCCGAAGCCGGACTCCTTCCACGCGGAGAAGTCGGGGTTGGCCTGCTGGGTCAACTGGAAGTGGGGCGGGTTGAGGTCGTGTTCGCCGGCGATGCCCGCGGGAATCGTGATCTTGGAGGGGTCGTACATGGTGTCCCAGGGCTCGGGGACAAGGTATGGGGGGTGGGGGTCGAAGAAGCTGGCCCAAAGGAAGAAGCTGTCATCGGTCTTGGCGTACTCCTCCATCAGCGCGCACGTCCGTTCAGCGATCCAGGTATCGTAGTGGAACGGCTCGGGCAGGCTCCAGCGTCCGCGCTGGGGCGGGTGGTTGCCCGTGGGGGGGCGGAAGTGATCGCGCCAGTTGGCGAAGCCCTTCTCCTCCATCCAGATGGCGTAGTGCTGGCCTACGTGGGCTTCGTCCGCGTGGTTGCGGGCGAGTTCGACGTGGTCGAAACCGTAGAACGGACCGTGGAAGCCGCGCCAGAAGTCGAGGTCCTGCATGATGGGGTAGGATTCGAGCGAGGGGAACTCGTCCGTGCCGTGGAGGGGTTGGAAGTGGGCCTTGCCGACCAGGGCGGAGCGGTATCCGGCGGCGTGGAGGTCCTGGCCGATGGTGTGTTCGGACTCGGAGAGCTTGGCGCCCAGAGTCCAGGCGCCGTGCTGGCTGGGGTATTTGCCGGTGATGATGGAGGCGCGGGCAGGGGTGCAGGTGGGGTTGGTGGTGTAAGCGCGCTCGAAGATGATCCCCTCGCGGGCGAGGCGGTCGAGGTTCGGGGTCTTGACCTCGGGGTTCTGGAACCCGACGGAGCTCCAGTGGTGCTGGTCGCTGGTGATGAGGAGGATGTTGGGACGTCGTGGCATGGGGCGACCTTTCGCTTTGTGTGCCAAGCGGCCGCGTGGCTAGCGGCCCGTTGAAAAAGACACCGCGTCGGCGGGGACATGGCGCCTCAGCCCGCCAACGGCGGGATCGCAACATGTCGCCGGAACATACGCGACATTTTCAACAGGCTGCTAGAACAGCATTCCTTTCTCGGTTCGGGCGATGCGCATGAGTTCAGGATAGGCGGCTTGGAGTGTTTCGGGAACGGCGACCTTTTCGCCGGTGAGGGCGTGGAGGGTCTGGAAGGCGTTGACGGCGGCCTTGCCGCGGTAGTGGTTATTCCATACGACGGCGACGGCGTCGGCGTTCTGGCGGAGGCGCTGGATGCGCTGGATGATTTCGTCCATTTCGGACGGGGTGTAGAGGTAGTTGTACTTGTCGTCGCGCTCCGAGTCCTTCTTGAACCAGGCCGGGGCGTTGCGTCCGTGGAGGCGGAGGTAGCCGAGGGGCCCAGTGGCCGCGGCGTCGAGGCGGAAGGAATCGCTGGCCAAGGGCATGTCGAGGCAGGCGATATTGAGGCCGAGGTCGTGGATGAAGGCGATGGCCTGGGGCTGAGCCCATGAGGCGTCGCGGACCTCAAGGACCGTGGGGAAGGCGCGAAGGCCGTCGGCGAGTAGCTGGAGGCGTTCGCGATGGGAGGGCGTGTCCTTGAAGTAGAAGGGGAACTGGAGCAGCAGGGACAGGAGGCGGCCGGCGCTTTTGAGGGCGGCCGGGCCTTTGAGGAAGGTCTGGATGTCCGCGGGGTCAAGGGGTTTGTCCGTTTCGTGGGTGAGGCGCGACCAGACCTTGGCGCTGAAGCGAAAACGGGGATTGTGGCTGACGCTCTGGACCCAGGCGCGGGCGATGCGTTCGTCAAAAGGCTTGTAGAAGGAGCTGTTGATCTCGAGACAGTCGAGCCGGTCAGCCATGAAGGCGAGCCGGTCCTGGGTTCGGGCGGGGTAGACGACGCCTTTCCAGTCCTCATAGGTCCATCCAGCCACACCTACAGTAACGGGCGCTTCGGGCAAGGGTCTGCCTCGGTTTGCAAAGGTTTGTTCTGATATGTATGGTTGCACGGCAGGGGGGCGGCTGGCAAAGGCGAGAGGACGCAAAGGAGAGAATCCCCGATGTCTTGAGGCCCAGCTTGAGGCCGCTTTTCGTTGACAGGGATCGCCTGATGGCGTAATTTGTTCTTACCGTTCTCCCCGCCGGACCAGTCGCAGGCTCGGGGGTCTTTGGGGCCAGGACCCAACCAGGATCGTGCGCGGGTTGTCAGGAGCGGCGTTGTTTTCACCTTGGAGATGAACCGTGGCTGAACATGCTCGATTTCACCTGAAGAGCCTGGATGATCTGGCGAAGCTGGCTTCGGACCTGGGGGTGAGCGTTCCGGCAAGGACCGACGTCTCGATTCTCTCCACGCCGCTGGCTTTGGGATCGGCGCGGACGCCGAACCGGTTCGCGGTTCACCCGATGGAGGGCTTTGACTCTGACGATCAGGGCGGGCCGACGGAGTTGAGCTTCCGCCGGTATCGGCGTTATGCGGCTGGCGGCTATGGGTTGATCTGGGCCGAGGCCACGGCCGTGGTGTTTGAGGGGCGGTCCAATCCGAGGCAGTTGTGGATCAACAAGGAGAACGTGGGCCGGTTCCGGGACATGGTGTCCGAGGCGCGCAAGGCGGCTTCGGAGGCGTTCGGCGCGTCGCACCGGCCGCTGATGGTTCTGCAACTGACGCACTCGGGCCGCTACAGCAAGCCGGCCGGGACGCCGGCGCCGCTGATTGCGCACCACAGCGAGGTGTTGGACCCGATCCACAAGCTGGGGCCGGATTACCCGCTCGTGACGGATGAGTACTTGGACAAGCTGCAAGACAAGTTTGTCGAGGCGGCCAAGCTGGCGCGCGAGGCGGGGTTTGACGGCGTGGACGTGAAGAGCTGCCACCGCTACCTGTTCGCGGAGTTGTACGCTTCGTTCCGGCGCGAGAACAGCCGCTACGGCGGGTCCTTTGAGAACCGGACGCGCATGGTTCGAGAGACCATGGCGCGGATCAAGGCAGAGGTCCCTGGCCTCTTCGTGACGACGCGCATGAACGTGTATGATGCGATCCCGTACCCGTGGGGCTGGGGCGTGGACAAGGACGACTACACCAAGGTGGACTTGTCTGAGCCGCTGAAGCTGATCGCGGAGTTCGTCAAGATGGGCGCGCCGGCGCTGAACTGCTCCATTGCGAATCCCTACTACAATCCGCACTACGGCCGGCCGTACGATCATCCCATCGTGGGCATGAACCCGCCCAAGGAGCACCCGTTGGAGGGCGTGGCGCGGTTCATGGCGGTGACGCGGCAGGTTCAGGAGGCGTATCCCAAGCTGCCGGTGCTGGCGGGCGGGTACTCGTGGCTGCGGCATCTGCTGCCCCACGTGGCGGCGGAGACACTGGCCACGGGCGGGGCGTCGCTGCTGGGGCTTGGCCGGAGCTCGTTCGCCTATCCGGACGCGCCCAAGGACGTCATGACCACGGGCAAGATGGATCCGGGCAAGTGCTGCATCACTTGCTCGGCTTGCACGCAGATCATGCGCGACGGTGGACGGACCGGCTGCGTGGTGCGCGACTCCGCGATCTACGGCGAGGAATACCGCAAAGCGCGGCGCATGGCGCCGGATCACCTGAAGGCGGAGGCGCTGCGCTGCCGCGACTGCGAGACGCCGACCTGCCAGGCCAAGTGCCCGGCGCATGTGGACATCCCTCGTTTCATCAAGGCCTTTGCGGACGGCGATATGGTGAGGGCCTATGAGGTTCTGCGTCAGAGCAACTGCTTGCCGGAGCTGTGCGCGTATGTGTGTCCGAGCGAGGAGCAGTGCGAAGGCGGGTGCGTGGAGGGGATTCTGACCGGCAAGCCGGTGGCGATTCGGGATATCCAAATGGCGGTGGCGCGGGCGGCGCGGCTGTCGGGCAAGGCGGGCCTCAAGGCCGGGCCGGCGTCGGGCCGCAAGGCGGCCGTGGTGGGCGCGGGGCCGGCCGGGCTGGCGTGCGCGGCGCGGCTGGTGGAGTTGGGCCACGAGGTCCACATCTTCGAGGCGGCGCAGGGACCGGGCGGCGTGCCAAGCGAGCAGATTCCGCCGGAGCGCTACCCGGGCGGGATAGCGAAGCAGGAGGTGGAGGCGGTCTTTGCGGAGGTGATGGCGGCTGGGCGGGTGAAGGTGTTCTATGGCGAAAGCCTGGGCAAGAACGGGCGGAGTCTGGATTCGTTGGCCAAGGAATATGACGCGGTGTTTCTCGGCATGGGCCTGGGCCAGCCGTCCCAGTTGCCCGGAGATCGCCAGCGGCCGGCCGGCGTGGTGGACAGCGCGGCCTTTTTGCGGCTTTCCAAGCATGGCCGGCTGAAGACGCCTGAGCGCGTGGCGGTGTTGGGCGGCGGCAACACGGCCATGGACGCGGCTTGCGCGGCGGCGCGCGCCGGGGCGCAGGATGTGTACCTGGTCTACCGGCGTTCGTACAACGAGATGCCGGCGTGGCCTCGCGAGCGTGAAGAGGCGCTGAGGCTGGGCGTGCATTTCCTGCTGCTGACGCAGCCGCTGGGTTATGTGGCGGAGAAGGGCAAGCTGGCGGGTCTGCGCGTGGCGCGGACGGCGCTGGGCGAGCCGGACGCTTCGGGCCGGCGCCGGCCGCGGACGCTGCCGGACACAGAGTGCGTGTTGCCTGTGGACATGGTTGTGGAGGCCCTGGGCCAGGAGGCGCCGGAGGATCTGCGCGAGGCGCTGCCGGGCGTGGAGTTGACGCGCCAAGGGCTGGTGGCCGTGAAGGCCAGGACGTTCGCGACGTCGCGGCCCGGCGTCTACGCGGGCGGCGATCTGGTCAACGGCGGGGCGACGGCCGTGCAGGCCGTGGCTGAGGGCATGGCGGCGGCCGCGGCGATGGACGAGAGACTGCGGGGAAAACCGGCGGCATAAGACGGCCGGAACGGATGGAGCGAAAAGGGCCGGCTCGCGGGAGCCGGCCCTTTTTGTTAGGTTGCGGTGTCGGATTAGAACCGCATGATTTCTTCGGCCTTGCCGAAGATAGTGGCGATGAGAGCGCAACGCGTCCACATGCCGTTGCGTTCCTGGCGCCAGTAGACCAGGCGCGGGTCCTCGACATAGTCGAGTTCCGGGGCGATCTCGTTAATTTTGGGCAGGGGATGCAGCAGGCACGAGACAGCCTTCATCCTCTTTAGGAAGTCGGCGCGGAACACGAAGCGCGGGTCGGACTTGCCTTCGCCGGTGGTCATGCCGCCGGCGGCGTCCCATTCCCACTGGATGCGCGTCATGTAGACCGCGTCGGCGGCGGGGATGACGCCTTCGAGGTCCTCGGTTTCGGTGAAGGGGATGTTGACCTGGTGGAGGAAGGCCTTGATGTCCTCTCCGATGGCGAGGCGCTTGGGGGCGACGTAGATGATCTTGACGTCGTGGTAGTTCTTGAGCAGGTAGCTGAGCGAGCGGACGGTGCGGCCGCGGGCGAGGTCGCCGACCATGACGATGGTCTTTCCGTCGATTTCACCCAGGGACTTCTGGATGGTATAGAGGTCGAGGAGCGCCTGGGTGGGGTGCTGGTCGCGGCCGGAGCCGCCGTTGATCACGGGCACGCGGCGGTCGGCCATGTTCATTTCCCACGCGGCGAGTTCGCACGCGCCCTTATCCGGGTGGCGCATGACGATGAGCTCGACATAGGAACTGAACGTGCGGATGGTGTTTTCGAGGGTCTCGCCTTTGGCCTGGGAGGAGGTGGAGACGTCCCGGATGTCACAGGTGGCCATGCCCAGGTTCTGCTCGGCGACCTGGAAGGAAAGGAAGGTGCGGGTGGAGGGCTGGACGAAGAGGTTGAGCGCGTGCTTGTCGGCCAGGAGCGAGCGGAGGAAGGCGGAGCCGTCCGTGGTCTTGTGAATTTTGCGGATCTTGTCCGTGAGGGTGAAGAGGGCGTCGAGGCTGGCGCGGTCGAACTGCTGGGCGAAGAGAACGTGAAAGGGCTTGGCCGGGGCGTCGGCGGCGCTGAGGAAGGGGATCTTCTCGTTGATGGCGGCTTGGAAGAACTGCTCCCAGGGGATGCGCTTGATCATAGGGCCTCCTCGCTTGCGGGGATTCTGAAACCTGAGTGGAATTGTATGGGGGGAGGCGGGGGGAATGCAAGGCGCGCAGGGACGGCCGGCCTGGGCGCAGTCAGGGGGCGGCAAAGAGGTCCTGAGTTCTATTGGCGAGCCAGGGGGGGAGGCCCTTGACTTCGCACTGCATGTCGCCAGCGGCCGCGACGCAGAGGCGCCAGGGCTGGCCGGTCTGGTCGGGCGATGGCTTGACGCGGAGCTCGATTTCCTTGGGAGCCGGGGGAGCGGCGCTTTCGGACATCGCGCCCGGCAGAAGGACCGCGCCGGCGTTGGCGCTGGCGTCTTGGGCAGCGATGGCGCCGCTGGGGGCGACGACCGCGCCGCTGAAGCCGCCCGTGTGTACGCCGACAAGGCGGACGCTGAACTCCTTGCATCCTTTGGGCACAAGGAACGCGAGGCTGCGCCGCCCCACGCCGCCAATATGGACGGCGGGGCTGGCCAGGAACATGACCTGGACATCCTTGCCCGCGACGCTCCATACGCCGCGCATGTCGTCGCTGACCACAAGGCGGCAGGGCTGGCCAGGCGGCAGTTGGGCCGTGAACTCGAGGGGCTTGTCCGTGTCGAAGGTCTGTTCGGCCAGGGGTTTGCTGGCGGCATCCAGGAGCCGGACGCTGCCTGTGGGCTTCTGACGGGGGATGGCGCCAAAGGGCGCGCGCGTGGCGGTCAGGCTGGCGCCCATGTGTGCGGCGCGGACAAGGAAGACCTTTTGTTCCGGGCCGCGGAGGTCGTGGGTGGCGGACGCTGGGGCGCTGAGGAGCATGTCGCGGAGGATGGCCTCGGCGCTTTCGAGAAGGTTGGACGCTATGCCGGGGCGGCGCTGGAGCAGGCTGAGGGTTTTGGCGGCGAAGATCGCGTCTTTGGACAGGTCTTTGCCGAAATTGGAAACGCCGCCGGCGATGGTCTTGGCCAGGGCTTGGGCGGCGATGGCGTCGTAGCGGTCCTGTCCAGTGAGGTCGCCGGCGATGGCCATGGAGGCCATGATGAGGTTGTTGACGCCGACCGTGGGCTTGCCGAGGGGCTGGCCATCGGAGGTGGCGGAGTAGGGCCAGCCGCGGTCCTTGGGGTCCCATGTCTTGGCGACCCATTCGGCTCCGGCGAGGATAGACTTGCGGACGGCCGGGTCGCGGGTCAGCTCGTAGTACTCGTGGAGGCCGTTGAGGAGCACGCCGATCAGGAAGAGGTTGTTGCCCTCGATCCCGACTTGGCCTCGCGCGTGGTCCTTGGGCAGGACGTGGGGCCATCCGCCGCCTTTGTCGAAACGCTGCTCGCGCAGGGCCACGGCGGTGATCTGGCGGGCGGCGTTGAGGTAGGCGGGGTCGTAGACGCCGCGGTAGACGGCGGTGATGGCGGCGAGGGACCAGCCGGCGCTGCGTTCGTGCGTGCCGAGATGGGTGAAGGCGGGCGCCATGGCCCAGGTGATGTGCTCGGCCAGGGCGAGAGCGGACTCCATGACGCGGGCCTCGCCGGTGAGGAACCAGGCGTCCATCATGCCGCCGGCCCAGGTGTGGCCGTTGCTGGCCCATGAGGTGTATCCGTCGGGCGCGGACCAAGTGGCGAGTTGGACGTGCTGGTAGGAGATGCCGCTGTGGCCGATGGAGTGCTGGCGGTTGGCGCCGACATAGAGGGGATCGGGATAGGCGTGGACGATGTCCGTGGCGGCCTGGTGGCGGGCGGCGGCCTGGGCGGCGCGGAAGTAGGGGCGATGGCCAGTCTCGGCAAAGGCCATGAACAGACCGTGGGCGGTGTCGTATTCGTTGTTGCCCCAGTTGCGGCCGCGTTCGCCATACCAGTCACCGTAGTTGAAGTAGCCGTATTCGCGGTCGCGCTCCTTGCGCTCCATGTGGGCCTTGAAGGAGGCGGCGAGGTGCTGATCCCACGCGGTGAAGCCAGGCGCCGAGCGCATGGGGGCCAGGGCGCCGCTCTGGGCGATCCAGGCTTGGGGCAGGACGGCGATGACGGGCAGGTCGGCTTCCGCGGCGAGCTCGGCGAGCGGCGCGGCGCCAGAGAAATCGAAGGTGACAAAGGTGTCGAAGGCCATGCCCCACTTGGCGCGGTACTTGCCTTCGCAGAAGGGGTACAGTAGGTAGTGGGGCAGGCCGTCGCCGTAGTTGGGGCTGGGCTGGGCCGGCAGGATGGAGACCGTGATGCCTTGCGGCGTGGCGTCAATCGCCTTGGGCCAGCGCTTCCAGCACTCGTGGATGACGGCGCTGACGCCGCCTTTGGCGCCGGTGGCCCGCGCGGCGCCGGGAAAGCGGCCGCCTTGCTGGGTCTGTCCGCCGGTGTTGAGGCTGTAGCGCTGGTCGTCGAGCTGGAAGATGGAGAATGGCTTGTCGGCGGCGAGGGGGAAGGTGGCTTCGTTCGCGGCTGTGGCGCTGGGCAGCAGGGCCTGGACGCGCTCGGCCGGGGCCGCGAGGCTGAGGGGCATGTCGAGGCTGGTGATGTCGATGAACTCGGTCTCGATCCACGTATCCACGTGGGA
>ERZ795052.2571-NODE-2571-length-21673-cov-5.186835_pt1 | contig 21673 bp, 8 predicted proteins | sample MGYA00375136_ERZ795052 | MGnify/ENA primary metagenome ERZ795052 (study PRJEB30181, sample SAMN05720156) | activated sludge metagenome | isolation source: Anaerobic digester | place: Japan | collected 2015-05-26 ... | reverse complement strand
AGGCTTAACCCAAAAACAACCCCCTGAAAAGATGAGTTCATCTGACGCTTACGGCTCCCCAAGTCCATAAAGTAACCTGGGGTAACGACGCAACCCTTCCCACGTCCATAGATGCGGCTTATTATTTTAGAATCAATGCTTTGCATGATATGCCTGCATGAATCTTTGTAAGGAAAAGTGGCAGTTTTTTCTTACAACAACAAGCAGATCTTCACTCAGAGCAGCATCAATGCCGCCCTCCGCCGTTACATGGAAGCGCATCAGCGCCGGATGAAGAGCGCCTGAGATCTCAGATAGTCAGCCTGGGTGTTGCAAAATGTTTCGTTTGCAAAAGAGACCGCTTTTCGTCCCTATTTGCAAACAATCCATACAATGAACATTTGCGGTGGGTTGAGTTGTAGGATCACTTCTTAATATGGACACAATCACCACACCGCAACCGATGAGAAAACTCATGGTCTGGCCTTCATGGCCATGACATTGTAGATGGACGGTAGCGTTGAATCCGGGGAAGGATCGCAGGAATCGAGAGAATACCCAGTTTGTGCTTCCCATGCCATGATTTCATCTGCCATCAGGGTGATAATATCCCCGTAATCATTAGTTTTGAATACTTTTCGCCACTGAGTCGTATCCACCGGCAAGGAGATTTCCGGTAGGACTGCGAAGAAAACTTTACTGGTTCCAACGAGTCCGTTCACTACCTTTCCCATACAGACCGGGATCAACAAATTGAACGCCCTTCTTAGATTTATGATGACTTGCCCACGTGAATGGGCCGGCATATCCACGAGAATCCGTCTACGATTGATGTTTTGCTGCGCAAGAAAGGTTCGTATTTGAAGGACGGCTTGCCCACATGCAGCCCAGCAAGCGGCTATTTGGCCATTCGGATCCTGAACGTGCCTCTGTTCGTATTTAACGCCATTGAAACAACCCCGCCGCGTCATTTTGAAATTGGGCATCAGTTGCGCCACGTTTTGGAAAAATATATCCCGCGTGAGGCCCGGTTGTGATCTTGAGATGATATCCTGCACCGTTTTCCGGTAGCCATGACCAAATTCCTCTACGCAGGTTTCGATGTGCTTCCGGGGAATAGGGTTACCTTTTGCATAGAAGAGGATATTCATACTTCAAAACCTCATTCCTAATATCGCCACAACACCAAGGAAATCCTCATTAACGAAGGCATGTTGACCTTCAGATTCGTCGATTTAACGATTCCTCACTTGACCTTTGATCTGAACAAGGCTACGCGCACATTTGTTAAATCTTTCTCTGCCCAAACCATATCATCCACGCCAGGAAGCTTTACTTCCTCAAGCGGTGGCGGATTAAAAGTAAATGGCACCGCTCCGCCGGATTCTGATCGAACCGATATGGCGATGACGGGATTATCAGAAGTCTCCATTACCTCAAATACGCCCTGTTCAAAGGAACCGATGGCTTTTCCGATTCGGAGGTCGCTATCGCGGCGCAGGCGCTCTATGATCTCGATCCCTGCAACACGGCCTGCCCCACATTGCGATTCTGTCCATGTCATCATCTGTTCATGCAGGCGGTCCACCGTGGCGGGAAGATTCTTGATTTCGTTTTCACCGGTTCTGAAATACCGGATTCCGTTCTTCTCATACTCTTGCGCCTTCTTTTCCCAGCGTTCAAGGTAAGTAGGGTCTTCCAATAACCCCAGGTGTTCGAGAATCACCTGACCATAATCGGGGAAGATGAAATCCGGCAAGGCGTCGGCAATCCCTTCTTGGGGTTCCTCATAATCAAAAAAGATTCCTCGTTTCATAAACTCATTGGCCAACAGCATCTCCGACTTGGATCTCACCAAAATGCCGCAATCTGTCTGATAGACGCGACCATCGGACCGGTATCCCTCATCCTGCGTGTATTTCGTGGGCGTTGTCAGTGAGACATCGAAGGCATTGCTTATCTCGCAAACGAGTTTCGGATCGTGGGCGAGCGCTAGGAACGCCGACTTATCGTAGCTTTTTTGTTTTCCAAAGAGATACCTGCTATTCGCCCGCGATACAATGAGATTGTGTTTTGCCCGCGTCATGGCCACATAGAAGATTCGCCGTTCTTCCTCGTCGTAGAGCCGCTGAAGGTCAAGATCCGTCAAAGCGCTTCGCCATGTTGCGTGACTGAGCGCCTGGACAACTTTTCGCCACTCGATGAGACCTTGATGGCTTTTGGGATGCTCATGGGGCGAATTTCCCTCCTCAAGTCCGATGACGATGACCGTATCGAATTCTTCCCCTTTTTGGCTGTGGACCGTCGACAGAACGACTTTTGAGGCTTTCTCGGTCGTATCGAACAATCGCACCAGATTGTCCAGGGGCTGCTCCTCCAGGATCTGGGTCAGTCGATAAAACTCGTACGCTTCTGCCTTCGTAAGATCTTCCCCCGGCATAGAGGCCCGGACCGCTTGGAGAAGGCCAGGTGCTTTCGATATTTCACCATTGCGTAATTTCTGGATGATCTTCCCTTCGCGGGTGTCACCGTATTCTTGTTCGTTTTTACTTTGCCTGCAGAGATCAACAGCCCGGGTAATAATTTGTTTGATGCCCCCGCCCGCGGTAATGCCGCGTGCCGTCTCGCCCTCGAATTTGTAAGGGATTCCTTGCTTGATCAGCTCCCGCTCCAGGGTATCCAGCAGGTTCCATTTCCGGGCAAGGATGCCTACAGTAGCCGCGGGCGGCGGATCACCGGGTATCTCGAGTTCCAGACCTTCCTTGGCTAACTTGGCGATGGCCTCTGCTTCCGTCCGGTCCGATTCGTTATGGAGGTAATACACGTTTTGATCTTCCGTGGAGCGTTTCTGATCGTATTCCATGCGGATGCCGTAGTTATGGCCGCAACGATCAAGGAACCGGGCCGACATCCTGACTAATTTGGGGAAGCAGCGGTAGTTCTTGGACAGGTTGAAGGTAGCCGTATTGGGGAAATCCAGCTCAAAGCGTCGCAAGTTGTCCGGGTCGGAGCCTTGCCACGAATAGATGGATTGGGCGTTGTCGCCCACCACGAAGAGATTCGCCTGTTGAGCCAGCAGTTGCAGCAGGGTGGCCTGTGCCGGGGAGGTGTCCTGATATTCATCGCAGAAAACCCATTTGAATCGGTTGTTCCAACGCTTGGCCTGTTCTTGATCCCTGAGTATCCGGACGGCGCGGACAATCGCCTCACCGTAGTCAATCAGATTACACTCCCGAAGGACTCGGACATAGGCCAAAAAGAACTTCGCAAATTTGGCAAGAGTGATATCGGATTTTTCCCATTCCGGAATCTTCCCTGCCAACTCCGCCTCATTGACCAGGCCATTTTGGGCGTAGGCAATCAACGTGCGAGCGTCTTCGCTGGTGAGAGACTCTTCCGTAAGGCCCGCTTCCGCTCTGGCCTGCTGAAAAAGTGTTTCCTGGATTTCCGGATTTTTTTCATCAATGAATTCCGTCTCCGCCCCTTGCTGGAGATCGTCTTGCCGGATGATGCGCATGGCGAGCTTGTGATAGGTTAGGACGTTGCGGTGCATCGGGTAGGCTTTGTCACCGCCCAGTGTCTGTTCCAGGCGATCGTACATGACGTTCATGGCCTTATTGGTAAAGGTCAGGGCAAGGATGTCTTCCGGTTTGGCCAAAGCCGCCTCGACCACGCGAACAATGCGTGATGTGAGTACATGGGTTTTTCCCGATCCGGCGGCAGCGCGCACAAGAATCCGTTTGGATGGGCTTTCCACGATGTGTTTCTGTTCCGGAGAAAGACCCAGAATCGTTATGGGCAGTTCTCCCCAGACATAAGAGGATTCCACATCTTCCCCGTTGAGGAAGCGGCGCACCGCATCCACCACCACCGGACTTTTGTCAATCACTGTGGTTGTTTCCGGAAGGCGCTTCAGCAAATGTTTGCCGTACTGTTTCGTGTAGACCCTCGGGTCTGTGATGACCGTTGCCCCCCGATCCGATTCGCTGCGGATCAGTCGTCCATACATCTGTCGCAGATGTAAAAAGACATTCGGCACGACCCTTTCCCGGAAGTAGTCGCGATCGAAGCCCTGAGACTCGTAAAATCGTTTCTTTGCCTGATAAACGGGGTGGCCGTGATAATCGAAGGGCAATTTCGAGACCACCAGCACTGAGAGGGCCTCACCGGCAATATCCACCCCCTCCCAGAAAGCGCGGAGTCCCAGGAGAACCATTTTTTCTCCCTTGCGCGGCGCTTCCCGCAGGCGGTCGATCAGTGCAGATCGCCCTGCGTCCGTCTGCGAGAGGACCAGGATCCCTTTCGATTGCAACCGGGATTGTAGGCGAGGCAGCATTTCCCGCATCATCAGATTGGAGGTAAAGAGAACCATCATCCTCCCGTCGGACACCGATGCCAGCTCGGCAATATGATTGCTCTGCTGCTCGACATAAAGGGGATCAATCCGCAGGTTAGGATCAGGAAGACGCATGTCATGGGGAACAGCCAGCAGCGCCTGTTTCCGGAAGTCAAAGGGCGATGGGTATATGCCGGTCACAGGCAGCAGCTTGTCCTGCACCGCCTCCAGTCCGAAACGCTCGATGATGGATTTAAACTCACCACCAACACTCAAGGTTGCCGACACATAAATCCTGTATTTGTAAAGGACATTCACCGTGCTTTTCAACCATCCCGCAATATCCAGAGGCGTACTGTGCAGGTCCGCTTTCCATGCAGTAATCCCGTCCTCTTCGGTAAGACGGCCGTGAGCATCCACCCGCACGCGGGCCTCCCCCCAATGAACCGCATCATCTCGGGTCTCGAACAGGTCGTTGAGGGCTTCGGCATTCTCGTTCAAATGCTCTTCAAGGGCCAAAAGGGATCCGGCTATCCGTTTCTTCAGTCCCCTGATGTTTGGCAGTTGCTCCAGCAATTGATGGATGGCATTTGCCAAGGCGCTCAATTGATCGTGTAAGGACTTTGCTGCGTCGTATAATGATGCGATCCAGAATTGATCCAGGGGAAAGGGCAAAGGCAGATCGGGGTCAAAATCCCGCACATCGCAAAGCATGTCGCCCAGACGTACTCGGGCGCTATGACACCATGCATGAAGATGCTTTTCGGCATTCTCCATTCGGTCCCTGAACTTCTTCAGCTCTTCATAATCGTTTATCTGCGGGTGGTGCAGGAGCGCCCGGTAAAGACCCTGCACCTTGCCTTTATCATCCCTTTTGAGAACCGAATCCATCTCATGCATCAACGCCCAGGGCCTAAAGTGCAGGGTCAGGACTTCGGTGACCACCTCATCGATGTTATGGGCCTCATCCAGAATCAGGACGTCCACATCGTGCTTGCTGGTGTCCGCGGCGTTCGCCACGGAGAAGACATAACTGTGATTGGTTAGTACCAGGTCCGCCTTTCCGGCGGCCTCCCGCGCCTTGGCATGGGGATCGATGTCCACCCAGGCGTCCTGAAGTTTCGGCGGCGCCTGATCTCTTCCCAATAATGACCGCAAGCGCCAGCTTCCCAGATGTTCGATTTCACTCAACCAGCCTGTGTTTGTGATAAGCAGCCAATTCAGCAGCGCCGCCAGAAAAAATTGATCTTCCGCCGATCTGAGGATCTCGCCGGGTTCATCGAGCCAATCGCCAACTGTTTGCAGACAGACATAATTCCCCTTGCCCTTGATGATGCTGACACTTCTTTCGATACCCGCCAAGCTGAACGCCTTCAGGACCAGGGGAACGTCTTTTGACCAAGCCTGATCCTGAAGGGGTTTCGTATGAGTGGAAACAAAGGCCCTCTGATTGCCGAGCAGCACCGGCACAAGATAGCCAACGGTTTTACCGATTCCCGTCCCCGCCTCTAAAAGGTAAGGTAGCTCGTCTGCCAGAGCCTCTTCAATCTTGAGGCTGAAGCCGATCTGATCCGCCCGCTCCCGATAGTCGAACGAGGCAGCCTGCGCAAGCAATCCGCCTTTCTTGAAGAAATCCATCACATCCAGCGTGTGGGTCTTCCTGTTACCTATGCTCGTTTGTACGGGCGGTGGGAGCCTTCGATAATGTCGGATCAGAAGATCCAGATACCCCTGGAAGCCCGCCGCCTTACCCGGCGGCAGGAAGAAATCGAGCCACGAGGGTGGAATGGCGGCATACAAAGGCACGCCTTCCTCAATGCCCAGTAAGTCGCCATCGTATCTATCAGGCAATTTGAAACTCAAAATCGTTCGTAGCGCCTCCCGCTGTTCGTCCGGCAGGACCTTCAGTGTTGCGGAGCATTTTTGCAGCAGGAACGTCATAGCAGCAAGAGGTCCGCCGTTTCCCATCGCGTCGGTGAAAGGAATGTTTAATTGTTTACACAGGGACTCCGCCAGATCGGTCCTGTGGGCCATAGGGAATGACACCCGGCAGATTGCCTGAAGATCGATAAAATTCAATCCAGGGGGGAGAGGAGATCCCACGGCCCGGCGATGCCAGCGCTGTAGAAGCAGCAAATACCCCGAGGCTTCCCAGATAAAAGTTGCGGTATTGCCAAGCTTCACCAGCAGGGTCTGCAACAGCTCCACTTCGCTGCCGACGGTTTCCCAGGAAGGATCTTGGGCATAGGCCGGATTGCCTTCCAGGCAGGCCGCCCAAACGGTAGCCTTACCGCCAATAACCTGCGCTACCCAGACGGCATCAACGGCGCTCAGGGACTCATCCTGCGGCGAGAACAATCCCAATATGTTGAAATCCGGAATATCCGAGATCGAGATGCGCCTCGCGTCCGCCTTCAGCAGATTCACGAAAGAGATCTGTGGCATAATCGGCGTTTCGGCAGCTTCTTCCGTCCTTTTTGCGCTTTTTAGGGCCTTGCGGATTTTTTTCCGGTAGTCCTCGCACTTGTCCCAATCCGGATGCCCCATCTGGATTTTTCCCTGGATGACGTCCAGTTCCTCCCGTGCAGAATCGAATTGCTGTGCATCCAATAGAGAAGCCACGCGGCTGAAGTCAAGGCGCAGCACGCTGGGCTCGATCCCCATAGCCTTGGCAATGGCGGCGCAAACGACGCGTGCCCGTTCTTCCGTTTCGCATTCCCAGACAGTCCAGTCACTAACCGCCATCGTCTCAAGGCTGCCGCCTCTCCGAATCCCGATCTTTTCATCCCGAAAGGCCATCAGGAGTTCTATCTGCCGTTTGCCGTCCTTTAGGGTATATTTCGTTTCCGGCTCGGGTAGGTCAAACTCCGGCAACAGTGTGATCAGGATCTCCAGTAAATCAGCCATGCAATTTACCCCCCTTGAATGTCTCCAGGCGTGTGAGTTTTTTAATTTCCGAAAGAAAAGACGACGGTGCTTCTTCAGACGTTACCAGATAAAGGGCCTCCGCCGCGCGGGTCATGCCCACGTACATGAGGCTTCGATCCCTCTCAAGAGCGATGTCCGCTTCCTCGTCATCCATCGGCTTTCTGCGTTGCGGCAGGATGCCATCATGGAGTCCCGCAAGAAACACGACTGGAAACTCCAGCCCCTTTGCGGAGTGGATGGTCAACACTTTAACCTGTTCTTCCAGGATGTCGAACTGTTCTTGGGTATGAACGATGGCAGGAATGTCAGCGCGCTTCAGGCCTTCAAGAAAGAGGTCGCATAGATTCACGGTCGGGCAGACCACGGCAAAATCGGCCAGCCGGAAGCGATTGTCGCCCACCAGGTTAAGAATCTTTTCGCTGACCGCCTTCACCTCCCGCGAGGTGATATCGCACTGGAGGACGATCGGCCACGGTCCCTGGCGCTGGGTGAATTGCGGATCCACATAGTCTTCCGCCAGTCGGACAATGCGGTTATAGGAATTGAGGGCGGCGGCGGTTTCGGCGATTTGGCGCGTATTGCGGAAATTCCGGCGAATGCTGGCGCTTTTTCCCTGAAGCTGAAGGCCAGCCTGCTTCCAGGCAAAGCCTCGGGAATACAGCGTCTGGGCGACGTCGCCGACGAGAAAGATGCTTCTTGCCTCTGTGTCGCCCGGCCCTTTCATCATCCGCTGGGCGATGCGCACCTGCATCGCCGTCAGGTCCTGCGCCTCATCCACAACGACATGATCATAGGGCGAGGCCAACGGATTCCGGAACAACTCCCGGTAGGCCAAGAGGCTAACATCCTGCCAGTCGATCACATCGCGGCTCTTTAAACCCTGCTGATAGGCCTCATATACCGCCCATGTAATAGAGCGCGCCTTCCGTTTCAAGGCCGTCTTTCTTCCGTATCGGGGGATGGCCAGGTACTCATCCTCTTTCTTCAGGCCATTGCCCTTGATCACCCGGCTGATCTCGTCGCGGAAGAAATACCAGGGCATGTCAAAAACATAGGAACTTTGATGCCTTTGAACAAATTTGATTACGTCCAGGAAGAGGTTTCGCTGATCGGCATTGGATATGATCTTGATCCTATGGTTGCGTTCTCTTAGAAAGCGGACAAGCCAGGCGTCGATATGGATCACTTCCATGTTGTTTGGAATCGGCCCGATCAATTCCGCAATCAGTGTCCGGGCGGCGACAGCCAGGGTTCGGTTGAAGGTCAAAAAGAGGACCCGGCCACCTGTCTCAGCAAAGCGGATCGCCCTGTAGAGGGAAACCGTCGTCTTGCCTGACCCGGCGCAGCCCCTGAGCAGAAAGGAACCTTCGATTTGGCGATCCACATACACCCTTTGCTCCGTCTCCAGATTCAACATGAGCCGCTTAATCTTCCCCTCACAATAGCCCTGCAAGCGATCCAGGGTCGTGCGGAAGATCAACCGCCCCGTATCGAACAGCACGCCATTCAATTCCGGATTCGTAACCAGCTCCAGCAGCCATTCAACCGTATGCTCTGGAAGGCCGGGTATCGATCCAATATCTTCCACAGAAGGGGCCGCCCGGACGGCCCGGACCAGATGAGAAGGAACCCCAAGCACCCGTAGGTGCGCCGCCGGCAGAAGAGAAAAGGGATTCTCACCGGTTTTACTGCTGCGCTTCAGCCAATCTTCAGGAATCTCAAAAGGCGGCGCTTCCATTTCTCGAGGGTTGTCAGAATCTATCCTGCGGAAGGACGTATGGGGCGAAAAAGACAAGAGGTGAACCCGATCCACCACCGTATGATCGCCGATCTTCCAGAGGCGGATCTCATCGCTGCCGGTCTCATAGATCAGCCGGTGGCTCTCGGTGATATAGCATTCCCATTTTCCGGGGGCTCGGTTCAGTTTGTGAGCGTTTAGGGAGGGATGGGCCGGATTTTGGGCAAGGAGCCCGATCTTCTGAAGCGCTCGCTCCTTCAGATCGATTGGTAGAGTATCGAGGGCATTCAAAAATTCATCACTGACGACTATATCATGCATTATTGAAAGTCTTTTTCGGTTATTTTTTTACCTTCTATGACCCACAGCTTATTCTTACCATCCCATTTTGCTCTCGAACCGGCGTTTTGCGCCACCTGCTTGATTTGTTCTTTCATCGGGAAGGTGTTGCCGCTAATATGGGTATCTCCGTCCTTGTATTCGAATTTCAAATCCAATTTCGCATTTGCAGATTGACCCACTGGTTTCCCTGTCATGGGATTCACAGCCGCCTCGGCCACTTTGGGCACTTCTTGATACAGCGCCTCCAGGTCGAGTTTGGGATCGGCAATCATCTCCCTCACCTTGTCAACACTCACACGATACGCCGCCTTTAAAACCTCATGTCGTTCACGGATGGGTTTCCCCGGCAGATTCTGAAGCAGTACAACCAAACCGACATGGGGCCGGTCATCCTCGCTGAGCAGTTTCTGTAAGACGGGATTTCTCTTCACGGCGGAAAGATACGAGGCCAAAACCCGTCGATAATCCGGAAAGCGCTTTAACAATCCCGGCATGGATTTCTTCTGCTCTGCCGTACCGATATCATTGGCCAGGCAATGGGCAAACCGCTGCGCAAGCACTTCATCCACCACAATCTTGGCAAGTTCAGCGGTTTTGTCCCAGGGGAGATCGGGCACGCTGGAGGCCCTCATCCGCCGTTCCACCTCTTCAAGATAGCGGTTGAATGCCTCATCAAGGGCAGCAAGGCGTCCATTCCAGTAATCGCGCTTCTCCGGTTGACGGTCGGGGTGATATTTGATCTTTAGTCTCTCATACACCTGCCTGGCAGTGTCAGGGTCAACTTCGCGGTCGAGCACCTGATCCTTGAATTCCGTAAGGGGATCTTCCGTGCGCAACTCTCCAGTTGCTGTCTCGCGTTGATTCTTTTCAATGCGAACACCTACGGCTTGAACTTCACGCACCGTATTTGCATCGCCCACCGGTTCCAGGTATGCTTCCATACCGCCGGCATCGCCCAGGGCGATTTGTAGGCGCAATTGCACTGCCCCTTTATTTTCCGGCCGGACCACGGCATTTAATTTCGCCAGGAGCGAATTCGCGGCCGCGCTGGCCATATTGTCCCCTTCACGAATTTCAATCTGGATGATGTCCTGAAGATCGACGCTGGTTTGTAGCTTCACATCCCGCCGCACCGGCCGATCCTCACCGCGCGAGATCACGATATGGTACGCATCGTCGTTTTTGCCTTCCTTGATGCGCACGCCGATGGATTTTGCCACTTTATTCGTGACAACGAGCCCACCCCGACGCTTCATTTCCGCAAGTCTTGCCGCTCCGAGGGCGACACTGGTCAGGGGATCTTTGCAGAGGATCTCTCCTTCATCATAGCCGGTGGCATCGCACAGCATGGCGCGAACGCACGGCATCAAAATGGGGCCACCGGTGGCGATGATGCAATCCACATCACCCCACCCAACGGATTTCAATGCTTCATCAATCAGTTCCTGCGCACGATTGAGAAGAGGCTTTAAAAGTTCTTCAAGCTCTTTGCGGGTATAGGCGATCTGGATGTTCTTCCCTGATTTGAGCGTTAGGGGCACATCCAGATTTATTTTTTCACTGAGTGCTTTCTTAATCGTTTCCACTTCGTAATAATTCAGATCACCGGCGGGGAATGCGAATCTTTCCGCCAGATTTATTCCCAGTAACCTGTCCATGTCCAAGCCGCCCAGTCGGTTATCGCCCCGGACGCAGACCACCCGCAGGTCGGCTTTGCCTTTTTCCCTCTGGATCAACGATACGTCAAAGGTTCCACAACCCCAATCCACCACCATCCATCGCTCATTCTTCTTTGCAACCTCGTTCAGTCCATGATGCACAGCTGCTGCCGTTGGTTCGTCTACGATGTCCACTGCCGGCAAGCCAATTTTCCTGCCGATTTCCATAAGGACATTACGATAAGCCTGGCCGGTATTCGCCGGACAGGTCAATACCGCCTTAACCACCTTTTCCTCACTTTGCGTACTGAAGGCATCGAAGATATATTTCAGGCGGGCTGCCGCACATGACATCAGGTACTCAACAGTTTCTCCATCTCCTTTTTCAAGGGCATCAAGCAGCCTTCTCTTGATGGCGGTTTCAATTTTTCTATTTTGGGATAGCTTGCCATAGACGAGCGCCGGATCGGCAAGAATCTTATCGGAGTCCTCCACAACGATATCTGAACAGACTGCACCATTATCTCCAATCTGATCGAAGAGGACTGCTTTTGTACCTTGCCATTCAGCAAGGACTGAGTTGCCTGTCCCAAAATCTATCCCGATTGCTTTCAAAACACCTCCTATGCGATTATCGGATGGGCAATGATAGGATCATCCCATTTTAACAACCAACCTATGGGCACTATGCAGAATTCGCCGCCGTATGTAGGTGCGTGAATGAGGAAAGAATCATAGCGCGTAACAAAATTGTAAAAATCCCTTGCTTTACACCAAAATGTTCGACCATCTTTGACTAAAAATACGAGATGAGCAAACAAACCTTCGGTTTCCAAACCAAGCAGTTGTAGTATTGCAGACATCTGAATTCCCAATACATCAATACTACCATAGCCAAATGATCGTAAAACTGACTTAAGTTTTATATCTCGCTCTTTCGCAAAATCTTCTCTTAAGTCAGCGGTGTCTATCAATTGGTAGAGCTTGGTCCAAAAAGCAATCTGAAAGACTTCTGCGCTGGTGGTTACTGCTAATTTCTGTGTAATAATTTTTCCTCCACCGCTTCTTATTTTTATATCTCTAATTTCTTTGATTTCGTAACCTCTAATCCTAAGAGATTCTAAAAACCATTTTTCTGCGTCCTTTGAATTTAGAAACTGTTCTCTCATGGCGTTAATTACCCTCAGATGTTTCTCTTTGAATTCTATTGAAAACCATTTCGCAAAAAGATTCGTAAATTAGTTCTATACTTACAGCTTTATGCAGGTTCAAGCCTCTAATGATCTCCATATCGAGCACTTTACGTTCTTCTTTATTTATCTCTTCAGTAATCGGCATAACATTTTTTATTGAAAGTGCATTATAAGCTTCCAGGATCCTATTTTTACTTATTATATCAACTTTTTGTGGTGATAATATCGGCAATTGAAGATACTCGGTTCCATATAAATTTAACCGACCTCCAATATTTAACCGACCATATACCTCTGTAACAAAATACGTGATAGTAGAATTAAGAATAGCACATGATAATTCGACATCCTTCTCATCATCAAAAGTGCCATGATAAAACATATTTGTATCGTATAAACGATGTCTATTCTGTGCATAAAAAAATCTTTCTCTAATTAACGCAGGAACAACAAAGTGCCCAGGTTTTTTTAACCTTACAGAATACCAATAAGGCTTATTAGTTGAAACAGAGGTAACATCTGGCCATGGTATACCAGCGACAGTATGAGATGCTCCCTTGACTGATATTTGGGCCTCGCCCCATTCAATGTAACTTAATGCACCTCTCAATTTATTGCTACGCAGAAATGATTTTGAGTGAGGACAAGAAAAAACGAATTTACTAATCTTCTTTTTCTCAATGGTAAGATTTTCTATCTCCCGTGTTGAAGTAATTATCGGATGAATAAATTGTTCTTCAATGCCATAATACTTAATCTTTTCTGTATCTAGAATAAAAAATTCTACGATGCCTGGTTTCGTGCCGTATTCAAAGGAACAGAGATCACCGAGAAATACAAACTTCTCTTTGTTCAGATCTATAAGTTTTTTCAAACATGAAGGCATTCGTAAGAAACGCGTTCCCCATTTCCCATTCTTTATTAGTACATTGTGCTTACCTAATTGGGGAAAGAGATCCTTTTTCGCCACTTGAGTTCTCTTATAGAATTTATCATTAATTTTACCTGAGCTATCAATGGCATCAAAAGGGGCCGGTACGATAGTTTTGCCAAATGAGACGAAATTAAATTCCGCATCTACTCTGTTCTCTACAGTGTGTGTAAAAATGCTAATTGCAGCGTTTATATCGGCAGATTCAAAAGAACGTTTTTCTTGATTTTCAAAGACGTGACCCACAGAACAATTCTTGCTCAAATACTTTTGCAGTGACGCTCCAAAATCATCATCCATCCACGAGGTAGAACAAATAAAGCACTGCACTCCTCTATCTTGTCTTAAGAGCATAAGACTTCTAAAGAAGAAGTAAATGAAAATATCTGCCTTTCCATCAACATCCTCAGTTAACATCTTCTGATACAATGTCCGCAGAATCATCTTTGTGACGGGGATGTCAAATGCAATAAATGTCTTATCTATTAGCTCTTGTCTTAAATACGGCGGATTGGCGATTGCAATGTCAAATCCAGGATTCTCTCTTGAAAAGATCTCGGCAAAGTCAATCTGCCAGAGGACATGTTTGTCTGTTCTCCTTGACTTTGGTATGCTTATTCCCAGATTGACAAGGAGTTTTTCTTTGGCATCTTCAATTTCTTTCCTCAATTTTTCACGTTCGTCTCTGTTCTTGACAGCAAAATACTTTCTTTTTAGTTCAGCATACTCATCCACAAAGATCTTACCAATGGGAATTTGCCCTTTCGTTGGGTGCCCAAGGATATTTTCCAGAGCAATGGGTTTTCCATCCGATGTGGTTCCTACGACGCTGACCAGGGCGTCACCAACGACCAGCTTGAAGTCAAAATTGGGTAATGCGGATGGCTCATCACAGTTCACCATAAGCTCGATCCAGAAGCGGAGCTTGGCAATCTGAACAGCGAAGTAATCAATGTCGCATCCATAGAGGCTCTTTTCGATAATGTGCAGTTTCAGTTGAAAGGCGTCGGATGGATCTGTCAGTTCATGCGACTTAATCTTGCTCTGAAAGGCCGCCACCCCTTTCAGCATGTTTCCCAGGGTGGTCAGGCATAAAAAGAGATGCTTCATCATTGCCACGGGGAAAGTGCCTGAACCCAGGGCGGGATCCACAATTGTGACTTCGTGAAGAGCCTGATACATTTGCAAGAGGTCGTGATGCGGCGGCGGGGTGATGGAGGCCGATTCACTCAATTCGCCGTAAACGAGCTTGCCGATGATCTCTTTGTCCACATCCGGGCAGCGTGCTTCCAGGTAGGCCCGCAGGCTTTCACGGCACATCAGGTTCACTTCAGTCGGATGGGTGTAATAAGCCCCCTGGCCATGCTGGTCTGCAATCAGCTCTTCGTAGCCGTAACCGAGCAGATCCTGGTTGAAAGCCACCTCCACATCCAACGGGCTTGTTTCACAAACGGTGAAATTGTATGGGTTGAGCAGCTTGTCAAAGAGCAGATCAAAGACGTTGTTTACCACTTCTACGGCCTCATCATCCCACTTGTCCGATTTTGCAAAGAGTTCTGCGTTTAGAAAGGGGATGTTGCCCAGCAGGTCTTTCACCTTTGACATTCGTTGCTTTGGTTCTGTATTCAGGCCTTCAAAGAAGAAATGGAAGAGGAAATTACGCCAGTAATTCTTGCGGCCGTGCTGCTTGAAGCGGTTGAAGAGATAATCCGTGTCCCCGTCGAGCCAGCCTTTCTTCTCCACGAATTTCAGGAAGATCAGGCGGTTCACGAGCAGTTCCGCAAAAAACCGCCGGTTCTCGCCGTTCAAGCCCTTCACCCCGGACTGGACAGCGTCGAAAACCTCCTTGAGGGTGCGGTAAAATTCATCGGTGACGGGTTTGATGTTGAAAGCATCCGACCATTGGCTGCGCCACTTTTCGGGATCGATCTTCCCGGCTTCGTCAGGTTCGGGTAGGCGTAGCAGGGGTAGATTGTGCTTGCAGAGGGTATGTAGGAACGGATCTTCCGGACCCGTCCAGCCGAAAGAGCTGATCACGGCGCTCTCCGGTTTTTCACCGGCAAAGTGAACAAACTGATACTCCATCCAGTCGCGGGTGCAGATGAAAAGCAAATCGCTGCGATTCCAGATGGGGTCGCCCTCGCGTAGGGTCCGCCGGGAGCCAAGAACGCGAAGCAAGCGGCGCAGGTGGGTCAGGTAGGGCCGTTTGGTCTTGAATTCAAAAAGGAAGATACCCCAGGGTTGATCCTCCGAGAGGCTAAACAAACGAGATACGCGAATCCGGTCTTCACCGGCGGGGAAACCGAAGTCCTGTTGCAGATCGAGAGGAATGAGCACCTCGTCAAGCCGCTCCAGCCGTTCTGGTATCGGCCAAGATAATTCCCGGCGGAGTAATTCGACGAAGTCTGATTCGCCCCGGACATCCGCAATTGCTTCCCGGGGAACCGGTTGTATCGTAGGTTGATTGTTCTTTGCCATGAGAACCCTTTCGCTATAAAATATCCATCCAGGTGACAAGCTGGAGACGGTTTGTCACATCCTTATCCCCGGCAACCTGTGCCATGGTGGTCGCTTTTCTGATGCGCAGTTCATGAGTCTTGATATGCTGCTCGATCAATTGGAGACGCTCGCGCCTTTCCTGGATGGGTCGGCCGCTTTTCCATGGGGTGGTTTTTTCTGAAACGATGAATTTATCGATTTCCTCAAGGCTAGTGACGATGTTGGTCGTGCCGTCGGGCAGGAAGTACCACTTTAATTCACCCAGGTTTTCAACTTCTGGTTTGTTGTTCGGTGATGGGAATCGATAGCAGGCAAAAATGCCCGTCGTCTTCAACGGCGATTCCTTTGCTGAAAAGACGCGGCCGGGCATGGTCCGGAGGTTAGCCTCCAGTTCCGAATCATCCATGAGGGCCTGATTCAACAGAAGGCGGAGCTGTTCTTCTGTGCTGACTTTGCCTTCATAAGCTTCATTGAAGTTTTTCAGGGTATTGAAGTGGTCATCGGGTGTAAGAAGCTGCTCTCCCTCCAGTCCCGTAGTTTCGGAAATACGGAGCACCTTGTGGGATACGCGGTGATAAAGGCTCAGTAAATCATTCAGCTCATCGGGTGGTAGAAAGTTCCAGAACCAGACCTTGCCCCGGAGGCCTTTCTCTTCCGGGCGGGCCGCCTTGATTTGTTCTTCCGTCTCCAGGTTCATCCGGCGATCAATACGGCCGATACGCTGCATCAACCGGACGGGATTCCAGTGCAGATCATAGTTGATCATCAGGAAGACATCCTGGAGGTTTAGACCCTCGGCGAGAATGTCCGTGGAGATCAGCACCCTGATCGGGGCAGCCAGGGCCTTTTTATGCTTTTCCTCCGTATCGTAGTTGTAGAAGGGGGCCAGGCGACGGATGATCTCCAGGCGATCCGCCTTGGTGCTGCTATCGATTTCAAATAGTTGCCTGATTTCCTTTTCCTGCAAGGTGCTGAATAGATAACGAGCCGTATCGCGAAATTCCGTGAAGATGATCACCTTATGACAGCTCAAAAGGGGGTCTTTCCTCAGAAGTTCCAGTAATTTCTGGATCTTGGTATCGGACACGGCGGACAGCCTGTCGAGGTGGGTTAGAAAATCAACAAGCAAGTACAGGTCTTTCTCAATATCCTTCAGCATGTCCTTGATTCTAAAAAGGCGCTTGTCCAGGACAGGGACGCTGTCCACATACAGATCAATCAGATCGTCCTCTTCGACATCATCGGCATCCGTTGCGGATTCGTACCGCTCCTTCATGTGCTTTTCCACAACATGATATAATAGCGCATTCTTTTCACGCCATTTGTCGTGTCGCTCGGGATCAAGGCCGTTGAGGGCGGCAAGCAGCTTCAAGAGTAGATCTTCACAGGTATATTGGAAGGCTTTCCATGAACTTTCAAACCGCTTGAGCATGGTGGTTCTGATCAGGCCGACGATCTGGCGCTGGCGGTTTTCTTCCTTGCGATCATCCGCAGAATCCGCAGGCTTACGGGCATAGGCGCGGGGATAATAGATGGGAAGCTTTAATTGGGGGTCCTCCCGATCGAATACCGTTCGGAGGGTTTTGAGAAGACCGCCATAGGTGGATTTTAGGGAATAGGCGGCTACAATCGGAGGCTGTCGATCCGGGAAAAGCAATTGTGCAGTTTGAGATTGCTCGCGTTTTTTAACGTAAGCGCGGCTTCGTTGCACAACCACTTCTCTGAACAAGGTATCGTCCTGGAGGATTCTTTCCGCTTCAGCAACGTCATAATCCGGCGTAATCACCTCATCGTTTTCCTCCTCGGCCAAGGCCATACCCATTTTAGCCTCGATAGCCCGCTCTTTGAGGATCAAGTGTCCCCGTATACTGTTCACGCCAAGGTGGGCAAAACGGGCATCATTGCGCCTGGTAAAGAATTCCATCAGATGCTGCAGATCAAAAAGGCTGTTGTTGATCGGTGTTGCCGTGAGCAGGAAGACGAGCTTGCCTTCCGTCAGTTCAAAGAGTTTTTCATTCCGCTTGGAAGAGAGATTCCGGAAGCTGTGGGCCTCATCCACGACGATCACATCGCTGTGGTCGCGGATTTCTTGCATCTCGGCGAAGAAATCGCGATCTTTGGAAGCGCCCCGGAGTAAATCCGTGTGATTGTAAACCACGACCTGACTGCCGAAAACGCCCCTTGCAGTGGGGATGTGCCGGCGGATCAGGACCTCCCACACTGCGTCGCGGGTGGATTTCGGGACGATCACGGCCACCCGCTTGCGCTCGTGGACCATGCGCTCGATGAGCATGAGGGCGACAAAGGTTTTCCCGAGACCGACGCCGTCGCAAAGCAGCGCCCCGTCATACCGGTTGGCAATGCGCAAGAGCTGGCGGTAGGCGTCCTTCTGATATTCGCTGAGGATGCGATAGACGGCAGAATGCTGCTGTTCCCAGACGCCGGTCGTGATCTCCCGGCCGCGGAAATATTCGTACAGTGACTTCAGATATACGTCATGAGGGGTAAATTGATGAGTATGACGATCGATCTGCTGGATGATTTCCTTACTGACGTCGTACGAGGCGCCGAAAAGAGTTTCAAAGAGATCAGACAATTGGCGGCATTGTTCTGTGTCGAGCTGGGCGTTGATCTCGATAGGATATTTGAGGCCTTCTTCCGTGAAATCGCTGGACCCCACAAAACCGGTATTTCCGTTCTGGGCGGCTTTGAAGATGTAGGCTGCGGCACGAAGGCGGTCTTTCTGATACGCGCGTATCTCAATCCGTCCGGATTGGATCAGATCACGGATAGTTGCCAGGGCGGTCAGATCATCTGTCGCCATCTTGGCAAACTCGATGGTGGCTTCATTGTAATTCCAGATCCGGTCGGCCAGATCTTTTCGTGACGCTGTTCGTGCAGGATGACCGATGATGATCCGGGTTTTTTGAATGCCATTCCAGTTCTGCAAAAAAGGAAAGAAGGCCGTGACGTCGAGATCGGATGTGATGATATCCAATCCTTGCGCTTGAGGAACGAGGATGGTGAAAACCTCCTCAAGGCGGGTGCGGCGGGGTAGATTTGTGATAAATTTTGTATTCAATTTGTGAAATCCTTCAATTCACCTGTTTCCAAATCGTAAAGGGCAAATTGTGATTCGCCCGGTATTTCTGTTAAAGACGCATATGGGATGGAAATGGCTACACCAGACCTATCGGCGCGGCCGTCGGAATGGTGTTTCCCGCGATAACCAATGCCCTGCATAACAGGGCTGTAAAATACTGCCTCAACAAAGAACTCTTCGTTGTCTTTTTTAATATCCAATCCCTTAGACCCCGGCTTGATTACTTTAATAAATCGGTCGCCTTCAGGCAGAGGCATTACATTGGATTCAAACGAAAAAGGTTCTTCTGCTTGTGAAAGACATTTCGTTATGTGCATTAAAGCATTAACAGTTGGGGAATCCTTTTCTAAACTTCCGTCTCTTATCTTGAGTGACATGATGACTTGCAACTGATCCATCATATGATTCAATGTATTTGTTTCCAAAATACGGCCGGATAATCTCAAACTGCCATAGGTCTGATCATAAACACAAACAAAACGATCATCAACATTGATAGGCCCTTGCTGCAATCTATGTTTGTCGGTTCCATATTGTAAGTCACGGCGTTCAAAGGGGATGACCATAAGAAAGGTCTCAAAGAGATAGTTTGCTATAGTGTCATTTCGAACATTAGCAAGATTGAAAGAGGGATGAGAGCAAACAACACCTGTTGTAAAAAAATTTCTTGTGAATCTCGGTTGATCAAAGTAGATACTTGTATTTGCATCAAGTGGATAATTAAAGGTTATTTCGTTAGGTCCTCTTCTTTCTTTGTAACCGAGAATTGCTTCTCTAATTTGAAGATTGCATTCCGCTATAATGAGCTCGCCATACTTCTTGGCGCCAAACACATTTCCTGGAGTGAAATTTGGGAATATCAATGTGGGCATCATCTGAGGTTTCGTAGTGTATCGTCTTTCATGTCGAACCTCGACAATCCGTTGATGACTGCTTACACGATATACACGGTGTGGCGTTGTTGCGTAATAATATATGGCACCCGGGTACGCTTCTCGCATTAGTTGACCGTAAGAAAGAGCGCCCTTGGATTCTACCGTGTTGCCCTTTTTATATTTCACCTGGAATTGCAGATCCACATCCCTAAGGGGGAATGTATGGTTTGGATCATCCCCAGCCTGTGATTTCATGTTTTGGAATTCAGTTGTAATGACGCCAGCCCTCTCCGCCTTGCAGAGATCCAGGAAACCATGTGGCCAGACGACATCACTTTGAAAATCTCTTGATCTTCCTATTCCAAATGTCTGACATACTCTGTCATGTTCACCATCCATTCTTGCCAGACAGAGAGCATGGATGTATTGGATACGCGGATTCTCAAGATATAAAGCGCTTTCTGATAAAGGCATGTTGAAAATATGACTTGGATTCGCAAAGATTCTTTCACTATAAATATCGCCGGTATTAATGACAATAATATCACCTTTTACGTGCCTTCCAATGCGTCCAATCCGCTGTAACAAACTTGTTGCCGAACGAGGCACGCCCACCAAAATCCCCAGTGTAAGAAAGGGGATATCGATACCTAGCTCAAGAGCGCTTGTACTCACTACGCCTTTCAATGTGCCCTGGCTTAGCCTCGCTTGTATCGCGCTCCTGTCGTACTCCTCATAGCCAGCACGATATGGTAAAATATCACTCTTTTCTATTATATTATAAATAAACCTGTCGTCATCATCCTCCTCTGCCGTTTGAGTTCGTGCTGATATGGATGTGATGTATTCTGTTTGTTTTCTACTGTCCACAAAAGCGATGAATCTATGATCCGTCTTTTTAACTATGGAATCCATTAACTCGGGTAAATGTGTCAGTAAATCTTTAGTTTGAGGGGGAGTTACAAAACGGATGGTCAACTCTTTTTTCGGCGACGTATCAATACTTGAATCAATGATAGTAAAATTCAAGCCGAATAGATTTTCCAAATGTTTACTCGGCTCACCAATTGTTGCGGAAGCTGCAATGTATTGAGGGTTAGAATCCATTATGCTCATGATGTGGCGAATTCTCCGAAAAAGATATGCAGCATTGCTACCGAATACCCCTGTGTAGGTGTGAGCTTCATCCACGATGATCAATTTTATTTCTCGGAGAAAATTGGCCACAACTTTATCATTCAGACTCATCATAAACCATGCATGGATGACATCTGGCGTTGCAATCAGTAACTGACTATTTTTCAACAGGGGAAGGCGGGAATGAATCGGCACTTGGCCATCAATTCTCCCTACACCCACGGAAATACCTGCATTTGTAAAAAAATCTCTCCAGCGGTCTTCCTGCTCTTTGGCCAATGCTTTCAATGGGTAGATGGCAAGGATTTTTGATTTTGGACGTTTGGCCAGATGCTCAAGTGCGGCCACATAAAATACAAGGCTTTTCCCCGATGCCGTACCTGTCGCCAAACATACATGATCACAATTGATTACTGAATCAATGGCAACTTTCTGATGATGATAAATACCATTGGGGAATATTTTAGAGAGAGTTTGCTTTGTCTTTTCTGAGAGGTCGAGCTCACGGACATGAACATTTTTTCCTTCTCGCTCGGGGATGCTGCTTTGAGCAACAACTTGCCAACCTCTTGAATGAAAAAATTGATCGAGAATCATGATTTGCTCCTTGAACCTAAGCTATCAGTCAACTTGGACCGTCTTAAGTTTAGACTGGCTAATATTTGATCTCACAGGCCCCGGCCAGACCAGCCCCTTTTCATCAATATACAGAAGACCCTGCTCACGAAGTCCGCTCAGGTCACGCTGCTTGGTCTTGTCGCTAAGTTTGGCATAAAGACCCGCATGCCAAGGGGTGCGACGCAGTTCATCGATCTGGAATGGCTTGCCGCGTTCCAGCACCTGGGTCAGGATGGCGTATTGGCGCAGGTTGATCTCTTTCGTATCCCGCAAATGTTTGATGCGCGTCTCAAACAATAGGGATCTGACGATGTCGTTCACCCGGTCATGGAGACG
>ERZ795052.2570-NODE-2570-length-21676-cov-14.011655_pt1 | contig 21676 bp, 17 predicted proteins | sample MGYA00375136_ERZ795052 | MGnify/ENA primary metagenome ERZ795052 (study PRJEB30181, sample SAMN05720156) | activated sludge metagenome | isolation source: Anaerobic digester | place: Japan | collected 2015-05-26 ... | reverse complement strand
GGGGCAAGAGTTGGACGCAGTGATGATCGCGACACCCAACCATCAGCACGCGATGCCTGCGCTGATGGCGATCCGACGCGGCATTCATGTCTACGTCGAAAAACCGATGACGCATACGCTCCACGAGGCGCGTGTGTTGCGGGCAGAAGCGAAAAAATACGGTGTTGCCACGCAGTTGGGTAATCACGGCCACTCGAACGAAGGGTGTCGCCGCCTCTGTGAATACATCTGGTCCGGTGCGATCGGCCAGGTGAGGGAGGTATACTGTTGGACACAGCGTTGTAACGGGTTGCTTGACGGGGATCATTCGCCGGTCTTGCCGTTGCCGCAGGGTTTTGATTGGAATGCGTGGATCGGCCCCGCGCCTTTCCGTGATTTTCACGCAGACCTGCATCCTCACAATTGGCATCTCTGGCGCGACTTCGGCAACGGCTCGATCGGTAACATGGCTTGCCACATTATCGACCCCGCGTTCTGGGCGCTCAAGTTGCAGGCGCCTGAAGCGGCTGAGGTCGAAGAGATGCGTGGCGGCGACAGTAAGGTTTGGCCGATCACAACCCGTATCCGGTTTGATTTTCCGGCGCGTGGCGAGATGGCGCCAGTCAAAGTCTTTTGGTTCGACGGGTTGGTGCAGGATCAGGAATATAGTGAACGGACTGTGCAGCGGCGTTGGCGAAATGTCAACAAGCGCGTGTGGCAGTATGTGCCTCCGCTGGTCCATGAGCTTGAAAGGCAATACGGTCGCGATTTCGGCACGAATGGCTCGCTGCTTGTTGGCGACAAGGGGATCATGACGATCGGCGAGTTCGGCGACGGTTGCCGCATCGTGCCCGAGGAGGCGCACCGCGCTTATCCGGCACCCGCCAAGATTCTGCCACGCATCAAAGGCACGCATCAGGACGACTTTTTCCGCGCTTGCCGGGGCGGTGAACCCGCTTGTTCGAACTTCGAATATTCCGCTCCGCTGGCCGAAATCCCTTTGATCGGTAACCTCGCGATGATCGCGGGGCGCGGACGGCGCGTCGAATGGGACAGTGCCGCCATGCGCTGCACGAATCTTCCGGAATTGAACGCATACGTGAAAACAACATATCGGGAGGGGTGGTCGATTGATGGATGAACCGTACTATTTGTGGCGGCCGCTGAGGCGCGCCGCCGAAATTGTTTCTGTCCGCGCACGCTCCGCCATCCTGCTGCTGGCGGCGGCCCTGCCTGCACGCGCGTTGGAAAAGTCGCCGCTGTCGCTTGACGCGCGCACCGACTTCTATTCGGCCTATGTGTGGCGCGGCAAGGTGCTGGACCGGCATGCCGTGGCGCAGCCCAGTGCGATCGCGACCTACGACGCGCAGGAATACGGCGCGTTTTCCGCGAAGTTCTGGGTGAACTGGGACTTGTCCCAACGGTCCACCAAAGCCAAAGCGACGCGCACGGGCGGCGGGATCAACGTGTTCAATTTCACGCCGTCGTATGCCAGGACGGTCGGCCCGGTGGATGTCACCGTCGGCAACATCTTTTACACGTTTCCGGGCAGCGGCTATCCGAAGCACAGCAACAGCACGTATGAACTTTTCACGACGGTGGCTTACAAAAACCCGGTCGTGACGCCCTCGCTCAGCGTCTATTACGACTACCGCGACGTGGGCGAAGGGTTTCTCGATGACAATCCGTTTAAAGACCTCTACATTCGCGCCGCGCTGGATAAATCGGTGCCGCTTGGTGACCGGCTGCGCGTCGGAGGGTGTGCGTTGGTCGGCGCCGGCACCACCCATTACAACGCAGTCCGTTACCGATCCCCCAACGGGGATGGGCTGGTCGATTATCAGGCGTCGGTCTTTTTGTCGTACGCCGTCACCGAGCACTTCTCGGCCGGCGCCACGCTGGCCTATACCGGCCTGATCGGCGGGGCCTGGGGGCTCGACCGCAGCGCCTGCGGGCCGGACGAGATCGTGTGGGGCGGCATCAATCTTCGACTGCGTTTTTAGAGCGCCTACTTATCAGCACATCCAGTTGATTATCAGTGTGTTGTCGACGCTTATCGTTGATGACGGCGCGTGTCCGTCATCATGCTCCTTTTTGTCGTCACTTCCCGTCCGATCATGGCACGGGTTGAGCGCGTGTTTTTGCGCAGCGCGCCGGGGGCGCGGACGGCCCCGTCCGCGATGTGAATCCTCGCTCAAGGCAGATGCACGGCCCTATAGCCAAGCGGTTTTGCGTCTCACTGGGAATGGTGAAGAAACTGTTGCGGCAGCGAAAGGCCACGGGCGAGATCGGAGACCTCTACCACCGGGCGGGGCGGAAACCGGCCATCACGCAGGCGCATCGGCGGGACATGGCGGCCGCCATCCGGGAACGTCCGGACGTGACGCTGGCGGAACTTCGCGACAGGCTCGGTCTAGGCTGCTCGCTTGCTGCGATCCATTACGCCCTCGACGCGATGGGCATGACATATAAAAAAAGACGCTCAGGGCGAGCGAGCAGGACCGAGACGACATCCGGAAAGCCCGTGAGCTGTGGTCTGAAAAAATCCGGCTCTGGCAGACGGGGCGCCTCGTGTTCATCGACGAATCGGGCGCGAAGACGAACATGACCCGGCTTTACGGGCGGGCGGCAAGGGGCGAGATAGGGGACAAACTCCGTCGTGGTTGAGTCGACGCTCAGCAGGGTCTCATGTATCATGCCGACTATCTGGCGCGTGTAGGTGTTGTTGTCGATGTAGGCGTTGAGGCTCTTGGGCGGCTGGAAGGCCGCCAGAAGCCTCCCCGTGCTCCCCGTCTTGCCTGTTCGCCGCATCCTGCACAGATCCTGCTTTCATGACCTTGCGCATCTGCTGCACGGAGCTTCACCAGTACACGCGCGGCAAAACGTCGAGCGGTAGCGGCATCTTCGGGGCAGGCTTGCCGTTGTGTAGCGCCTTACGGACGACGGTGGGAGGCTTTCCGAAACACGAGGTGAAGCGACGCGAGAAATAAAACGGGCTCTCGAAGCCGCATCGTTCGGCGATCGCGCCAACCGGCAGCGTGGTGTGAGACAGCAGCGCCAAGGCGAGTTGCAGGCGCATGAGCCCCAGCATGCTCATCGGAGCGACGTCGAGGCTGGACCGGAAAAGACGGGACAGATGCTGCGGCGTTACGCCTGCAGCAAGGGCCAACTCGCTCAACGTCAAGGCCTTGGGCGGCTGCTGGTTGAAGACCTGCCGCATGCGGTGGATGGCTCTCTCGACAGGTTCGGGCCGCGCGAAATCCGGCTTGGTGGCGGCGGACAGGGGCGCGGTGTCGAGAAGGACCTCGCCCAGCAGGGCCTCGAGAAGCCGCGTCATATGTTGGTTGGGGGCTGCCAGAGATCGCGGAGGTACGGTCGACAATTGCCGGATGAGGCACTGCATGAGTGGCCCGACGACCGTGGGCGGGTCATAGACCAACACGGGCCAGCCCTTGGCGTCGGGCCAATCCGAGGGCGTGCGTAGGATGTCGAAGTGAAGGTATGCCAGCCGCGCACGCGGATACGGTGCCCACCTGAAGGTTTCTCTGAACCCCGGCTTCGGCAGGATCAGCGTGCCCGGCGTCGCCACATACTTCTGCCCGTTGGCGCTGTAGGTCGCCGTGCCTTCCAGCATGAAGAAGAGCTCGTAGTCCGGAATGCGGCGTGGGACTAGAGTCTCGCTGGCGCGATAATGGGAGACGCCGCCGTACAGGTACTTCAGCTCGAGCGCAGACCGTTTGTTCGTTGGCATGTGTTCAGCTTAGCATTCCGACGTTTCCGGTTGGAAGGAGAAAACAGGGAAGAAGTTCTTTTTGTTTAAAAAAATGCATTTTTGTGCATGGTCATATCTGGTGTCCAACGCTATTCTATGAACATTGAAGGATAGCAGTGTGATGAGTGTGTGGTTTGTCACGAAGGGCTTTTGTGGATTGTGCGCATGGGCGTCGCGCGGCGCGCTCATGATGGCGGGTGCCGTGCTTGCCCTGGAAGTTCCCCGGGTTCTGGAGACGGACGCCTCGGAAACCGTACGGGTCGTGACTGTGGATCCGTACCGTAACGTGGACTGTGCTGCGGCTCAACACAATTTCTGTCTTGACCCTGATGCTGTCTTGACTCTTTTTCAACCACCTGTATAGTGTACTACGACAATTGGGTGGACTATACGGTCGGCAGCAAGGCCCAATGCGTCGAGAGTGTAACGGAACTAGAAAGGATGCCCGCCGTGTTACGCGGCGATTTGACGCAGAGAGACGATCAGACATTATGATTTTGCGCTTGCGCGCATTCACGCTTCACTGAAAAACCGGCAAAGTTTTGATCTACAGAAGCGAGATGCTCGGAGGTGCGCCACTCGGCGCGCCTCCAGTCTCGTGTTTCTGTAGAGGTGCTTGCCGGTACCTTCAGTGAGGCACGGACTGGAGTCCGCGCCTTTTTTTGTCCGTAAAGGTTGCTGCTCTGGTTTCTCCACAAGCAACCATCCCACGGACAAGAGACGGAGAGTCACATGTCACGCGCAATTCAGTTTTATCGTTCTGTCAGAGAACGGTGCTTGATAAATCGCAACCTATCTGTTCCCCTTCATATTCTGACAACGGTGTTCGCATTTCTGCTGGCGGCCGATGTATTCGCATGTTCAACATGTCTCGACTCGGGGACTATCGAGCAAAGAGAGACGTGCAAAGTCTGCAAATACGCAAAAGGAAGAGTTCCCGATCCTCTGTATCCGTCAGGAACATGTCTTGTTTGCAAAGGGGCCAAAGTGGTGGGGCAGTATCGAAGACGGTGCGCCGATTGTTTGGGAACCGGGGAGAGATACAAAGCCTGCCCGAATTGCGGGGGAACAGGGACAAGGGTATGGCGTATCGTCTGTCCCACATGCAAAGGGGTGTCCGTGATCAACCATGCGGATGCGATGGCGTCTGGTCTCGGCGGTACCGGGGAAGTCCCCGTAAAGGATGCCGTGGCAGTCGAGGCCTGTACGCAATGCGATGAGAAAGGGAAAATCACAAAAAAAATCGTGTGCGAAATTTGTGAACGCGGCTGGAATCACAAAAAAAATGATTCCGGAGCTTTTTTGTGCCGGAAATGCGGTGCGGTTTGTGAAGGCCGTTTCACAGCATGCAAATGTGGTACCCCCGATTGCCCGCACTGTAAGGGCGAATACGAAAAAACGGTTTCCGGGGTCTGCCCGTTGTGCAACGGCGACAAAATCATCACGCCATTGGAACGCGCGAAAGCGCAAAAGGGGAAGAAAGAGTGAAAGGGATAACAATGCAGGCCCTATTACCGGTTCTTATCTGCACGATGATGGTCCTTTCTTCGGGTTGCGATAAAATCGCCTCCAGTATTGTTCATGAACGTGCTGAGCGTCGCCGCATGGAAACTGTGGAACGGCTGGCCCGTGATGCGTTGGCGCATAAAGAACGCGAAGAGGCGACTCGTCTGGAACGTGAAAAGGCCGAAGCTGAGAAGCTGAAGATGACGCTTCCTGAAATTATCGAGGACCGCATTACACTGCTAAAGACCCAAACGGGTGAGTTGACGGATGCTCTGAAAGAGATTTCAAATGACCGTAGACTTGCGGGGAAAATGGTATTTTCGATTGAGGACAAACGCGGTCTGGAGTATACCGTTTACAATATGATGACAAATACTGAACTGAACGCGCTGTCGGTGAAATACACGGGTGGGGATTTTGGCGCGCTCAAATCCGAGTTCACCGAGGCAATCCGGTTTCATAAAACATCTCGTTCTGCCTTGACTCAGACCATGCAGAAAAACGCTGAAGAATACAGGAGTCAGGTCAAGAACGTAGACCAATCGGTTGACGCTGCTAACCAAGACGCGAAGAGAAAAATCAATGCGGCCCACGAAAACATCACGCGACAGATGAATAAATTGATAAAAGAGAGAGCAAATGTTGAGTCAGGTTTGGGACGTCGAACCGAAAAGGATGCCCGGATCACGGCAATTGATTCTCAGTTGGAACGCTTGGAACAAGTTTTGGAACTGAGCGGCGGTTCAGTCGCGCATATCAAGGCGACCACACTAGAGAGTAGCACCCGCCGGAAGTATGATCGTGCTCTCGATGAAAAGCAAACGAAGGATGCCGCGGCCATTTCGGAGAATCTTTTTAAAGGGGATATGTATAATGTCGCGCAAAATTACAGGGGGAGGTCGATCGATCGGTTGTTGAACGCCATGACCACACAAGCCGCCGTCTTGTCGGAACGCTTGTGTACCCTTGAGGAGACTTTGAGAACGCTGGAGGAATACAAAGCGAGAATGGGTATGATGGAATATGTCGATCTGGTTAAACTTCGCGAGACCATCGTTTCGGACACGCAGGACAAGTTGTTGAATGCGCTGACCGCACCGGTCGGTGGCCTGTGAGGCGGATTGTCTGTGCTCCCGGCGTTCCGCTCAAAACATGCACTCGACTCGCGTATTTGATGCGAGCACGGGCATCTTGCCCGTGAAGATCATGGGCAAGATGCCCATGCCACGCAGTTATGGCCGCCTGCGAAATCCAGATGCCGACGCTAAGCGTCGGCATCTGTCTAACTATCAAGGAGTTACCGAGAAATTGGTGTTGTTTTGGGGCCTTAGACCGTGTTTTTAGGTGTGGAATCGGCACTGTAAGAGCACAGCGCTTCCCTGACGGAGCACATCGTTACCGGATTGCCCGACACGCCGAGAAAGCTGTACTCCCGTTCTGCGTTTGACTGGCGGCCGGCGGCAGCCAGCCTTTACGGCGGCCTCGGCGAGACCGCCCTACCAGCCGGCGCGGTACTCGCGCCGCAGCAGGCGGTTCGCGTCTGTGGAATTCGTGACACGCATCCGTTTGCCGTCCCACTGCAGCAGGGTGTCGGGCACGCGGATCGCGACCGTGCCGAGCAGGATGGTTTCGGCCATCGGGCCGACCTGTTCGAAGTGCGATTCGCACATCTCGCCGCCCAGACAGGCGTCGAGAAAATGATGGTAGTGGTTGCGCGCGTCCAGTTTGGGCTTCGGTTGTCCCGCGAAGCGGCCTTTGGGCAGCAGGACCGGGCCGGACGTGTGGGGCAACAGCAGCGCACCTTCCGTGCCGATGATCATCGCCGATTCGGCCGGGTACTCTTCGAACCCTGCCTCTTTCGCCATGGCCTGCACGTCGGCGGGCGGATAGATCAGGCCGTCGAACCACTCCATGGTGAACGTCTTGCCGCCCGTGTAGCGGTTGCCGGGGAAGGTCCAAGTGACGTGGTCGCTCTGCGGCCAGACATCCTTGCGTCGCGCGGCATCGTTCTTCCAGCTCTCCTGCACTTCGGCGATCACAGTCAGCGGCGCGGTCGCGCCCAGCTCCAAGCCTTTCCAGACCGCGTCGAAGATGTGGCAGCCGATGTCGCCGGCCCAGCCGGTGCCGAAATCCTGCCAGGCGCGCCATTTGACGGGATGATAGATATTCGGCGAGAAATCGCGCGCCGGCGCCGTGCCCAGCCAGAGATCCCACGCCAGATGCGCGGGCGGCGGCTCGCCTTGGGCCGGCCGCGGGCCGACGAGCCGGTAATCGTCGATCGCGCCGGGTCGGTTGGAGCAGAGGATGATGTTTTTGACTGTGCCGATCACGCCGTCACGCAGCCACTGCACGGCCATGCGGTCACCCGCGCCGGAGGCAAACTGGGTGCCGAGCTGGGTCACCACGCCGGTTTGACGGGCGGTCTCTGCCAGCAGGCGGCACTCGGCCACATCGTGGCAGAGCGGCTTCTGGCAGTAGACGTGCTTGCCGGCGCGCATGGCCGCGAGCGCGATCGGCAGGTGCATGTGATCCGGCACCGTGGCGTTGACCGAATCTATCTGATCACCCTCCTTGGCCAGCATCTCGCGCCAGTCGGTGTAGCGGCGGGCTTCCGGCACAAGCTCGGCCGCTTTGCTGAGATGGTTCGCGTCCACGTCACAGATCGCCGCAATGCGAGCGCGCGGATGAGACAGGAAGTTTTTCAGGTCATTGGACCCCATCATGCCGCCGACACCGATACAGGCGTGGTTGATGGTTGCGGCCTGTACCGTTTTGCGCGGTGCGCCCGTCGCGCAGCCGGTCAAGGCGGCCGCGGCCGAAGCGCCTGAAACGGCCAAAAAGCCGCGTCTGTTCATTCTCTGCATGACGTTCCGCCTTTCTTTGGGTCATTTCCCCATCAGCGCGTTGATGATCAACAGGTCGAGTTCCTCGTAATCGCGCTCGGCGATGAGTCCGTCAACCGTCTTCTGATCCAACCCGCGCGACACCTCGAGCAGGTTCAGGAAGACGGTGCGGCTGTTCGAGAGGTGTTTGGTGCTGGCGCCGAGCTTTTGCGTGCGCATGGCTTTGATGTCGAGCCCGACGAATTCTCCGTTGCTGCCGTAGGCGTGGCGGTCGAGGATGCGCACCTGGTTGAACGCGCGCCGCAGGTCGATGCTGCCGAAGCTGCGGTCCTCATCGAACTTGAGGCCGTTCTGGTCGTTCAGATGCACCGAGAAGAGTTTCTTGTGCGCCAGCGCGAAACCCATCTCATCCGAGGGATCGAGCCCGGCGAGGATCGCATGCGCGCTTTCGATGTTCACGCCGACGCGCGCGGGATCAGAGCAGAGGTGGCCCAGGGCGATCGCGTGTCCGGTGGTGGGGATGTAGGCGTGATCGACGGGCTCATTGGGCTTGGGCTCGATCGCGATGCGGATGGCGGAGTCGTGCGCCAGCATGCGGTTGACGGCTTCGACAAGATAGTCGACCGAGCGTTTGCTGTCCTTGGATTCGCGCACGTAGGTGCCTTCACGGGCCAGCCAGAGCACGATCAGCTTGGTGCCCAGCGCATGGGCGATGTCGATGGCCCGCAGGCTGCGTTCGATGGCGTAGGCGCGGCAGGCGGGATCGTTGGCGGTATAGCCGCCGTCGATTGTGCGCGGGTCTTCCCAGAGGCGGGGGGCCACGAACTCGGCGACCAGCCCCTCGCCGTCCAACATGTTCTTCAGCACGTTGGCTTTTTGAACCATCGCAGCGGCGTCGAGGCTGTTCATGTCGGGCACGGCGTCGTCATCGTGGAACTGGACGCCGTCGAAGCCCAAAGGTTTGAACGTTTTCAGTTTCTGGGCGAAGGACAGCGTGTCGCGCACGGACGGTCCGAAGGGGTCGGCGCCCTCGTGGATGTTCCAAGGGCCGAAAGTGAAACGGAAGGTTGCCTGCATGATAACTCCTTTGTAAGAATGTGAGGCGAGCATACAGGAAAGAAGAGGCCCAGTCTTTACCGCCTGCATCAAAAAAGTGTACAATAGCCTCACGTGAGAGACGGACAGTGAGAGATGAACAGGTCAGACTGATGCCGGATGAATCGTTCCGGCTGTTGCGTTGGCAGCGACATTTGCGCGACATCACGCTGCTGGTGGCGGACGGAACGAGCCGGACGTCTGTCGGCGCGGGGCACGAGTGGCACCACCATCCCCAGATGGAACTGACGCTGGTTGAGAGCGGTTCGGGAACCTTGTTCATCGGGGATTCCATCACGCGTTTTCAAGCACCTGACTTGGTGTTGATCGGGCCGGACCTGCCGCATTTCTGGCACATGCGGCAGGCTTCCTCTGGTTTTGCGCTGCAATTTCAAGCGGGCGCAGAACATCCCGTCTGGCAGTTTCCGGAGAGTGCGGCGTTGCGTCTGCTTTGGGAGGAGGCGTGTCGCGGGTTGCGAATCTCCGGTCCTGCGGTTCAGACAGTCGGCACCGCACTGCACGATGCGGCGGAGCGCGGCGGCGGCATGCGGCGCCTGGCGGCCTTCATGCGGATTCTGGCCGCGCTGGCAGAGGCGGATGCCGCAGACCGGCACATGCTGGCCAGCACGACGTTCGCGCCGCCAGAGAGCCAGATCGCTTATCGCGGTCTGCAGAAAGCGATCAAGCGGATCTTTAATCACTTCCAAGAAGACTTGACCATTGAGATCATCCGCCGTGAATCCGGGATGAGTAAGGCAACGTTTGAACGCCATTTCAAACGGCACACCGGCAAGCCGTTTACCCGTTTTCTGGCCGAGGTGCGGCTCAATGCCGCCTGCCGGAATCTGCTGGAGACCGATCTGCCGGTCAGTGAGATTGCTCTGGCTTGCGGGTACGGCAATCTCTCTTACTTTCACCGTCAGTTCCGCACGCTCTACAACCTTTCGCCGCTGGCGTTCCGTCGTGAAATCAGAAAAGGATTGCGTTTTGGCCCGTCAGTCCGGTAGATTTCAGCAGCGTTTTCAAACTGGCATAAGGAAGCGTCTATGTGTGGGATCGTCGGATATATCGGTCGTCGCAGCGCGTCGGAAATATTGCTCAATGGGCTTCGTCGTTTGGAATATCGGGGGTATGACTCGGCCGGCGTGGCGCTGCTGGCTGACGGCGGGTTGACGGTTGTTAAACAGACCGGCAAGGTGGCCGCGCTGGAGCAGTGTCTCACCACGCAGATCCCCGCCGTGAAACGGGAGGCGGCACGTATGGGTATCGCGCACACGCGCTGGGCGACACACGGCCTGCCGACCGAGGCGAACGCGCATCCGCATCTGGCCGACGGTGGGCGGTTGGCGCTGGTCCACAATGGCATCATCGAGAATTACGCCTCATTGCGCCGCCAGCTTGAGGCACGCGGGTGTGTGTTTGTGTCGCAGACCGACACCGAAGTGCTGGCGCACCTCATCGCGACATTTGACTCGGGCGACTTGCTGGCGGCGGTGTCGCAGGCTCTCAAACGAGTGGAGGGCACCTACGGGATTGCCGTGGTTTCGACACGCCATCCCGACCAGTTGGTCGTGGCGCGTAAGGGCAGTCCGCTAGTGATCGGGATCGGGGACGGCGAAACCATCGTGGCGAGTGACGTGTCGGCGATTGTCGCGCACACGCGGCAGGTGATTTATTTGCAGGACGGCGATGTGGCGCTGGTGACGGCGGAGGGGCCGCAGGTGTTCACGCTCGACAATGTGTCGGTCGACCGTGCGGTGGCCAGCGTGGAATGGGAGGTCGGCGCTGCGGAAAAGGGCGGGTATGACCATTTCATGCTCAAAGAGATTTTCGAGCAACCCTCCGCCTTGCAGAACACGGTGCGCGGACGGCTGGACCGTTCGCTGGGTACGGCTGTTCTTTCAGGCCTCAATCTGACGCCGCGCGAGTTGGCCTCAATCCGCCGGCTGGTGATTGTGGGTTGCGGGACATCGTTGCACGCCGGCATGGTGGGCAAATATCTCTTTGAGGGGCTAGCCGATCTCCCGACCGATCCTGAACAGGCGGCGGAGTTCCGTTACTGTAATCCGATTTTGAGTCCAGACGACCTGCTGGTCGCGATCAGTCAGTCGGGCGAGACAGCCGACACGTTGGCGGCCGTGCGCGAAGGCATTCAAAAGGGTGCGCTGGTGGCCGGTCTTTGCAACGTGGTGGGCTCTACCATCGCGCGTGAGGCGGGCCGCGGCGTCTATCTGCATGCGGGGCCGGAGATCGGCGTGGCGTCCACCAAGGCGTTTACGGCACAGGTGACGGTACTGCTGATGATGGCGCTCAAAATGGGACGCTGCCGACGGCTCTCGCGCGAAACGGGGCTGTCGTTGTGCGAGGAGATTGCCGCCATTCCGTCGCTGATCGAACGCGTGCTTGAGCAGAATGATGCGATCGCGGTTATTGCCAAGATTTACGCCAAGGCCGACAATGCGTTTTTCATCGGACGCGGCATTCTGTATCCGACGGCGCTGGAAGGCGCGCTCAAACTGAAGGAGATCAGCTACATCCACGCCGAGGGCTATCAGGCGGCCGAACTCAAGCACGGTCCGATCGCGTTGCTCGATGACCGTTTGCCGGTGGTCGCGCTGCTCAACGACATTCCCGGCAAAGAGAAAACGCTGGGCAACGTGCAGGAGTGCCGCGCGCGGCGCGCGCCGGTCGTCGGCGTGGTGACGGAGGGCGATGACGAAGCTATTCGGGCGGTGGATCATGCGATCCGACTGCCGCGCACCAGCGTGCATACCGCGCCGGTGATAACGGCGGTGGCGCTCCAGCTTTTCGCCTACTACGTGGCGCGTGAGCGCGGCTGCGAAATCGACCAGCCGCGTAATCTCGCCAAGAGTGTGACGGTGGAGTAGGAAACTAAAAAAGGGGGGGGCATGACACGGGGTGTTTGGCTGGCGGGGATCGCGGCGGCTTTGATCTGTCGTGGTGAGGAGAGGAATCTGGTGCGTAATCCCGGCTTCGAGGAAACGGAGCCGTCCGGGGCCACGGTTGCATGGAACGAGCGTAAACCGGCATATCGGTTTGTTGACGGAGCGGGACGGGAAGGTTCGCGCGGGCTGGTGTTTGAGAACGGCGATCCGGATTTCTATTCGTTCCCGGCGCAAGCACTCGATCTGCAGCGCGGCTGTTGTTATGCCTATGAGGTGTGGGTCCGGACCGAAGGCCTGTCGGGTGATGAGTCTGGCGCGACGGTCTGCATGGAGTGGTATGACGGCAACCGTTATCTGGGCGGGGCGTATGCCGAGGGGGTGCGCGGAACCAGCAAGGGCTGGCAGCGCGTACACGGTGTTACGCGGGCCATTCCGACCCATGCCACGCGCGTCAGCATTGCGCCCTATGTGCGCCGCGGTATGACCGGCAAGGCGTGGTTTGACGATCTTAAGGTGACGCGGTACGTGCCGCCGTTGGTTCGCGCCGTGAGCATTTCCAGTTACCGTCATGTCGCGGCGCAAGGCCCTGTGACCCTTCGCGCGGTACTCACGTTGGATGAGTCGGGTGTGGAACCTTCGGAAGTGACGGGGCTGTTCAGCGTCGAGACGCGTGACGGTCAGGCGGTGGCCCGTTTGCAACCGACGCTGTTGGACAAGCGGCAAGCCGTATGCACGCTGGACGCGCGGTCGTTGCCGGTCGGTACGTACACCGTGCGTTTCGGCTTGCAGATGCGAGACGGGACTTCGCGTGGCAGTGCGCAGACTTATCTTTCACGAGTCCAGTCGTTGCCGGAGCGGCGCGTGTTCATTGACGAACACCGGCGGCTGATTGTGGATGGGCAACCGTTCTTCCCGCTCGGCATGTATTGGAGCGGCATCAAGGAAAAGGATTTGGACCTTTATGCCAAGAGTCCATTTAACTGCCTGATGCCGTATGGCAGTCCAACCACGAATCAGATGGATGCCTGCCAGGCGCGCGGTCTCAAGGTGATCTACTCGATCAAGGATTTTTATTCAGGCACGCGCTGGGCGCCTGCGCACATGAAGACCGAGGCGGACGAGAAGGCCGAAATCCAGCGGCGCGTGGATTTACACGCTAAGCACCCCGCTCTGATCGCCTGGTACATCAATGACGAATTGCCGCTTGAGATGGTGGATCGTCTTGCCGCGCGCCAGCGGTTGATGGAGGAGCTTGATCCTGATCACCCCACCTGGGTGGTCCTTTACCAACATGATCAGGTGGACGCCTATTTGCCGACCTTTGATGTGATTGGTACCGATCCGTATCCGGTGCCTGACAAGCCGGTCGGTACGGCGTTGCAGTGGACACGCAACACGCGCGATCTGTCTTTTGGCACACGGGCTGTGTGGCAGGTGCCGCAGGTGTTTGACTGGGGCGCGTATCGGCAAGGCGAGGCCCGCGAGAAGACGCGCGCGCCGACATTGGCCGAAATGCGTGCCATGACGTGGCAGTGTGTGGCCGCCGGGGCGAACGGGCTGGTCTTCTACTCGTTCTTCGATCTGTTCAAGATGAATGACCGCGATCCCTTCGAGCGGCGCTGGGCTGAGGTCTGTGCGCTGGGCGAGGAAATCAAGCGTTATCTGCCGGTTCTGCTTTCCGTTGAGCCGTTGCCGCAACTGGTCTGCAAGGGGCCGGCGAGTGTGGAAACGCGCGCGTGGCGTGTGGGATCGTCGCTCTATCTGCTGGCGGTGAACGGCGATACGGCAGCAGCCGCGGCCGAGGTGACGGTCGCGGGAGGTTTTGCTGATCTTCATGCGGAATTCGGTCAGGCGCCTAAGGCCCTGGCTGGTAACCGGCTGGCGTTCCGCCTCGATCCGCTGGATCCGGTGATGGTGCGGGTGACGTTGGGCACAAAGTAATCGAATAACGGGCAACGCCTGAAACCTGAAACCAAAAAAACGTTCAACGCGCAACGTTCACGCGGTCACGATAAGCGGCTTCCCGCTCCAGGCAACTCGCGACGGCGGCGCGGATCGCGTCAAGGGTGTTCAGTTCGTGCAGGTGGCCGCGCACATAGGACGATCCTTTGAGTCCGTGCAGATAGCGGAAGAGATGGCAGCGGAAGGTTGTGGCCAAGGTTTCCTCTGTCTGAGCCGCATTGTCGGGCAGCGCGTAACGCGTACGAATGCGTTCGATCAGTTCGGCCTCAGCCGCCATGTGAGCCTCAAGCGTGTCGCGGATCACGTTGAGGTCGCGACGCGGCCGCGCGCCGGCGAAAGCGGCTGCAGGCGGCTCGCCGCCTGAGGCCCATGCTGCTAACGTGTCCTCAAAGATCCAGGGATTGCCGATCGCGGCACGGGCGATCATGACGGCATCCACGCCGGTCTCGTGAAACATGCGCCACGCATCGCGGGGCGACGCAACGCCGCCGTTGCCGATAATCGGAATGGACGCGCGCTGTTTCGCTTCGGCCAGAAGGTCGAGATGCACGGGGCCGCCGTGGCCTTGCGACGTGAAGCGTCCGTGCAGCGCAAGGGCGTCGGCGCCTGCCTGTTCGGCGGCGTCGAGGATCTCGAAGATCACGACGCGATCCGGGCGCGGCCCAAGGCGCGTCTTGAGGGTCAGCGGCAGGCGGATCGCCCGGCGCATCGCGGTGAGAATGGCATGGATGCGGCGGGGATCATGCATCAGCGCGGCGCCGGCGCCGTTGGCGGTGATTTTGCGGACCGGACAGCCGGCGTTGAGATCGATGCCGGCAAAACGTCCGGTCTGCTCAACACGGGCGGCGGCATCCGCCAGCGATACGGGGTCGGTGCCATAAAGGTGGGCCATCACCGGCCCTTCGTCCTCAAAGGTCTCCAGCAGATGCCAGGTCTTGTCAGAGGCGTGCAGCAGGCCGAGGTCATTCGTCATTTCGGTATACGTGAGCGCCGCGCCGTGCTGACGGCAGAGGCGGCGCATCGGAGCGTTGGTATAACCGGCCATCGGCGCCAGAAAGAGCAGGGGGGCCTGGCGGGCAGGAAGATTGAAACAGGCGTGCAGAGATTGGCTCATCACGCGCAAAGCATAGCGGATTTGTTTGGACACCCACACGCACAAAAGTAGCAGGTGCCCAGCTTGAGCCTGCGGCCGTCCGGCCTGGCCTTGTTGCGGCTCTCGTACGCGGCAAAGTCAGCCGGCGACGCTGTGCTTGGCTACCGCACAGCCCTGGAGGTTCATGGGAAGGCCCATTCGGTGTTCGAGCGGTACTTTTTCCAAAGCAACAAGCCGCTTCGCCCGTCGACATTCCGGTCCTGCCGTTTCCAGTGCGTGCTCTTCCCAAAGGCGCTGCGGGAGAAGGGACAACAGCCGTTCGCCACGAAGATCGTCGAGAGGGCGGGCCTCGATATCCGCGTCGCCGACGGCCAGCGCGGCATGTCGGGATCGCTGGCCAGCGGCTCGTGGTCCACGTCCTTCAGGTGTTCACCACTCCTTTGCATTGGGGATAGCCCGAACAGCCCCAGAACGGCTTTCCCGCGTTCTTGCCGGCCTTGGCCGTACGCAAGACCATGGGCTTGCCGCATTGCGGGCAAGGCGGAATGCGATCCGTCAGATCAGCCTGATCCGCCCGATCTTTTCTAAACCTCAGCGGCACCTCGCGCACGGCGCGCGCGTCGGCGCCGTCGGGTGCCCACTGCGGCAGATGCCGGTGGCGCAGGAAATCCTCGAAGTCGAGCAGCAGCTCTTCCAGGCTCGACCGGGCCACATTGAACAGGCGCAGTTCCGTCTGTGACGAGGTGGCCGACGCGCGACTGCCTTCGGCGATGTTCTGCCGGCCTGACCGCGCCGCCTGCACCATCTGGTCCACCGTTCGCGACCGCGGGTCGAGAAACTTCTCGCAGAACCAGTAGGTCGCATCGTAGATGATCGTGGCCGTCTGGAAGCTTGCCGTTTTGCGGTAGCCGCCGCTCGGGCGCAGTTTCCTGCGGACGTGCGGCCTTTGCCGCTGCCCCGTGTGATCTGCCGGATCAGGCGGATCAGCCCGATCTGGCGGATTTTCCCGACGCCCTTCCAACACGCTCACTCCTCCACGCCGCCGTTGCGGCCCATGCGGTACTTGATGTCAGAGTTGATGATGAAATCCAGCTCCTCTTCCGTGAAGCCGTAGTGCTTGGCAAGAGCGCGGTCGATCTCGTCGATGATGGGCTTGGACTTGCGTGGGTAGAACTCGTCATAAGAGACAATGCCCGTGGCTTTATACGGGATGTTCCGGCGCACAGTATTGCCTCTTAGGCCAGCCATCAGTCACCTTGTAGTCTTCCGATCTTCTTTGTTCCATCGCGTTCGCTCTTGAAATAAGCAACGAAGTCAACGGCCTTGCCCGTGCGTGGTCTGCCCCCCCTTGCCAGTTGGGATCTGGTTCAAGAAACGTTATGGTGACTATTATCCATCTTTCACCGATGTTCACAATGGTAAAGTAGCTCCGGTCTCGCCGGTCTCGCGTGGGCTTTGAAAAGTTCGTCCGTATCGGCCCCCAGTGCCATTTCGAACTCTCTCTGCGTGGTGCGAGACCGTGCGGGAGTCGACCGCATCCGCCACATTCGGTTGTTGCCGGAGGCGGGCAGACTCCCTCGCTACGGCAATTGGACACGGACGCGGAAGAAGCGTGTGGCGCTGTTGGTGGGGCCCCACGAGAGATCGTCCAGCGCGCCTTTGCCTTCAATCGCGTAGGTGCGTTCCTCGCCAAGATCCGGCTGCCAAGAGATCCGGAGCGATTCGCCTTCGAATCGAATCGAAGCGCGCAGAACCGATGTGCCATCCTCGGGATCGGAACCCGACACAAGCTCTTTCCATGTGGCATGGCCGTCGCCGTCGAAGTCGGCCAACGCCGCCGCCTCGTAGTCGCCTCCTGCAGCCGCCAGCAACGAGGGGTAGCCGTCGAGCCAGGCATACGGAACCGGGACCGGTGTCGCGGTGGTCGCCGTGCCGCCACCCGCCGGCACAAATTGCACGTCGTCCAGCCAGATGCAATCCTCGCCCTCGGCCCAGGAAGAATCCTTTCGGTATTCCCATCGCAAGATGTGACTGCCCGCAGCCAGTTCGTTTGTGTAAGCTTGCCAGCCGGTCTCGCCGTCGATCACAACGGCCTCCGTGCCGTCGACCAGGAAAAAGCCCTGGTCCCAAGAAGCTTCACTGGAGGCGCGCCACCAGAACGAGAATGTGCCGGGGCCGGTGACCGTGGTCTGCAGCCAACTGGTCGTACTGTCCGCCGTGTATCCACTGCGGGCGGCATCGCCGTCACGGATGGCGCTTGGCCGCGCGAGGCCGACCCAGAGACCGCTGCCCCCTGTCGTAAACGGGAGCGCGGGCGCGTCCAGCGCCTCGGCCAGCGTACGGTCGCCGACCAGCGGTTCCAACGCGAAGTTGGCGCGCAGGTTGCGATCGCCGGAGACAACGAACGAAAAGACGGCGTCGGTGGACACCTCGACAAACATCCACTCGGAAGCACTCCACTCGGTCCAGTTTACAAAGACATAGCCGGTGGTCGGGACGGCGGTCGCCGTGGCCGTCGCGCCCTCGGCGTAGCTGCCGTTGCCAGAGACACTGCCGCCCTCCAGGGGCCAGCAACCCAAAGAGACGACGTAGGTCTCTCCTGCCGTGGGAATAAAGTTCGCCGTCAGCGTGCGGCTCTGGGTGGCACTGAAGCTGTAGGAAGCGTCTGCGGATACCTCATAGCCGTACTCGGTCCAGTTGACGAAGGCATATCCGGTGTTCGGCGTGGCAACAACCGTCGCCGTGTCGCCGAGCGGATAGGTGCCCGCGCCCGCAACCGAACCGCCGTCGGACGGGGAGGCTAGGAGCGTGATGACGGGCAGGGCCTGGAAATTCGCCCACAGGGTGCGGTCCTCGGTGGCGGTGAACGAGAACTCCGACTCGGTCGAGACGGCCGCGCCTCCTGCCGTCGCCGACCATTTGGTGAACGTGAAGCCGGGATGGGCAACGGCGCCCACGGTCACCTGCGCCCCATAGAGGTAAGTTCCGTCACCGGAGACCACGCCGCCCCCCGGCGGGTTGCGGTTCAGCGTAATGGTCGGCGTGACGGTCGAGAAGGTCCAGATTCGTTCATTATCGGAGAGGTCGGGATCGACGGGATCCACCTCATCGAGCACGGCGCGCACCTCGTAGGCTCCCGACTGATCGGCCAAGCAATCGAGTGGAAAGAACTGCATGGAGAAAGGTTCGTGCGTCACGCCATAGGTGGCCGCCAGCATTTCGCCGCCGACGGGTTTCCGGAGGAAAAGACTCAAGCGCGACGTGCCGCCGACACCGCCGGTGCGTACGCGCAAGACAAAGCGGTTGGTGACGCCGGAGAGCAGGTACGTCGGGATCAACCCCGTGGGATCCGCCGCCTGATGGTGTAGGGTGAGATCCGTTCCCACAAAACCGAGCGGCAGCGAGTCGGGCGTCTCCAGTACGGAAACCGCGACTTCGGCGCAGCCCACCAGGCCGCCGGACGTGCCGGTTTCGTAGCGCAGCAGATGCTCGCCGATGTCGAGCGGGGATTCGATCATCCGGCCGGTCCCCAGTTCGCCCTGCAGCGAGGAGGTCCAGACGCCCTCATCCGCCGTCTGCGTCGGGAACTCGGTGATGTCGGCGGCCAGCCGCCATACGGCATTGCTCTGCGAGATGGTGCCGGCCAGCGGTGAACGGATTGTGACAATGGGGGCGCGGGGCAGGACGGTGATGCCGTCCACGACATGCTCCACCGAGTCAATGCCGTCGGAACTCACAAGCCGCAGCGCGAGTGTCGATGTTTCAGGAAAGGCCGTGGTCAAGGTCAGCAGGTTGGTGGCGGACGTGGGCCCGGCGAACAGAGTCCATGGCTGCGCAGAGGCGGTGCGGTAGAAAAGCAGGTGACGGACTTGGCCGGGTGCGGGCGCGTTGATGGACTCCACGTCCCAATGCGCGTTCAACATGCCTTCGATCGTGCTGTCCGACACAGGGGCCTGCAACGTTGCGCTCTGCAAGCCGGTGGCCGTTACGTTGAGCACGGTCGAACTGTCCGAGCCCCTTGCGATACGACAGGCAGCCATGGCTTCCGGAACGTCGAAGGTGGCGACCACACCGATAGCACGGGCTTCTCCAGCACACTGAGCTTGTCGGATGGAATGGCGAGTTGATTGGGGATCTCCCGCTTAAGTGCCTCGACGGTATCGGCGGCGTTGCCGGTCCCCCAGGATCCGAAGACGCCTGAAACCTCTACCGGGATAACCCAGATACGCAGCGGACGTTCAGGCGGGTCTTTGAAGACAACCGTTCCGGAGAGCAGGACGGCGTCCTCGTCGGGATAGGAGGCCGGATCGTAGCCGGCGACACCGGAGGCGTCGAGCCGCACCACCACGGGCAGGGTTGCTTCCTGGACCGGCGGCAGGACAAAGGAGAACGTGCTGCGACCATAGCGGATTTCATTGGGGGGGAAGCGAGCGGGGTCCCGTCGCACCTGGCGCACGGTGGGTGTGGCGTCGATCTCCTCGCCGTTCCATTCCGCATAGACGCGCACACCGGCGAGGGACTCTTCCGTGCAGGACAGATCGACGGCAAGCAGCGTCTCGCGTCCCTTGATCAGGATGCGGCTGGCCGTGCTGTCGAGGGTGCCACTCTGGTGGTTGATGGTGTTCTGGCCCACGACATGACCGTTCAGCCAGAATCGCGGGAAAACACGCCGGTCCTGCCTCGTCCCGGAGAACGGGGATGCTGAGGAGGGCGCGTCAATATTGAAGGCGGGCGTTGGACCGGAGTTGCCGCGAACGCGGGCACGATAGGACTGGGGTAGAAAACCGCGCTCCAAGCCGGTGGCGTCATTGTACCAGCCCCCCGGACTGCCAAAGTAGTTCGCGCCGATGGTGATCGGCGCCGAGGGCAGATCGCTGACGCCGACCAAGGTCTCGTAGTGCAAAGCGACATCACCCATGAAGGCGTTGCCTTGGATCGTCGGACTGGGGGACGTGTCCTCGTACCAGCGCGGCACGTCCGGATCTTCTCCCGGCACACTGCTCGCAAAAACCAGCGCGTCCAGGAAGAGGCATCGAGTGATCACCGTCGCGCTGCGGTTCTGCAACCGGAAGCCCTGTCCGAACTCGCAATCCTCGAACTGAGCCGCGCCACCGTAAGCGGCGACCTGTTCGGAGAAAAGACACTGGTTCAACATGACCAAACCGCTGCCAGTACGGCTTGCTGCAAAGGATGTGAAGCGACTGGAGGTGGCAAGGAACTTGACAGAGTCTGAAGACGCCGTATCGTTGTCGACTTCAACCCGATCCCTGAAATCGCAATTCTCGGCCTCGACTTCAGCCGCTCCGGTTGCAGTGAAAAGGCTGCTCCAGACGACGTTGTCCAACAACAGCGTCCCATCGCGGCACTCGTGCCCGTTATAGCCATAGCCGGGCGTCGTGCCGGATGAAAACTGGCTGTCCGAAATGCTCAGCGTGGCGCCTTTCCGGAGTTCCCACAGGTATACGACGCCGTTGGTGATCGATTGCAGTTCACCGCCAAAGCCCGGAACGACATGCACGCCATCGCTGTTCCGCAGTGAAGAGCCCGCCGCATTCATGGCGAACATTCCGCCGGTGAGCCCGGACAGGCTGGTCGGCACGTCCAGATGCACGCGGAACGGGATGTCGTCAAGCCCGCCCCCGCGCACGTGCGGAAGCAGGGTGACCGGACCATCCAGCAACAGCGCACCCTCAACCGAAAGTGCGGCGGTATCGTTTGTCGGCGCAATCAGGGTTCCCGCGAGGGTAAGGGTGATGTTCGGCGGCACGGAAACGCCGGCGATCCGGACATCCTCCAGATCCTCGTCGTAGCGCAGCTCGCCCCCGGCGGAAACTCCATCCAGCGACACATCGTGGCCTGCAACCCCGTACCAAGGCTCTAATTCCCCGGTCACCGGATCGCGGTCGCATTTCTGTATCTCGTAACGGTGCGTACCGGTCGCCAAGCCGGTCTCACGAAGCGAACCTTGGATCAAGGCACCGGCACCTTCGGCATAGGAAATTTGGCGCTCGCCGCCGCCGTCGTGGGTCGCCACGAGCCTGACCGCACCATCACCTGGGACAGCACCGTGGTATAGCAGGTGTGTGCGATCGGGCCCGTAGAAACGCACATCCACACTGTCCTGCGCAAACGCTTGCATCGACGCCATGAGCAACCCCGTTGCAAGGCTGGCCATAAAGCAATTTGTCTTCATAATAGGCCCTTGATGTCTTTCTGGAGTGTTGCGGGGCATTGCAACGGTTCAGGCATCCGTTCGGAACTGTTGCCGTCAAACGGAGGACGTACCCCCCGTTGACTCGTTGGGAGTATACAATATGGCTTGAGCAGGAACAAGAGAATTCGGCCCACGCTACACACGCGCGAGTTTTCGCTGCGCGGGAAGATCATCTGCCCGAAGTGCAAGCGTCCGCTGTCCAGCTCCGCCATCACCAAGCATCAAGGGCCGAAAACCAAGCGACTCCTTCTTGCCCAGGGCGTTTTTATTTGAACTGGGCTCGCGCGTTGTTTATCAGGGAAACAC
>ERZ795052.2566-NODE-2566-length-21697-cov-12.899501_pt1 | contig 21697 bp, 11 predicted proteins | sample MGYA00375136_ERZ795052 | MGnify/ENA primary metagenome ERZ795052 (study PRJEB30181, sample SAMN05720156) | activated sludge metagenome | isolation source: Anaerobic digester | place: Japan | collected 2015-05-26 ... | reverse complement strand
GTCATAGAGCAATTTCGCGCCGCGCGGCACAGCCGCCTTCTGCGGACGCGGGGGTGGACTATAGCAAAAAAGCCGGAGCCCTGTCAACCCCCCCGGCGGAAAAAAAATTTTACAGAAATCTGCAGAACCGAAACCCAGTCGCATCGACCTGTTCCGAAACAACACGGTCCGCCACGTCCCCCGACGTGGCGGACCCGAGTTGAGTACACGCTAACACAGTCCGCGCAACATATTGCGTTATCCTGTGCACACCCCAAATGTCCGATCCTGACGGCTTTCGGCACAAATCTAATGACTTAGACCTGTCGCCGGGCGGCGGGGCTGAATCAACCCGCGCCTTCCGCACATTGATACGCAGGAGGCATGCCAAGCAACATCAGCACTACATCAGAGTTGCCAGCGCGTCTCAGCCGGACGCTTGCGTGCGGTGAAACGGCAGCGCTCGGCACCCGCCTCGTCGGTCAGCACCGCTTCGCCGTCCGCCAGCGTCAGGCACAGCGGCCCAGCGCCGCGGCTGCGCGCCACATTCGCGACCAACAGCGCCTTTTCAAAGCCGTCGCCGCGTCCGAAGCTCCACACCTCGTCCGGCTGGGCCAGCCGCGTGTCTTCGTCGTAAATCGAGATGTCCGGCAAGGCGGCGACACGTGCGACCACCTCGTCGTCCGACGCTTCAGCCAAAGCCGCCACGCTCACCGGATTGCGTTCCATCGCCGCCTTGATAAAGGGTGCCGCCGGTGTGCGCGACAGATCGCGCCATGCGTAGAAGGCCATGTCGGCCGTCTCGCTGTGCGCACGCAACGACTCTAGATGGGCGATCACCTCTTCGCGCGTCATATCGAGCGTCAGTGACAACGGCGCCTCCGCCGACACAAAACGCACATCTGCAGAAGGCAGGCGCGGTTCGGTGTGGCAAAAACGCACCAGTTGGTCAACCATCTCATCCCCGCACACGCAGGCGTCGCCGATCCGCTCCCGCAACGCCTTGAGATCGGCCGGATTGCTGAGGTCGATCGCCCGCTCGCGCACAAACTCCTCAATGTCGTCCAGCACGATCTTGTTCGGACAGCACGACATCGCGAACGTTTCCTGCGGAATCATCGCCAGCAGCTTCTCGCGCGTGCCGTCCGTCACCTTGTAGGCGCTGTCCTGCTCGAAGCTGAAGGCTTGCTCCAGCGTGACGTAGCGGTCCACGCCGCGGATCGGCCAGCGCACCATGAAGCACTGGTGGCAACGCGGATTCTGCCGCAGGAAGTTGCCCAGAATTTCCGGCGTCAGGGGCGTCGTCAGATAGGTGCGCAGGCGATCGGCAAAGCCGCTGTACACGGCGGGATCGATCGACGCTTGCGGGTAGAGCGTATGGATCCAGCCGCTCGGATGCGAGACGATCGTGACCCGCTCGTTCTCCAAGGCGCGGCGCGCCTGGCCGGAGATCTGCGTACCGTTGAACCACATCGCCTTGGTCACCAGCCGGCGGTTGTTGGTCAGCACGCCGTCATCCACATCCACAAAGTTCTGCGAATGCAGCGGCGTGGCCATCATGAACACCTGTTCGAGCGGGATGCCGGCCACCACATAGAGCGCCGCCGCATAGAGCGCCGACAGCGACACGCATTCGCCCGCGCCGGTCGTGTAGCCCTCCTTGTGCTGGAAAGCGTCCATGGCCTCCACCGTCTCGGTTTTCCAATACGGGATCACGTCGGAGTCGTACTTGTCCAGACCGAAGTGCGTGCGGATGTCGATGTCGAAGTAGTAGGTGTCCCCCTGATAGCCAAACAGCGCGTTGGACTGCGCGATCTCCTCGGACGAGAGGAACGGCGCGAACCGCGCCAGTTCGCGTTTCTGGTTGGTCAGGCCCCACGTCTCCAGGTCAAGGTTAAAGACGTAGTGGTCCATGATGTACTGCTTCAGGCGCTGCAGCCGGCGGTAGGGCTTCATCTTGCGAATCCCCTTGAACCAAGGGTCGTCGCGCCACAGCCAGATCCGCGGCGACATGATGTTGGCCAGCACCAGGCTGTACATCAGCTCGGGAAATACAAAGACCTCCATGTCCGACAGCGTCACCGCCGCCGAACACCGTTCCAGATCGCGCGCGTCCATCACGGCCGTCTTACTTGTCGCTCAGCGCCGCCACGCCGGGCAGTTCCTTGCCCTCGAGGAATTCGAGCGAGGCGCCGCCGCCGGTGGAGATGTGCGTCATCTTATCGGCCAGACCGCTCTTGTTGACCGCGCTCACGCTGTCGCCGCCGCCGATGATCGAGACCGCGCCGCTATCGGCCACCGCCTGACAGACACCCAGGGTGCCGCCCGCGAACTTCTTCATCTCGAAGCAGCCCATCGGGCCGTTCCACACCACCGTCTTCGCACTCTTGATCGCGGCGGCATACAGCTCGACCGTCTTGGGGCCGATATCCAGCGCCATCCAGCCCGCCGGAATGTCGTTGCCGACAATCTGCGTGTTGGCTTCAGCGTCAAACTTGTCCGCGGCCACATTGTCCACCGGCAGCAGGAACTGCTTGCCGTTGGCCTTGGCCTTCTCGATCATCTCACGCGCGTAGTCGAGCTGATCCAGCTCGCACAGCGAGTTGCCGACGTCGTGCCCCTGCGCCTTGAGGAAGGTGTAGGCCATGCCGCCGCCGATGATCAGCGTGTCGACCTTGTCCAGCAGGTTCTTGACGACCGCCAGCTTGTCGGAAACCTTCGCGCCGCCGAGGATCGCCACGAACGGGCGGGTCGGCTTCTCGACCGCGTTGCCCAGATACTCGATCTCCTTCTCCATCAAGAAACCCGCGACGCTCTCCTTGGCGAACTTGCAGACCACCGCCGTGGAAGCGTGGGCGCGGTGCGCGGTACCGAAAGCATCGTTGCAATAGATATCGCCATAGGAGGCGAGCGTCTTGGCCAGATCTTCGCGCTTCGCCTTCAGATCCGCCTTCTTGGCCGCCAGTTCTTCATCGCTCATGCCTTCAGCCGGCTTGACCTTGCCGTCCTCAGCTTTATAGAAGCGGGTATTCTCAAGCATCACAACGCCGCCCGGCTGGAGCGCCGCGACCTCAGCAGCGGCCTGCGCGCAATCCGCCGCGAAAACGACCGGTTTGCCCAGCAAATTGGACAGATACTCGGCCACCGGCTTCAGCGAGAACTCCGCCTCATAACCCTTGCCGGACGGACGGCCGAGGTGGCTCATCAGCACCAGGCTGCCACCGTTATCTAGCACATACTTGATCGAGGGCAGCGCCCCCTTGATACGGGTGTCATCCTTGATCACGCCATCCTTGATCGGCACGTTAAAATCAACGCGCATCACGACACGCTTGCCCTTCAGGTCCACATCACGCAAAGTCTTTTTGTTCATCTCAGCCTATCCTTTCTCGGGTTAAAAAACGGGTGCTATGGTAGCACATCCGCTTGGGGAAAGTACAGAGGCCCTGAAGGTGGCGCGTAAAATAGTTGCTGGACTTGGCCCCTTGGACTGGTCGGTCGGATCGGTCGGATCCGCCGGATTATCTTTTGACACCAAAACCAGAAAAAACCTCGCTGGCTTGCCCATGGCCGATGCCTTCTACAACTCCAGCCAACCGCAGTTCCATGCGGCAAGCGGCGGTAGAGTCGCCCGCGTTTCGCCATCGGCGCGAACAAGCGGCACCGTCACCGGTGCAGCGCGCAGAGCGTGCCAAGTGGCGGACGTCCTCTCCGGTGCGATGCCACGGAGGCGCAACGTAAGCGGCGGCTGCACATCGATGCGCGCGTTGATGAATGCGACGCTCCGAAGCACGCCATCGGGCGCCATGCGTGGTATGACAAGGCCGACAGACGGCGTCTCGGCAATAACGGGCAGCTTGCCGCCAGCGCGCGTATCCATCCGTTGCCGAAGATCAAGGATCTGCCGCGACGACATCGCGCTGAGGTTGAACGACAGATCGGCATTGGTCACTTCGCCGAACGTTTTTCCGACGCCCGGTACGACGGGGACGCCCACAAGCGCGAACTCGTAAAGCTTTCCCTTCGATACTGTTGTCGCGTCCTTCAGCCCCACGGGAACACTCCCTTCGTTGTGTTTGCGATAGCCCTCGAGCACAGACCGTTCCGCCGCAAGCGGCGCAAGGAGACACTCGCCGTACCATGCGTCGGTTTCATAGCGCGTGTCCATAATGAGCAAGCTCACGGTGTTCATGCCGAGCGCGAGATTGACAAACGCCTCGTTCATGATGCCCTGCGCCGTCCGGCTTGCGAATGCGCGCGGATACGTCTCGACTTCGGGACACCATGTATCGATCCAGTCGGGATTTCCCAACTGTTTCCGAGTGTACGCCGCGCCGAACGCTTTGATCATCTGCAGATTGGGATTCTGGTCGTAGTACGCGCCGCCCCCGGGACGCGACCCGACCGGAAGTCCCGTCGCCTCGTGCAGCGCACGGAAGACGGCGAGTAGCGAATCGTTGCGGTAATCGCCGTGCTGATAGGCGAGACGCGTCGTCGGCGAAACCTTGTGAAACTCCCCAGCGATCGCGCGCGCAACGGCGGCGATACCCGCGAACGAAAACGCCTCCCAACGGTCGAAAAGCTTTGTATCCTTCGCCATCGCGGCGTCTAGCGTTTCGCGCGTCCAGTTCGTGCCCATCTCAGCGTTGAACGCCGCGAGACATGTTGGACACCAACAGCCGATCCAACCGTCCTTGACCTTGCCCCACGGTGACCCAGGCGCGTGCCCGGCGACGCGCAGATCGTCATCGACCCACACGCTCCTAGGCTTGAACGACGCATAGAGCCGCGACATCTCACGCACGTAGGCAAGAAAGCCGGGCTGACGCGGACAGTTACAGTGACGGCATTCCGTACCGCCGCGTCCTGTGAAACCACCCCACGTCTTTGCAGGCGTGCCCTCAATCGCGGAGAGTTCGTCGGAATGGCCGAGCGTCGCCTGTACTTGCAAGCTCGGCACGATGCCGGCCGCGCGCAGTTCAGCGGCGTACCGCGCGAGACGCTCTGCATGCGCGGCGTGCCAGGCAAGCGTCGGCACGCCGATGCCCGTCGAGAACCATACCTCATCGCACGCGCCGCGGTTTGCGACGAGCACGGTGCGCGTCTTTGCCCACTGCGCGTCATCCGCCGTATGCGGTGCCCGCAGACGAATCATCATGAGCGGCGGCAGTTCAGCCGCGTTAATACCCGCCGCAAGCGCAACGGCTGCGACAACGAATCCTGTTGTTTTTCTTTTCATATTCAGACCTTGAGAAACACCTTTTTGCGATAGAGGAACCAGAGTATCAGCCAGCCGACGGCGACCTCGCCCAGAGAGAGGACGAGTGAACTCCACGCGGCATCGCCCCAGGAGGCAACACCCTTGAGGAAGAACTCTCCGATGGTGCGAAGAGGAACGACCCGACGAATCACATAGATGGTGATGGCATTCATACCGATAACCCGGAAGAAGAACGACCAGCGACGCCATCCTTTGACATCAATCATCCAATAGAAAACCGCAAGAGCGATGAAGGAATAAGAGCCGGCAGCCAGAACAAACGTCGGTGTCCAGATCTTCTTGTTGACCGGGCACCAAGGCATCCAGACAAGGCACACGAGCAACGAAACCACCCCCGCCCCCAACAGGATCAGGGTCTTGCGATTGCCGGACAAGTCCGTGCGCCGCAACAGTTCACCGGCGAACGTGCCGAGCATCGCCGTCACTAGGCCGGTCAACTTGCATAAGAGCCCATCCGGATCGAAAATTCCTTCATGGAGGCGCCCGGGCATGAACGTCCGGTCGAACCACCCAACGATGTTCCCCGTAAACGAGAAGTTATCTGTACCGTAGGCCGCGTAAGAGGCAACCTTCTTCATCACCTTTGGATCTGTCGACGCGAGCAACGCCTCTGCGTCCGGCGCGCGGAAACAGACAAGCATCAGCCAATAACCAACGAGTATCACCGCCGCCAGCCCCAGCCGTACACGCCAATTCTTGACGAACATGAAGATCAATGCCGCGCCAGCCCAGCAAATGCCGATATGCGCCAGAACGGAATCCCACCGGTACATCCGCCAGTTGAAGCTAAACAGATCCGACCACATCAATCCAATCGCAAACAGACAAAACGCACGCAAAAGGATCTTCCGGACGATCTGTGCCTTTGAACGTCCCATCGCGACCTGTTTCGCATAGGAAAACGGCCAGGACACCCCGGCGAGAAACAGGAATAGGGGGAAGATCGTATCATGGTGCCGAAAACCATGCCAAGCAACATGCGTCATCTGCGTTGCCAGCCAACAATCGCGCCCGAAGCCGCAGACCTCGCAAAGCGCTACGATTGCACCGGAAAAACCCATGATGAAAAGCATGTCTGCGCCCCGCAACGCATCCAACGACATCAAACGTTCGCTATGAGATTTCTCTTTCATGCGTTATTCCTCTTAACTGCACTTTACGGACTTCTGCGTCCCCGACGCCTTCTCGTCTTCTCCGCCGGAAGCAACGGCACGGTGTAGCTCTCGTAGAGGGCGAAGAGAAACTCCACGCGCTGGCGTTCGGAGGAGAAAGGCTGGGAGCGGTAGCAACGGTCTACCGCGCGGTCGAGGTCGGCATGCGCCTTCACCAGATCGGCGGGCATGGTCAGGGGATCGTAGAGGTCAGCCAGCGTCGAGAGCGGATAGCGCGCCCGCGCATCGAGCACGGCCTTTGCCTTGGCCTCGACGGCGGCCTTCTTCCGCGCGTCGCCGGTCAGGCGGACGGACCGGGGCCCCCCCGGTTGCGGACGCGGGGCGTTTTCGTACTCCCCGCCTTCGTGATACGACGACCAATAGAGCCGTGACGCCGCTTCCCGGACGCAGGCGTCACCCTTCTGGATCGGCAGGCTGAGCCGCGGCCACGGGAAGGTATTGTAGACCATCGTGCGCGAGTAGCTATACCGCGACTCCAAACGTCCGCCCACCTGACGCATCCACGCCATGTGCATAGCGGAGGTCAGTACGCCGAATAGATAGAGGTCGGTTGTCGGTAGCAGAAAACATTTGTTGCTCGGAACGAGCGACGGGCTCGCGATGCCGATCGGGATGTAATGCCGCCGTTCCGATGAAACCTCGGGAATGAGGATGTAATCGGTAGTCGGCTGCGAGCGGTAGAAGAACAGCCCCGGTGTCTTTGCCGCCTTGCGGGTGGGAGCGGCCGTACTCTTTTCCCGGAACTCGCGCACCTTCTCCACGCGCTCCATAACCAGCGGCAGTGCGCGCAGACTGCCCGGGTCGGCGCCTTCGAGCCAGAGGCACCAGCGCATGTTGCCGTTGATGAATTCTTCCGCCCCTGTGTAGCGCCGCAGGTATTGCTTCGCGCCGGGTTCGGCGGCGACCAGCGCGTCCCGTTCGCTGTCCGTCAGAATCAGGTTGCCGCCGTCAGACGGCTTGCTGCCGCAGCGCATTTCCGGCACGGGCGAGATCGGCTTCTGACGCTTGGTGACGAATGCGTCGGGGCCGGGCGTAAGATAGGGACCGATGTTGATCGCTTCGATCACGGCGGCATCCCCGTTGCCGGAGTCATAGTCGAACAACTTTTTGACAGGGATGTCGAACGCGGCAAAGCCGATGATGACCACGTGGACATGCGCCTTGCCGCGCGCCTCGCTGGCCCACGGAAACGTCCGGTGGGCAAAGTGGATCTTGATGTGCCACTTATCGAAGAGCAGGCCCCAGATCAGCGGCACCTGTTCGCCTTGGGTGATCGAGTTGGTAGACACGAAGCCAACCACGATGGCCGTGCCTTGGATATACTCAGCCGCACGGTAGTGCCAACAGGTCACGTAGTCGAGGTCGCCGATGTTCTTGAATTTGCCGAAAACGGACGCCATGTCAGCTTTCTGTTCCGCAGACTGGTAGTGCTTGCCAACGAAAGGCGGATTGCCGAGCACGTACGAACATTGATCAGGCGGAAGAATCGTCTTCCAATCGAGACGAAGGGCGTTGCCAAGAACGATGTTGGCGGATTTCTTGAGCGGCAGACGTACAAAGTATTGGCCGAACGCTTCCGAAAGGCGGATATTCATCTGGTGGTCCATGAGCCACATGGCGACTTCGGCAATGCGGGCAGGCCACTCCTGGATTTCGATACCGGTAAAGGCGTCGACGTCTACCTTTGACAGCGCCTGAATGTCCAGTTCCTGCTGTACCTCTTTCCCGAACAGGGCTTTGAGGACGTCGATCTCCAACAGGCGCAGTTCGCGGTAGGTGATGACCAAAAAGTTGCCGCACCCGCACGCCGGATCGAAGAAGCGGAGGGTTCCAAGTTTCCGGTGGAACTGCTTGAGCAGGGCTTTGTTGCGCCGCGCCTTTGCGAACTCCGCCCGCAAGCCGTCCATGAAGAGCGCGTTGACGACCTTGAGGATGTCGCGTTCGGAGGTATAGTGTCCACCGGTCTGGCGGCGTTCCTTGGGATCCATCACGCCCTGAAAGAGCGAGCCGAAGATGGCGGGCGAAATGGCCGACCAGTCGAACTCGGTACACCGCAACAGTGCATCGCGCATGGCGCGGTTGAAACTGGCGAATGCCAGACGCTCTTTGAACAACTCCCCGTTGACGTGCGGGAAGGCGGCGAGCATGTCATCGAGATGCGCCTGTCGCCGCTCGGACGGGGTGTTCAGCACCTCGAAGAGCTGTGCTAGGTGCAGGCCCAAGTCAGAGCCGTCGGAGGCGGTGCGGTTCTCGATGTAGAGCTTGAAGCTATCGGGCTCGAAAAGGCCGGTATCGTCGGCGAAGAGGCAGAAAAGGATGCGCACGAGGAAGCGCTCAAGGTCATGGCCCGCGTAGCCGCCGGCGGCCAGCGCGTCGTGGAGATCGCCGAGGATCTCAACAGCTCGGATGTTGATGGGGTCTTCGTCACGCAGGCGGTGCTGCCGGTAACCGGCGATGAAGGCAAAGTCGTGAAGGTGCTTGTGGAGATCCTTGAGCAGGAACTCGTTCTTGTAGTAATGGCGGGATTCGAAAAGCGGCAGGTCGAGTTGATCCTCGGGTTCGAGATCATACAGCGCGATGCGCTCAAAATCAGAAAGAATGACGAAGCGGGGAAGTTCCTCGAAGCGCTGCTCGCGGGCAAGATCCTGAATGTAGCTGAAGGCCTGTGATTCGGCCTTGTCGAGGGACTTGCCGCGGCTCTTGTGCTCGGCGAGCATGACGCCGCGCCAGAAAAGGTCGATGTAGCCGTACTGGCCGTTGATCTTGCGGACGGGCTCCTCGAAGGTGGCCAAGAGACGGCGGCGGACGCCGAAGACGCCGAAAAACTCATCCCAGAAAGATTTGGCCTCCGCGTCCTCGCGGTACTCATCCGCCCATTCGCGAGAAAAACGGATGGCGTTCTGTCTGATCTCATTCCAACTGATCGGCATAAGGCACGGACTCCACGATGTGTCGCAGGCAACACTTTAGACGCATACAAGGTACCATACCCGCGCCCACAGCGCAAAGAAAACGGGCAGCGCTTTTACTCTCAAGATTGCGAACCACTGTGTGGTCGTAATAAGAGAAGTTGACTGGCGACCCGCGACAGGCGGTTTGCCCCACCTTCGTGAGGAAAAGGAGTACGGAGTTCATTCTTGTCAAAGCCATCGCAAAATGAGACTTTACCCAACGTAACGAAAGTCTCCACATCGCGGATATCTACCATGAAAAAAACGGTCATCGTCTCTCTCACCCTGTTTGCCGCCGTGTCATTCGGCGCGGCGGTTTCGATCGTGGAAACCGAACTCGAATTCCCGACGTACGGATTCTCTGATCCTGATCCGGTGCCCCGGACGGATTCGCCGCTCTACCCCTATTTCCGTTTCGATGGCTCGACGGCGGAGCCGACAGCGCAAAAGTGGAAGGCGGTGATCCTCGAAAACGAAAAGATCCGTGTGACCATGCTCCCCGAAATCGGCGGCAAGGTTTGGGGCGCGCAGGAGATCGCGACCGGACACGCGTTCATCTACTACAATCATGCGGTCAAGTTCCGCAATATCGCGCTCCGGGGACCGTGGTGCTCTGGCGGCATCGAGTTCAACTTCGCTATCACCGGACACGCCCCGACTTCGGCGACGCCGGTCGACTGGTACGTCAGGAAGAACGAGGACGGCAGCGCGAGTTACTTCGCTGGCGCTTCGGAGTACATCGGCCGCACGACCTGGCAGGTGGAAGTGCGGCTCGCCCCCGGCGACGACCACTTTACGATGCGGACGATCTGGTTCAACGGCGCGAACCTGACCGGCCCCTACTACCAATGGATGAACGCGGCATTTCCGCTGTTTGAAAACACCGACTTCTTCTTCCCAGGCAAAAACTACATCGGACACCCAGGCGACGCGCACGCTTGGCCGATCGACGACGCAGGGCGTGACCTTTCGGTATATGCCCAGAACCGTTTTGGCAGCAACAAGTCGTACCACGTCCTCAACGGCGACAACAGCGCGTTCGGCATCTGGTGGCCGGACATCCGTTTCGGCGCGGTCCATCGCAATCCGGTCTACGACAAGTACGGACGCAAGATCTGGCTCTGGTCGCCATCGCGCGCAGGTGCCATCTGGGAGACACTGCTGACAGACAAGGACGGCCAGTACGCCGAGTTGCAATCCGGTCGCGCGTTCCAGCAACCGCGTCCGCCCTGCGAAAAAACGCCGTTCAAGGTTCCTTCCTTCGCTCCCGGCGGAACGGATGTCTTCGACGAGATGTGGGGCATGGTGAAGAACCGCGAGGCATTCGGAACGCCCGAAACCGGCATCAAGCCGCGTCCGCTCGAGATGCCGTCGGACTTCGACTGGAACTCTGTCCAGGGACTTTGCCTGAAGGGCACGCAGAAACTCCGCTATCTCCACGACGACGAGGGCGCGGCGCGGCTGCTCAGATCGGCACTCATCGCCGACAACCATTTCGCGCCCGCGCTCGTCGCGCTCGCCGGACTCGAAGCGAAGCGCGCGCGCTATGCCGAGGCAGCGCGTCTCGCAGACCGCGCGCTCGCTGTCGACACCTACGACGGCGAAGCGAATTATCTCGCGGGATTCGCTGCATTCGCGCAAGGCGATCTGGCCACCGCCAAGGAGCGCCTCGGGCTTGCGGCCTTTTCGCCGATGATGCGTTCTGCCGCCTACTCACTCTTGGCGAAGATCATGTTGCGGGAGAAAAACTGGCAGGAAGCGGCGCTGCTGGCGGATCGCGCGTTGTGCGCCAACGGACTCTCCTTTGACGCGCTGCTGGCGAAAGTCATCGCCTTGCGCAAGGGGGGCGACGTGGCCGCCGCAGCGGCAAGCGCCAAGACGGCGCTCGCGCAACTTCCGCTCTTCCACGCTGTCAGATATGAGCTTGGCAAGCTGGGCGGCAAGGAAGATTTCCGCGCGTACATCAAGTGCGAGTTGCCGCGTGAGACTTTCATGGATATCGGCACTTGGTACGAAGCGGCGGGGCTTGCCGACGAGGCGCGCGAACTCTTTGGTTTTGCAGGCGACCATCCGGTCGCGCGCATCCGCCTTGCGTATCTGAAGCGTGACACAGCGGCGCTCAATGCCATCGCCAAGTTGTCGGCGGAGTTCGTGTTCCCATTCCGCCGCGAGTCGCTCCCGGCGCTCGAATGGGCGGCGCGGGAAAACAGCAGTTGGAAGTTCAAATACTATCACGCGCTCTTCCTTGCGGCGAACGGCGAGCAAGACCGTGCGGACGCGCTTCTCGCCGCCTGCGGAAACGCGCCCGATCTTGCGGCGTTCTACCTCTTCCGCGCTGGCCGACGTCTCGGTGCCGCAGGCGATGCGGACATCGCACGCGCCATTGAACTTGGCGGTGGATGGCGCGCGGAACTGCGCGGCAATCGCCTCACGGCTGATTCCGAGGTGAACCCCATGAAGCTCGCGTATGCGAAGTCGCTGCTGGATGCGAAGCGCTACCGCGAATGTGTCGACTATCTCGCAAAAAGCGTGATCCTGCCGTCCGAATTCGGCGACAACGCCAACGACATCTGGCGGGCGGCGTGCTATGCGCTCGGCGAGAATGAAAAGGCCGAGTCATATCCAGAGAACCTCGGCGCGGGCAAGCCGTATCCGCAGGACAACCGTCCGTACGAATTCAAGAACGCAAACCGGACACAGGACGACGTGCCGGCGCTCGTCGATTTCGAGGACGAGCCAGCATGGAAGGTGCGCGCCGAAAACGCCGCGGCCCTCTGCGCGACGACGCGCGAGACGCAACTGTTCGGAGAGAAGACGCTGCGCCTGTCGTACTGCGGAAAAGGCGACAAGCCGTCCATCGCCTTCGGCCCTGAAAAACCCGTGGCGGTCACGAACGCCTGGAACACCTTCGCGGTCTGGGTACACGGCGACCACTTCGGACGCGGCGCCAACACGCAGCCCGAGGTGCCCTCCGCTGAACTCTTCCTCGCGCTGCGGCTCGCGGACGGGACGGAGCAGCGGGTTTCGCTCGGCAAGATCGACTGGCCGGATTGGCACCGCATCGAGCGGCGCTTCTCGCCGGAAGAGACCAAGCGTTTCCAAGGTGCTGCGTTCGCGGGGTTCGTCCTCGCCGGCGGAACGCAACCGGAATACCGCCCGATGCACTTTGACAACATCGCGTTTTTCATGGACACGCTTTCCGGCAAACTCGATATCGCCGCGCGCGCCAAACGCAACCTGACGCCGCTCAAAGGCGCCGACCAAGGGATCAACACCGGTGACCGCAATCTGCCGTTCCCGATCACGGAAAGCACGATCATCCCGCGCACGTCTTCGCCGCAAGAGGGCGACCTGCTCGCGACGTTCAACGGCGGCGCGATCGCCGGAAGCGACACCGGCAAACTTGAGGTCACGACGAGCCGTCGCGGCAAGAGCCTTGTCGTTGATCTGTACGCCCCCGCCGGAGCCGTCACGGAAGTTTCGAGCGGAACGGCTGCCGAAGCAAAGGTTCTCAAGAGCTTCATCGTGCCGTATCTCGCCTATGGCATCCGTCAGAACCGTCTCAAGATCGACCTGCTTGAGGGCGGATGGTACCGGAGCGCGATCTTCGATTGGTATCGTTCAAACGCGAGCGAGGTTTCGAATGCGGGCAACGCGCAGTCGATGAGGTATTTTCCGAAGACGGATGGAACCTACAATCCGGTGAGCGAGCGGATCGTCATCACGCTCAGCCGGGATTTCGCGGAAGTGCTGCCAGAAATTCCCAATCCCGTCTCGCCGTACAAAGCGGTGGCCGGTAAGGGCGCGTGGAGGTCCCACGGCAGTTACGTGCGCAAGCTGGACAAGGCCTTCTGGCGGGAGGTCAAGAAACTCGGGATCGATCATGTGATCGTCACCGACCACGAGACGCTGTGGCGCGACCGTGGCGAAAGCTTTACCTGCCGCACGGATGCTGCGCCGGGCAAGGGCGGAGACGCCGGTGCCGAGGACTATTCACGCTTCATGCGTGAAGAACTTGGCTACGTCTACGGCCCGTACAACAACTTCACCGACTTCTCGCCCATGAACGCCATCTGGTCACGGGACCTCATCGCCCGCCAACGCGACGGTTCGTTCTATCCGGCGTGGTTCAGATGCTACGGTCCGAAACCCGCTCTTGCACCGATGCTCTGCGAGCGTTTCGCTCCAGAACTCAAACGCAAGTTCGGCTATAACACGGCCTACTGCGATGTCCACACCACGCTGGTGCCTTGGAGCCGCACGGATTACGATGCGCGCGTGCCCGGCGCGGCGACTTTTGCACAGACCTTCTACGCATACGGAGAAACATTGTTGCTGCAGAAGCAAGCGTGGCAAGGCCCCGTCTACTCCGAAGGCGGACACCACTTCTTCTACTCGGGACTCTCGGACGGCAACTATGCACAGGATCGCGGATACAACTTCTTCACGATGCCCTGGATTGTCGACTTCGATCTGCTCAAAATCCATCCCAAGGAGTGCAACTTCGGCATGGGGCTGCTGCCGATGTTCTCGCCGGGAAAGATGTATCAGCCGAACACCGAACCAGTCGGAGGAATCGAGGAGCTTGTCGATTGCTTCCTGACCGCCGTTGTTGCATTCGGACACGCCCCGCACCTGATCCTCGACTACTGCTTCACGCCGTCAAAGCCGTTCGGGCTCGCCTACTGCGGTCCGGGGCGGATCGACTTTGAGAAGGGCATAGACATCGCGCTCCGCAGCTACGCCATGGTCCAGCCGCTCGCCGCGCGCTACACGCAGAGCGACGTGAGCACGATCGCGTATCTCGATGCGGACGGCAAAACCCACCCCACTTCCGCAGCGATTGCGGACGGCACGGTCGAGCGCAATCAGGTCTTCGTCGAATATCAAGACGGCACGGTCATCGTCGCGAACGGCAATCTCAAAGAACGGCTCAAGACCAAGATCGGGGATGAAACCATCGATCTGCCGCCGAGGGCATTCAAGGGCTGGACGCGCGACGGCAAGGTCACGGCAGAAATCTCCGAGAACGCGGATGGTAAACGCGTCTACTTCTGCGATTGCCCCGAGTTCACGTACAAGGGCGGCAAACTCATCAAGAAGCCATAATCAAGCAATATGAAAAGAACCGTACACATGCTTTTTTTGTCGGCACTCGTTCCGCTTGCGGGACAGGGTACTGACCGCATATCGTTCGGGCCCGACGTGGTGCTGCCTTCGGCAGGCTCAGTCACGGGCACGTGGTTCTATGAGCACGGCACCAACCAGTTGCTGCTCACGGGATTCCCCGATCAAAAGGGGTGGCGGGCGTGCGCGGTCGGTGCGGGCTGGCATGTGAATGGAGACGCGATCACGCCGCATGACGTGGTCGTTCTGCCAAACGCGCTCGAACCCGAACGGAGCCCTTACAGCGCAGGTCCCGTGAAAGGATCGGGACCGCTCGACGACCGTATCGCCGCTGCGCTCGTAGAGTGGGACTGGCGTTTGCAGGACGGTCTCGGTGTGCCCCGCGAACCGTGCACATTCGCCGAGGCCGTGGTACCGCTGCGGGCGCGCTTCAGAATGGCGGGGCTTGCGCAGCCGCCCCCCGAGACGAGTGATGAGCATGAATGGCGGGCACTCCACCAAGCCCTCCGCACGCGGGCGCTCGCGCAATTGAAGGGGCGCACGCTCTTCTTCGCGAAGTTCGTGCCCGGCGCGATGAGCCACCAGCTCACGCAGTGCCTCGGCTACTGCGCACGTCCGGGAGGCGGCCTCTTTGTGCTGGAGCAGCCCGGCGTATCGATGCGCCCGCGCGAAGTGACGCCACCCAATCTGCCGCCCGGCAGTTTCCTCAACCCCGAGCTTTCGCTGGATGCAACCAAAATCCTTTTCTCCTACTCGCCCGTCGCGTCCGATCCTCCCGGCACGTATACGGGCGGACGTGATGTTCCCCGCCTCTGCACGCCTGATCGCCTCATGCACCGCTACAACATCTATGAAGCACCGCTTGCAGGCGGCACGGCGCGGCGATTGACGAACGACGGCCACGACGACATTTTCCCCATCTACCTGCCGGACGGCGACATCGTGTTCTCCTCCACACGACGCGGCGGTTACCATCGGTGCGGCCTTGGCCCCTGCTTTGTGTTCACGCTCTCGCGAATGGGACCGAACGGCGAGAATCCACATTCGATCTCGTTCCATGAAACGCATGAGTGGACGCCCGCCTTGCTGCCGGATGGACGGCTTCTCTATACGCGCTGGGATTATGTGGACCGTAACGGCGTTCTCTACCAACACCTCTGGACGGCGCGGCCAGACGGCGGCGGCGTGCGTATCTACTACGGCAACAACACGTGGAATCCGTGCGGCACATGGGAAGCGCGACCAGTGCCGAACTCCACAAAGGTCATGGCCATTGCCGGACCGCACCATGCGATGTCGGCGGGATCTGTCATTTTGATCGACACGCTCAAAGGCATTGACGGCGCAACGCCCATCACGCGCCTCACGCCGGAGGTGCGTTTCACTGAATCAGAAGAGCCGCTCGCCCACGCACCCGCTTTCGTGAAGGATGTCGCGTTCGACAGCACGCCCCGCAGCTATTGGCGAGGAGGCATCCCCGACCCCGCGCGCAACCAAACACCGACAGTGCAGGAGAAGCGTTGGCCCGGGCATTCGTTCAAGAGCCCGTGGCCGCTCTCCGAAACCACGTTCCTCGCCTCGTATTCCTACGACCGCCTGTTGGGCGAGCCAGGCGGCAACATCCCGAACCAGTACGGCATCTATCTCTGTGATGCCGATGGCACGCGCGAACTCATCTATCGCGATCCGCGCATCTCCAGCCTCTGGGCGCGACCGATCGAACCGCGTACGCCGCCCAAACTGGCCCAATCGCCTATCGATCCCGAACGCGCAAAGCGCCTGACGGGCACGTTCTCGATCGACAAGGTGACGGAGGCATGGCCAGATGCCTTCCCGCCCCAATACCCCATCGTTGCGTTGCGCGTCTTCCACATCATCAACAAGACAACGCCGAACATCGACTCCCCAAAGGTGGGTGCCGGACTGGGTTCCGTCGGACGCGAGATTCTTGGGACCGTGCCCGTGGAGGCGGATGGCAGCGCCTATTTCGAGGCCCCCGCCAACATGCCGCTCTACTTCCAAGCGCTCGACGCAAAGGGACGCGCCGTACAGACGATGCGTTCAGCCGTGTACCTCCAGCCCGGCGAACACGAAAGCTGTGTGGGCTGCCATGAGGACCGCCGCAAGAGCTACATGCCCGCGCAACCCGCGTTGGCCACACAGCGCGCGCCGTCTGTCATTCAGCCCTCGCTCTCCGGGACGCGTCCGTTCAGCTACCTCAAACTTCTCCAGCCCGTGTTGGACCGCAAGTGCGTGACGTGCCACGACGGGAAGCGTGAGGGCGTGCCGGCATTGACGGGCGAGCCGGATGGATGGTCATGCAAATCGTTCAACGTGCTCATTCGCCATGTCCCCTACTCCAGTTGGAACCAGCAACCGAACAACAATAACGAACCGCTCACAAGACCGCTCACGTTCGGTGCTCTGCCCTCCAAACTCCTGAAGCGCCTTGAGTCCGGACACGGTGACGTGAAACTCACCGATGAAGAGTGGCAGCGGTTTTATATCTGGATGGACTCAAACGGCACCTGCTGGGGTACGTTCGACGCAACCAAACAACGCGAGTGAATTGATCAAGGCACCGCCGGTAGCGCGTTGGCCGCGGAAAACCGGTAGGACGTCGCGCGGCGGAAGGTCTGGCCGGGACGCAGGATAACCGACGGGAAGTTCGGATGATTGACGGCATCCGGAAAGTGCTGCGTCTCGAAGCAGACGGTGTTGTGCTTTTGATCCGGCGCTGCCGCCACCGGTTTACCGTCGCGGAAGTAACGTTTGCCCGTGTAGAGCTGCATGCCGGGCTGGTCGGTGTAGACGTGCATCAGACGGCCGCTGCGCGGTTCGTAGCACCACGCCGCACACGCGAAGCTCTGCCCGCCGTTGCGCAAAACGTAGTTGTGGTCGTACCCTTTGGTTGACGTAAGCGCCTCAATCCGCGCGCCGATCGCGGTCGGCACGCTGAAATCCAGCGGGGTTCCCGTGACGGGCGCGTATGCGCCGGTGGGGATCAGTTCGGCATCGGCGGCTGTAACGCGGTCGGCGTCGATCCAGATCCGGTGATCCCATACGTCCCCCTCTCCCGCAAGATTGAAGTAAGCGTGGTTGGTGAAGTTGACCGGCGTGGGCTTGTCGGAGGTCGCCGTATAGTCGATGCGCAGCTCATTATCATCGTTCAGCGTGTAGGTGACAGTCACATTGAGCGTACCGGGGAACCCCTCGTCGCCGTCCGGGCTGCGCAGGCTGAAGCGCACAGCGGCGGCATTCGGGATGGCGGGCAACACCTCGCCGCGCCACACCTTGCGCGCAAACCCGTTGCGACCGCCGTGAAGTTGGTGCTGGCCGGCATTGGCTGTCACACGGAACTCGTGGCCGTCCAGCGTGAAGCGTGCATTCGCGATACGATTGGCAACACGCCCCATGACCGAGGCCGCCGCACTGAAACCCTTGAGGTATGCGTCGAGCGACTCCGCGCCCATAACGACATTGGCAAACCTTCCATCGCGATCAGGCACACGCAGTTCAGTGATCGTCGCGCCGTATCCCATGACACGCGCTACCATACCGTGTGCGTTGCGTAGCGTGTAGAGTTTCACCTCTTCGCCGGCGGACGTATTCCCGAATGACTGCTCTTCGATGCGCTGCAAGGGGACAGCGCCGAGTTGCAAAGCGAGCAGAAAAACCAGACCGAAACAAACCCCGTGTAACCATTCCGTTCTCAAATGGTTCGGCTTTGTTTTACCACGAAAAGACACGACTCGGTGTTTCGAGTGGTTCATGGCAAACAAACTAATTTCATGAAGTTTCATGTTGTGTTTCATGGTTCTACTTGAAAGTTGAGCGTTGAGCGTTGGGCGTTGGGCGTCTCAACTTTGGACTGCCATTCTAGTTTCTTCAGTTGTTCATCCCACCACAGAATCGCGTCGTGTAATATGTCTCTGCAATCTTCCCCCGCATATTTGCCCTCTTCAATTGGGCAGAAAAGCAACTCGCCCAATGAAAACAACTCCATTGACGGGAGCACCATTAGCTTTTGTTCGTGGTCGTCATGGGCAAAGTGATACTCCTTTAGAATGTTGTTCCGTTGTTGATCGATGAAGTTGTGAAAAATTGTGTTTTTGGTCGTGTCAGAGTTTAATTCACGCCACCAACTCTGGACTGACTCCTTGAGACGCGGATCTTCCTTGGCGTCCACCTTATCCAATACATGTCCAACCGCACGACAAAGTGTTACTGCTGCAACGAACAGTATTCTGAAGGTCTGTGGATCATCTTCATGTTCCAACAGACTATGTGCCTTCCGGCAATCATCAAGTACCTGTCTCGCTCTCATTTTATTGTTTGTTCCTAGCACTTTGTTATATGCCATCTCGTCGTTTAATATGATCTTGTGTATCAGGTGGAATCAAATCAGCATAGAGTTCCGCCAGCGTCTTTGGTCTGGTTATGAGTTCATTGGCGATAAAGTTTAAGATGTCAAATAGCTTTCGAGCAATTTCGGCATTATCATCTAAATTTATTTGTCCTGGATGGACAGCATTGTTTCCTATCACCCTTAACAAGTCCAAGGCTCGTTGAATTTTAGGTTCCATGCCGTCGGCCACCAATTCTTTTATGTCATTATTAATGTTCTTTCCGCTTTTACCCACTTGCATCAGTAGCTTCTGAAGCGCCAAGCGTAATAGAGCAGTCGCGCCCCTAGGCGAGTCGGCAAGAATTAACGAAGCTTCGAGATAGAGAGATTTTATATCTTCATTTAAATCATCATTCGGTGGCGGAAGTATGGTCTTCTTTGGATAAACAATTTCTTCGTCTACCCACAGCGTAAAGTCTCCGCATGAAGAGCAAGTTGCTACTGAAAAACGTTTAGGGATAAAATTATAAAAAATCGTCTGGAATTCACCTTCAATTTCTTCTAAGAAGTGGCTTATGCATTGTTGGGCGTAATCACGAATACTCAGTCTGTAATCCAAATACAGGTGTTGAACAATACTCATTGCTGTGCGCCCTGCACTATCCGCCGCAAACCACTCTTGGCTGGCAACGGTATTACAGTGCGGACACTGAAACTTTTTGTTTCCATACTGAGGTATCACTAGTTACTCCATAAGTGGGGAAAGCGTGTAACGGTGCCATTGAGCTTATCTTGAGAGGGCTGAATAAACCCCAACGACGAACCCCAACGACGTGATCATATTAGCCGTCCGGGCTGCTCGTGGTCAAGCACCCGTTTTTTGAATCGAGAGGCACTAGCTGCGGCTGTTCCGCCTGTTCGGCGTTCAGCGTTTTTCACAGCGGCATTGTCCTTGGTTTTTTGGACGATTCGCTCGCCGCTACGTTGGGGTGGCGGCGTGACCGCCGCCCGGACAAGTGACATTTGTCTTTCCCCGCGCTCCGCAATGAGACCTGAAACCATCCTTCCGCATGGCGGAAGGTGGCTCGTGGGGACACTCGCCCACCCAAAAAACGCTCAACTTTCAACTTCAAGTAAAAAACTCCTAAATGCCAGCTCCGCGCACAGCGCGGAAGGCGGCTCGCGGGGACACTCGCCCTCCAATCTTCGCGTCTTCGCGCCTTCGCGTGAAACAGCCGAGCAGTGCTTTTGCACTCCCCCAAAAATCTGCGTCATCTGTGCAAATCTGTGGATAAAAAACCCGCGCGAGCCATGCCAAACGCTTTGCGCCGGAACGTGATTGTGATATTGTACCACCATGCGGGTTTACATTGATTTTGATGACGTGCTGTGCGAGACCGCACGGCACATGTCAGATTTGGCACGTGAGCTGTTCGGTCGGCAGGTGCCGTATGAGGCCATTTCCAGTTTCAACCTGCAGCATGCGTTTTCATTGTCAGATGCGGAGATCGCGGCGTTGATGGAGCATGCTCACCGCGATGATTTTCTCGCAGACCTGACGCCTGCGCCCGGTAGCCTCGAGGCCGTGCGCGCGCTGGAGTCGCGCGGCTGTGAACTGGTGGTTGTCACGGGGCGTCCGGCAGCCAGTCACCGAGGATCACGCGACTGGCTGCGCAAATACGAGCTGTCGCATTTGGGGCTGTTGCACGTTGATAAATACGGTCGTGCCGACATGCATCGTGCCGCCGACACGGTGCCGCGAACACTGGACCTCGACGCCTTTGCGGCGCAACATTTTGATGTGGCGATTGAAGATTCGCCGACTGCACTGGATTTACTCGTCCCGCGTCGTGACTGTCTGGTGATCATCTATGATCGTCCATGGAACAGCCGCTACGCGCCGACGGCAAACATGCGGCGCTCGGCTTCGTGGGCCGAGATCGTCGAAATCATTGGAAACGGAAACAGACTAACATGAGGCTCTTGCAGATGTGGCACGGGCATCTTGCCCGTGTTCATGGGCGGGACGCCCATGCCACGAGGGGTTTTGCAAGAGCCTCTAACAGATAAGGAAGGACACAAGGTATGAATCGTCAGCATCGTGTTTCACGTCGTCATTTTCTCAGCGCCAGCGCGGCCGCCGGATTTATGATCCCGGCCTCACGCGTGCTTGGTCAAGCGGTCTCCGCACCGCCGAGCGGCCAGTTCCGCTTTGCCAAAGTCGGTTGTGGTGGCATGGGCGGCGGCGACCTCAATAGCACAACGGGCGCGGGCGGCATCGTGGTTGGCCTGTGCGACACCGACCCCAAACGGGCGGAAGGTGCCCATAAGAAATATCCCGACGTGCCGAAATTCACCGACTACCGCAAGATGCTCGACCGGCTGGAAAAAGAGATCGACGGCGTGGTCATCTCGACGCCGGACCACACGCACGCCTGCATCGCGCTGGACGCCATGCGGCGCGGCAAGCACGTCTATGTCCAGAAGCCGTTGGCGCGCACCTATGAAGAATGCCAGTTGCTGCTCGATGCCGCACGCAAATACAAGGTCGTCACGCAGATGGGCAACCAAGGTCATGCGGGCGCCGGGTTGATCCTCTGGAAGAAGATGATGGACGCGGGCGCGTTCGGCGAGATCGAACAGGTGCATACATGGTCGGACCGCCCGATCTGGCCGCAGGGCATGACACAACCGCCCGCACCCGAGCAGACGCCGGAAGGATTTGACTGGGAGTGCTGGATCGGTCCGGCGGAGATGCGGCCCTTCTCCGGCGCGTACGCGCCCTTCAAGTGGCGCGGCTGGTGGGATTTCGGCTGCGGCGCTATCGGCGACATGGCCT
>ERZ795052.2565-NODE-2565-length-21700-cov-10.874382_pt1 | contig 21700 bp, 8 predicted proteins | sample MGYA00375136_ERZ795052 | MGnify/ENA primary metagenome ERZ795052 (study PRJEB30181, sample SAMN05720156) | activated sludge metagenome | isolation source: Anaerobic digester | place: Japan | collected 2015-05-26 ... | reverse complement strand
TGCGTGCCGGAATTCATGTAAACCAGCATGAAGTCTATGACACCATCAGCCGGAACTTCGTATCCGGTGGAGTAATTGCTGTTGCCAGAGGCGTAAAGCAGCTGGATAAAGCAGCCATCGGCGTAGGTGGGAATCTCGTCGAAACTGCCTGCGGGATTATCCTGCTCCACATTGCCGACCTGTACCATGGCGGAGGTTCCGCTGCTGCCCAAGGTAAGCTGGGAAGCGTTGGTTACCTGGCCGGTGAAGAGGTTCACCCTGAAAGCCGGGATCTGGTTGGTGCCAGCCAGAGTGACACCGTAGATGTTCTCAATTCCCAAGGTGTAGATCAAGCCGGTTACCGAACCGTTGTTGGTGAAGGTCTGTGCAACAGCGCCGTTAAAATAAATAGTACTGTAAGCAGCCGAGCAGTTTATGGTGCCGGTGCTGTTGTTAGTAAAGTCGCCTCCTACAAAGAGTAGGGTGGTATAACCTGTACTACTGCTGGAGCCGGCGTTCCAGGTGATGGTTCCGCTGTTGGTTACATCGGTGGCCACCCCCAGCACAGCTTCGGAATCAATGATCAGTGCGCCTCCGGCTTGCACGTTCAGGGAATTGGCGCCAGCCTGCGATTCGTAATCGTAGAGGCCGTCATAGGGTGGATCATAGGTCACGCGGTCGCTGTCCACTATAATTGTGTGGCCATTCTGGATCACCACATCATCTGCAGAAGTAGGCACTATACCAGTACTCCAGGTGTTCGGATCGCTCCAGTAGCCGCTCTGCACGGAATAGCATTGCATGGCGGGGCCGTTGATCGTTACGTTATCCACTGCTAGAATAAACATATCACGAGCAGAATAGCAGTTGAAGGCAAAATAATAGAAGCCGGTAGTAGTGGGCACAAAATTGCTGGAAGTCCGGGGGGTCCAGGTTGTGTTGGTCAGATTGTTGTTGTCCCACAAGGTAGTGGTTTGGGACACTTTGGTCTGAGCTGTGCCCACTGTAACTTTCAATCTTTCGGGATAAGAAGAATTGCCAACGCGTTGGTCAAAACCCACCCAGTAGGTTTGGCCTGCCAAGCAGTAAAACCTGACAGTGAAAGCCCAAGTATCTGCAGCGTATGTGCTATTATAACTATATCCCATCATACCGTTGCTGGTATTCCAAGGATCTTGGTACCATCCCCAATTGTTTCCACTGCCGTAGTTGATCACCGTCTCAAAGCCGAAATTTTCTTCAAAGTCGTAAAGGGCGAGGACGGCCTTGCTATTTTTGCCGTCTGGGTCTGGGTATGAGGGTATCGCTTCCTTCTGGTAAGCGATACCTTCCGGATGCGTGGCAGCCGCTGCCGCGGAAAACATTCCCAACAACAGAACGAGCCACAAAATACATATAACATTCTTATGCAAAAGAGCCTCCTTAAAATGGCTTTAATATTTTGGTTAATTTCATTTGCAATCTAAATCCGCGTTTCCCCATCGATGGGTCCGTAACGCATGCCGAAGCTTATTTTTGTCTTCTTGCTCCCGCATTTTTGATGCTGCATTAATAAATAACACAGCTAAATATGGATACAGTAACTTTCAGAGGCTAACTTGATGTCAAGGATTATCTCTCCATTTTCGTGTCTTTTACAGCAAAGAGAAATATATGAATTTAATTCATGTCCGAACTTATAAAACCTCTTTTCGAGCCGGGTAGGCTAGCCCGGAGGGGTGGTAATGTGTACCCGCTGAAATGCCCTGTTATTCAGGCTCTGAGCGTTCTCGCCCAGAGCCTTAATTGCCAGACAGCATCGCTGCTATCCGGCCATTTTGCACACCCGATATCGTATGCTTGCCCCGGAAAACCCATCCGATTTGAAAAGGGCATAATGTGATGGAGGACAGCAAGATGGCATGGTGTTGAAGAATATCAACAGATTCAGCGAAAATCCCCAAAAAAGCCCCGGGGGATTCCCGGGGCTGCTTTTCATTCAACGCATTCTGCTCTGTCAGGATGCCGTGTGGCATTAATCCTGAAGCTATTCGCTCTATTTCATCATGATCATTTTCTGGGATTTGCTGTAGTCGCCTGCCTGCATGCGGTAGAAATAAACTCCGCTGGACAGGGGTTGGCGGTTGTTGTCCAGGCCGTCGAAGACCACCAGATGGTTGCCGGCGGCTTTTGGTTCATCCACCAGGGTGCGGACAAGCTGTCCCTTGATATTGTAGATGCCGATTAGAACGGGTGTGGCATCTTTGACGCTGTAAGCGATGGTGGTGCTGGGGTTGAAGGGGTTGGGATAATTTCCCTTCAGTTCTGTTACCATGGGGCTAATCTGATCGCTGGAGGCCAGGGGCTGTCCAACTCCCAGCAATTCCACGCTGAGGGCGGAATTGGCCGGGTCGTCCGTATTTATCAGCAGGGTTACGTTTTGGGCGGTTTCGTTCAGCGGCGTGAAGCTAAGGTTCACGGTGAGGAAGGATTGGGCCGGCACAACAATGTAGATGAAGTTGGCGGGCGCGCCGTTGCCCTGTTGGACAGCAAAGGGCGCACTCAGTTCCATGGAGCCGATCAGAACGGCATCGCCGTTGTTGTGAACTGTGAAAGGCAAAGAGGCCGTTTCCCCGATGGTCACACTTCCGAAATCCACGCTGGTGGCATCCAGACTGATTACCGGCGCTCCGGTGACGCCTCCGGTGGAGGGGAAGACAATGTCGTCGATCCAGGCGCAGTCGCTTCCCGCAGAACTGTAGCCGTCTTTCGCGTATTCCCAGGTGAAGATGTTCATGCCGGGTTGGACGTCATAGGTGACCTGGCTCCAGATATCGTTGCTGCCGGACCACTGGTTCTTCAACTGGTTGTTGATGTAGAACTTGAGGAAATCGTAGTTCTGTTCGCTGGAAACCTTTTTCCAGAAGGAAACGGTGCCGACGGCAGGGCAGTTCAGGGTCACGCTCATCGAGGTGCTCTGGTTGTGAGAGATGGTGGCGCTGCGTGCGGCATTCGTTCCGTTATAGCTGCCGGATTCAATGGTCCAGTCGCCACCGGTGAAAGTCCAGTCGAAGGCCGAGAAATTGGTTTCGAAGTTTTCGGCAACGATGCCGGCGTTGACAACGTAGGCATTGGTGGAGACTATCTCTCCGGAAAAGAGCATGGTGTTGATATTGACAGTGGAGCCGCTGGGGATCTGGGAACTGAAGGTCACGAAATACTCAATGTAGCTTTCGCCGCCCGCGGGCAGGGCCGCGCAGGTAGTCTGCATAGGCTCGGAGACGTTCATTGCTCCGTCGATTACCATGGCAGTGGTGATTTCATTGGCTTGGGCGTGGCCGGTGTTGGTGTAGGGGAATTTGAGAGTCACGCTTTCGCCGGGATCGATCATGCCGTTGTTGTTGCCCAGAAAATCCTCGATCACTATCCCCCCCCAGGTGAAGGCTGGGGCGTTGAGGGTGAAACTGCGGTTGTATTCATAGGTTTCGGTGCCGGCGGTGGCCACGATGTGAATCTGAGCCACATGCTGGTCCGGAACGTTGCCAGCCACCTGAATGCTGAATCCGGTGACGGTGCTGCCGCTGGAGCTGGGGCCGATGTCCGCGATTGCTTCGCTGTTGCTCAGCACGGTGAGATACTGGTCATCGGTGCTGATGGCCACGTTCACACCGGTGGCGGTGTCTGTGCCCACGTTGTCAAGAGTCACATTCACGGTTATGGTTTCGCCGTATTCAGGGATGTTGTTGTTGTCGTCAGAGACAACCATGTCAGCCACGATCAGGTAGGGTCCGCTGGCCGGAAGCACTTGCACTGTGCCAAGATGGGTGACTTTATTGAAGGCTGTGATGGTGAGAGTGAGGTCCATCGGCTGCAGAGGCGGATTGGCCATGTTCAGGGTCAGGGAACCGGTAAGGTCCGCGATGCCGGTGGCGTAGACAGTCCCGGCAGCGGACAGGGTTACTCTGGCGCCGGGGATCGTTTCCACCAAGAAGCTGCTCATGCCCAGGAAGAGCACGGGACTGTAAGTGGCCGTGAGGGTTTCGGGATTCTTGCTGCGCACCATCAAGGAGGCATCGCCAAAGATGTGCCAGCATTTATACTCGCTGAACCCGTTGGTGCCGTAAACCTCTATCATCTTGGAGGAGCCGTTGTAAAACAATCCGCCCATGGTCTCTTTCGCTTCCGCGATCAGGAGGTCAGTAACCTCGTCTTGGGCGCGCATCGGGGGTGCCCAGCTTTGGTTGACGCTACTGGCATACATACCTATGGCCCCGGCAGGAGCGTTCGTGTTCTCGTTCACAGAACGCAACCAGGCTTCGGCGAAGCAGGTCTGGCTAACGAAGTTGCCATTCACGCAGGCCACGCTGACGATGAAGGGCAGCATGTTATCGTTGGTGAGGGCGTTCACGTGGTTGTTGCTGAACCCGGTGGTGACCCAGGTAGTCTCTGACCCGTGGCCCACATAGTTGATGAATCCGCGTCCAGCGTTGACATTGGTGGCCACTTGGGTGGCAGTCGCCCCCATGGTTTGATACATCTGATCCACGCTTACATAGCCATAGTTCAATAGATCGGTGCGAATGTTTTCCATGTGCTGCTGGTCGCTTTCGCCCATGTCGCCCTGGCCGCCGCCGCCTTCGTTGGAGGCGATGCCCATGGCACGCTGGATCCAGTCGCTGCCGGCTTGGATATCCCGTTCATAATAGACGGTGCGCTGTACCTGGGTTTGCATTTCGGCTTCGTTTTGGGCGGAGAACCTGCCCACATAGATATCCGGATAATTATCAGCTCCCGCCAGCAAAGCATAGGAGGGGTCGGAACCGCCGCCACCGGATGAAAGGGACGGCACCTGGGGCGCGTCACCGAAAATCTGAACGAACATCAGGCCGTCGTTGAGGTCATACTGGTTTTGGATATAAGTCTTGATCTGGTTGGCGGTGGGGCCGGCAACCGTCACGTCCACCACATCCACCCGGTAGCCGTTCTGGCGTTTCCAATCCACCCAGGGCTGCATCACAGTATCGAACATTGAGTGCTTGATAGCCAGGATGCGTCCGGATTCAGCCAGGTCAGGATATTTGGCTTCGTTGAAATTGAGGAACATATTCCGGTAGATGCCGGCAAATTCGTTCGCGTGGGAGCTTTTTGCCACGGGCAGGGAATTGGTAAGGTCGGTGCCGGAAGCATCGATGGCCACGCTCAGCTTGGTGTAAACCCGCAGAGTCTGCGTTGCGGGAAAATATACAAAAGGTTGGAAGCGCACCGTGATGCCGCGGTAATCCCTTAAAATGAAAGGTTCGGTGAGGTAGGCGTTTTCCGTGGGCCAGGGCTGGTCGCCAAAATAGACATCGCCAAAGGTGTAGGGCACCGAATCCGGATCAATATCGCGGGTGAGGTTGCCTTTGGAAGGGGCCACCGGCATCTGCAGCTCCACATATTCACTATCCACCAGGCTGAGCCGCATCAGGGCGGTGTTGGGTATGATCACGCTGCGTGCCAGCACGGGCAGGGTGGGGAAGCCTGCTTCCAGGGTGATGCCTTCTTTCTTCAGGCTCAGCTCGTGCCAGGTTGCGCCATTTATAGTAACAGGCTTGGCGTCGAATTGCCCCAAAGTCAGTTCCATCACCATATGGTCAGGCGTGCTCTGGGTAAGGCGGATCTGGTTGGGCATACTCCCAACCGTCACCTGTTCCGCGCTCAACGCCATTCCCAGCGCTATAAGCAGGGTTATAAGCAGAAAAATGCGTTTCATCTTTTCTCCATGGGTCCATTTATAATTTATCAGGCCGGACTTATGTTGCCCCAGCCAGAGATATATTCAATATCAAAGTCGGGCGGCGCTTTGAAAACGCCGCCCGCGTAACTACGTTTATTTCATTAACATCATTTTCAGGGTTTTGCTATAGCCGGGAGCGTCCATGCGATACATGTAAATGCCGCTGGATACGCCGCGGTTGCTGCTGTCCTTTCCGTCCCAAACCACTCTGTGATAACCGGCAGGCAGATTTCCATCCACAAGATCGCGCACCAGCTGGCCCTTGACATTGAACACGCGAACGCGCACGGGACCGGCTTCTTTGGTGGAGAAGCTGATGGTGGTTTCAGGGTTGAAGGGGTTGGGATAATTGCCTTCCAGCTCGGTGACCAATGGTATGGAGCCGGGATCGTTATTGGCTGTACCAGCCTCAACGCGCACGGGGATGATCACAGCGGGGGTGGTGGTGTCGTTGGAAGTGATTATCATCTCCAAATCGAGGTTGACAGCGGGATTGGGCACTGTGTAGGTGAGCGTGTAGGTGTGGCTTTGGCCCACGGGGATGCTGTAGGCGGAATCGTTTGCCACAGCGCTGCCATTGTGCAACAGGCCCATGCAGGATGGATAGCTGATGGTCCCGCTCAGGGGCACTGTGCCAAGGTTGTTGATCACGAAGTCAGCCGCGAGTTGGTCATTGGGCTGAACATTCAGGAACTTGATCTCGGTCTGGGGAACATAGATCATGGCCACTTCACCGCTGCCGGCGCTGGGGAATACGATGTCGTCGATCCAGGCGCAGTCGCTGCCGGAACTCACGGAAACATCTTTGCTATAGACCCATTTGAAGGTATGGGTGCCAGCGGAAACAGGATAACTCACTTGCAACCAGTCTTGGTTTCCACTCCAGGAACCGAGCTCTTCATTGTCTATGCTGAAACGGAGGAAATCCCAGCCATTTTCGGAGGAAACCTTACGCCAGAAGCTGATGTTACCAGCGGTACCAACGTTCATGGTGAGGGATAGTTCGGTGCTGCTGCTGTGGGAGATCGCGCCGGATTTGGCTCCGTAGAGGCCGCTGTGGGCGTTTGTAGAGCCGGACTGGATGGTCCAGGGCACGGTGCTGGTGTTTGTCCAGGGATAGGTGCTGAAATCGCCGCTTTCGAAGCCTTCGCCTGTTACGCCGATTGTGAGCAGGATGCAGTGGTTGATGTTCTGTGCGCCGGCGGAGATGGAAAGGCCGAGCGGAATCATTTCGCCGTTTTGCACCTGCGGGCTCAGAGAGGCGGTGAAGTTGATGGGAATTGTCACACCCACTGCCATGGGCGGCAGGGTGAAGCTGGTGGCGCTGAGGCTAACCTCGGGATGGTTTACAACGAGGGTGAGGGTGCCGCTGTCGGTGGGCATGTGGCCGTTGTTAACTATATCCACACTGATGGAGATGTCTTCTCCTGGCTCCAGGAAGCCATCGCCGTCCGGGTCGAAGAGGATGGGATTGCCGAATTGCAGGTGGGGAGCGTTCACAGTGATGCTGCGGCTGGTGACCCACTGGTTGGTTCCGTCTGAAACAGTTATGTCGAACGGAACGCTTGTCTGGTCCGGAATGGCATTATGGATCAGCACGCTGAACAGGTCTGTCTGGCTGGTGGTCCCGTTGGCGGGAATGTCGGGCAGGCTTTCAGTGGCTTCTAGGATGCTCACGTACTCGCAGGTGCTGCTGAGGGTGGCGGTGAGGTTGGAGGCTTGCTGGATGCCCACGTTGTTGAAAGTAAGGTCCAGGCTGATGGTCTCGCCAGCTTCGGCGATGCCGTTGGCGTTGGGGTCGTTAACGGTGATGGGGCTTACGGTTACGTAGGGACCGCTGTTCGGAACCACCTGCACGTTGGCTATCATCGGCTTGCGCAGGGAGCGCGTGAGCACGATCTGTGCGGTGCCGGGTTCGGTGAAGGGTGTGAAGTTCAAGGTTAACATTCCGGAAGCATCGGTAAGTCCTACGCCGTGCAGCTCGTTGTTCATGGAGATGGCCACATAGCTGTAGGGATCGGCGACCACGTCCAAAGTGCCGAGGCCCAGGAACATCGTTTGCGGAGCCTCAAAGCTGTTTTGGGCGGGAATCCCCAGATAGGGAATGAGGCTGGGATCACCCATCACGGAGTACACTTCCCAGTAATAGTTGATGCGGCTGCTGTTGGACTGCACCACGGCCATGTTGCCCATTGACATGGCGGAGGCGGCGGTGCTGCCCCAATCCGTGAAGGCTTCGTTGTGGTCGTGGAACAAGGCGTCATAATAGCCCAGTTTGTTGGCGTCGTAAGCCGGGGCTTGCCCGTTCGGATTGGTTTTGAAGCCCACGCCCCAATAGTAGTCTTCATTCCAATAGGTGCTGTTGGTACCGCCGATATAGATCACACCGCCCTTGTTCGGGGCACGCAGCCATGCTTCGGCGAAGCAAATGCCGGTGTCGAACGCGCTGGTGAGGCAGCAGTTGCCCACCACGAAAGCGCTTTTATTCACATTCTGCAAGTTGTTGATATCGGAGATGGTGAAAGTGGGGTCGGCCCAGGAGGTCTCGCTGCCGTGGGCTGTGTAGTTGACGTAACCCACGCCGTTGGAAACATTCGCCACGATGGCTGCGTCGGAGGTTTGGGAAGCCGGGTAAAGATAGGTGTGGGAGGTTATTCCGTGGGCGGGGTTGAAATAGTTGGTGGTGCCATAGTTGACCTGGCCGTTGGCATGGGTGGGAGCCCAGTAGCTATCTGCGCCGGCGATCATCACCACTTCTCCCAGATAAGCGTCGCTGGGCATGGTGTACATTTCGTGCATGAGGGTCTTGTTCACCTGGTTGGTCACCTCGGCCTCGGTGGTGGCGGAAAAGCGGCCAAAATACATCTCGGGCATATAATCCGAGCCCTGCAGACGCACATAGGTGAGGTCGGTCACGTGGCTGCCAGTGGAGCCGGAATTGGACGGCACCTGAGGCGTATCGCCCACGATCAGCAGGTAGGTGGGGGCCGGGTTTTCGGCGGTGGCTGCGTTCCAGATGTTCTGGATATAGGTTTTGATGGCGCTGGCTGTGCTGCCGGTCTCGGCGGTGGTGGCCAGGATAACGTTGAATCCCTCCTGCTTTTTCCAGTTCACAAAAGGCTGCATGGCGTTCACGAAGTTGGCAGGGGTGATGATCAGATAGCTCATCGGATAGCGGTTCAAAGACATTCTTTGGGGTTCGGGATTGAGCAATACGCTGCGCAGGGGGCCCTCAAACGCAGGGGAATAGGTGCGGGCGCGCAGCTCATCGGTGGCGATGTGGTCCGGATTGATGAACTGGACTTGCACTTCGGCGCTGTAGATCACCTCGATTTCGCCCTGGGCGGGGTTGTAGCGCACGGGCACAAAATCGAGAGCGAACAGTCTGTAGCCGCGCATGTGGCCCAATTCGGTCACGCTGATCGGGGCGTCGGTGGTCCAGGCATCGCGGTTATAAAAATCTCGGTTCACTTCAAAGGGTATCTTGGTCAGGTCAGCACTTTTGGAAACGGATTCCTGGCGTGGAAAAACGGGATAGTTCACACCCTCATCCGCCAGCATGAAGCTCTTCCTCAACAAGCTGGTGAAGCTTGGGACCACCTGCGCTCCTTCCGGAACGCTGATGATCTGGCGCATCAGGGGCAGCCTGGGCAGCCCGGTGTTATTGGTGGAAGTGTATTGGTCCACACTGAGGTCTGTAAAAACACCTTCCTTGGTCTGAACTTCCTGGTAGTCCAGTTTTTCAATGCTGTAGCGGACGCTCAGGCCGTCCCCGCTGCTGCGGGTAAGCTCAGCAGTGGTGGGAAAGTTTCCCAGTTTGATCGATCCTTGGGACGCGGCCAGAAACGCCGCCAATCCCAGGATTATAAGCATGATGAAAGTTTTCTTCATGTTCTCTCCTTAGCTTTGTATCAATGTTTTAAACTCGTATTCCTTAATATATGGCATCATTATGCAAGTTCAGTTCCGAAACAGGCTAAAGTTTTGAGCCTGTCATCTGGCGTGCCGCGCAACACCTTGCTCCACCGAATGATAGGACCTGTCAGCGCCACAGTTTCCGTTTGTGGGACGAATCTCTTCCACATCATTCACATTAATCTATCAAATTCATTGGACCCAAGGAATCTGTCAATTTCTTTCTGTTGCCATCCGGCATAGGATTAACTTAAGAGAGGGTTTTTTGCCGGTGGATACTCCTGCGTTGCTCTGTTCCAGCGAATGGTTCAGTCCTTTCACCCCGACCGTCATGGTCGCTACCGGTCCGGATATGCATTCAATCAATTCTATCAATTCATCAATTCCCTTTCCACGGCCCCTTTTCAAGCTTCCCGTCCAGGACCTGGATACAGGATAGCTAAGATATGGATAAATATACTATATAGATATAATATATACTAATTTAGTAGGTATTAGTAGTTATATATGTATTTATATGGTATATATGTAGTTATTCTTAATTATTGTCCTGATTGGTATGCTCTGTCCATCACGAGGGCCGTATAAAGGGAATTGATGAATTGATAGAATTGATTGAATCGGAAAATCCCTCTCTCCGGCAGATGAGAAAAAAGCTCTCTTCGAACTGAGCGACCCACTCTTTTTTAAACATGGGCCAAAACTTATATGTCCGCTCAATAGCTGAATAGCGCGCTGATTTCCTCCCGGCTGAGGGAGGAGAGCACGTTCTGGGATTCGGAAACCACCTCGTCGAAGAGCTGCAGTTTGTGCTGTTGCAGGTTCATTATCTTTTCCTCCACGCTTCCTTTGGTGATCAGGCGAAAGACCTGCACCTTGCGGGTCTGGCCAATGCGGTGGGTGCGGTCCACCGCCTGGTTTTCAACCATTGGGTTCCACCAGGGGTCGTAGAGGATAACGGTATCGGCGGAGGTGAGATTGATGCCGGTGCCGCCGGTTTTGAGGCTGATGAGGAAGAGTTTGAGCTCCGGGTCTGTCTCAAAGCGCCTCACCTCGTCCATGCGGTTTTTGGTATGGCCGTCCATGTAGGCATAGCGCAGACCCTGGGCATCGAAGACGCGGCGGATGATCTTCAGCATCTTCACGAACTGGGAGAAAACCAGGATCTTGTGTCCGCTTGCCAGGGCGTCTGTAACCAGTTCCAAAAGGTGTTCCAGTTTGGCTGAGGCTTCCAGTTCCGGCAGGATGTCCGGGTTGGCCAGGTGGGGGTGGTTGCAGATCTGGCGCAGCTTCATCAGCGCGGCCAGGATGTGCACGAAGTTGAGGTTGGCGCTCTCCGGGGCGTTGAGCAGCTTTTTCTGCACCATGTCGATGATTTGGAGGTAGAGCTTTTCCTGCACGGGGTGCATCCGGCACCAGGAAACTTGTTCCTGTTTGTCCGGAAGTTCCAGCAGCACCTCTTTCTTGGTGCGGCGCAGCAGGAAGGGCGCCACTGCGCGTTTGAGCTTCACGGCGCCTGTTTCGGGCTCTTCCAGGAATTCCTGTTTGAAGCGCTTGAGGCTGCCCAGATAACCCGGGATGAGGAAGTCGTAGATAGACCAGAGTTCGGTGAGGTTGTTTTCCACCGGGGTGCCGGTGAGGGCCAGTCTGTGGCGGGCGGAGAGCTTTTTGATGGCGTAGGTGCGTTTGGCGGCAACGTTTTTGATGTTCTGCGCCTCGTCCAGGATTATCCATTCAAATTCTTTTTCCTTGAGGGCCGCGATGTCGTTCAGCACCACCGTGTAAGAGATGATGAAGAGCTTCGCGTTCGGGTCGCGCAGCAGCTCCAGCCGTTCGGCCTTGCCGCCTTCCACGATCAGGTAGGGGATATTGGTGTGGAACTTCTCTATCTCCGCCGCCCAGTTGTAGAGCAGCGTTTTGGGACAGACCACCAGGCTTTGGCTGTCCTCCGGGGCCCAGTGGATGAGGGCCAGCGCCTGGATGGTTTTTCCCAGTCCCATTTCGTCGGCGAGGATTCCCCCCAGGCGGTAGTGCTGCAGCATCCGGATCCAGGCCACTCCCGCTTTCTGGTAGCCGCGGAGGATGGTTTGCAGATAAGTTGGAAGAACCATCTGGCCTTCAAGATGGCCACGCACGAGGTCGCGGGAAAAGCTGTCCAGCCATTCGTCGCCCAACATGCGGAAAGCCGGGTTTTCCAGCATGTAGCGCTGGTAATAGGGCAGGTTCACCAGCCGGGAGCGGTAAACCTCGTCCGCCAGTTTTTCGCTGCGCGACAGCAGACGCTCGGTTTCGCGGAAGACCTCAGGATTGGAAATGAAGATGATGCGTCCGTCAGCGGTATGGAGGAAATCCTCTTCAGATTTGAAGAAGCGCCTCAGTTCCTCATGGGTAAAGTTTAGGTCCCGGTAGCAGTAGGAAACTTCATATTCGAACCAGTCGATCTCTTCGCTGCGCCTGGCCCGGATTTCCACCTGCAGCCCCACTTTCTGGATGAATTCGCCCCGCAGTTCCGGTGCGATTTCGACGTCCAGGGCCTCAGATTCCAGTTCAAAGAGGCTCTGACGCAGCCTGGTTAGTTCTTCTCCGTCGCTGAAAACCAGTTGGGACTGGCGTTCCAGGCGGCCCTGCCCCGACCCGGGGATTCTGGCCGAGATCTGGCTCACCCGGTTGAAAATCTCCGGCGGCAGGTAAAACCAGGCGTTGCCGCCCCCACCGGCGTCAATATAGTCGCTGCGCACCAATGGCGCCGAGAAGCAGGTCACAGCCAGCGGTATCTCCAAAGGCTGTTCCTCCTCCCCAGAGCGCGGCGAGGGATAGATCAACCGGCCGGAGAGGGCAACATTGTCGCCCAACTTTTCCACTTTCAGGCGGACGCGCGGTTCGCCGGAAACTATCTGAGGGAGGTCGATGGAGGGGTCGAAATCCAGGTAAATGTCCTGTTTGCGCAGTTCGCGGTTGACCACGGTGCGCCAGTAGATCAGGTCCTTGGCGCTGAGCAGCAGTTCATGGCTGAATAGTTGCTCCAGGGTTTCGTTGCCCAGAGGCAGAAAGACGGGGCGTGCCTCGTTGCGGAAAAGCAGCCAGGTGGGAAAGCCGGGATAGACCACTGAAAGTTCATCCAGGATAACCGGGATGACGCGGTAGTTTTTCTTGCCGGCCGGCTCCACCCTCAGGCTGAGGGGATAGGGCTGGGAGTTGAATTTTAGCGGTTCCCCGGTCTCGCGCACCGTCAGCCGTCCATCCAAATCCTGCATCAGCACCAGGGCCGGGGCCAGGTCTTTTTTATAGAGCGACCAGAATTTCGCCTTGGCGCTGTAGGCGGCCTTGTGCGCGTTCAGATAGCGGAAGAAAGCCAGCTCGGAATCGGACAGCACCTCAAGTTGGGCCCGGTATTCCTCCAGTTTCCGGTTGGAAATTCCCTCGGGACGCCCTCCGCTCTCTATTTGCAGCAGCTTCGGCAGGTCCAGCCGACCGTAGGCGGAATGGTAGAAGCGCGCTTTGTCGGATTCCGGGTCATAAAGCCGCTCCACCTCGATCACGGCGCGGTCATGCTCCCCCCGCCAGAACTCACTGCCCCTCAGCACACTGCCGTCGCAGGTTTCCACGGCGGGGCTGTCGAAGATGTCGGTTTTCAGGTAAAGATAGGCGTAACGCAGCACCGAGAGGTAGTGGCGGCAGCTTTCCTCATCCCGGCACTCGTGGCAGTGGTGGCTGGCCACGGTTTGGGAAACGGGGTCGTAAACGATGTCAAGCTGGGTGGCGAAAAAATCGCGGCGCTCCCCGGAAGCGATGAAATGCAGATGATACAGGCCGTTCTCGTCGATGGATTTCCAGTATTGCAGGTCGCCCCGGTCAAGGGCGATCACGGCATGGTTGAAATACCACGAAGCCGATTTTTCATGGTAATCCTTGCTGAACAGGCGGGCCATCTTTCCTCTCTGGTGCTTTAATCAGTCCATTGGCAAGCGGAAGTCCATTTTTGTCAACTTATTTCCGCTCTGATTTCCTTTTTTCTGCAAGTTTCAGGCCAATTTTCCTGTTTCTTCTGCCGCCCCGCGATCCGTTACCCACTATTATAGAACTGGCAAACCGGGCTTTTCCGGGTTTTGCTGGGCTGCCCGCTAGCTTCGCCGTTTGCCCCTTCCAATTCACATCCCATTCACTTCCCGCTGACTTCCCGTATGAGCTACGGGAACTCTACGGGAGGCGAAAGGGAGGCGGAAGGGCAGGGGCAAAGGGCCTGACTGTCGGCAAAAAAGAATCCCGGAGCCAGAGGCAGCCGGGATTTGGATGATTATCAAACAGCGGTTAGAAACCGAACCAGGGGCCGATGCTGAAGCTGAGGCCGCGGAATTTGGTATCGGGCGAGCCGGAGATGGTGATATCGTCGCCGGCATCGGAATGGACCTTCCAGCCATTGTAGGTGGGGATTCCGCAGAAATAGCCCACTTCGGCGCGGAGTGAGAGCCAGGGAATGAGGTTGAGGATCAGTTCCGCCCGGGGCTGGATGATGAAGTATTCGCGCTTGAGGGTGGCGGTGAAATTGTTTTCGGTGAAGATTTGGGGCCAGGTGAACTCAGATTGGGTCTGGGTATAATAGACAGTGTGTCCACCCGCTCCAAACATCGCGCCCAGCGAGGCAGCGAAACCGTCGGTGATCAGGAAGCGCTTGTCCAGGGTGAGGCCGCCGAAGGAGGCTTCGTATCTCACGGAGGCGTGGGTGACTGGATCGACATCGCTGAACTCGTAGCCGGCGCCAACTCCGCCTAAGAAGAAGCCTTTGCCGATGTTGCCTTTGCCGGCGCCGCCATTCATGAAAATACCTTTGCTGCTGATGGGATTGAATCCGAAATCGTTGTTCTGGGTTTCGTTGTCGCCGATGCTGTTGAGCAAGCCGTTCACGTGTTCCATGGGCAGGATGGTATAGTAGGGCACCCAGCCTCCTCCACCCCAGCCGAGGTCCTTTTTGCGGCTGGGCCTGTCTGTGGGGTCTTCAAGATAAGCGTCTTTGCTAATCACGCTGCCGAACCGCTTTCCCCCTTCCGGGCGCGGCTCCAGCACCAGTTCGAGGTCCGTTATTTCCACGTTTCGCCAAATGCGGAGGTTGATTTTCTGGCCGGGCCTCATCATTGAGCGCTGGCGGTCGAATTCCTCCATATTGGTAACCGGTTTGCTGTCTATCTCCATCATGATGTCGTTCTCTTTCAGGCCCGCCTTGTCGGCCGGGGAGCCTTTGGAGACTCCGGTCACGAGGATGCCGTAAAGGTATTTGTAGCCGAGTTCGTGGGCTGTGGGATAATCCAGGTCGTCCACGTAGATTCCGAAATAGACCGAAACCGGCTGTTCGGGCGCCTGGGTGGTCACCATTTCCATATCGTTATCATCGCCGCTTTGGGCGAACAAAGCGCCCAGCGCGAGAAGCAGGATGGCCAAAATGAGCGTCGCTCTTTTCATGGGAAACTCCTTGAGTGTTTTCAAAGGAAATAATAAGGCAGGCAGGGTGAATCACAAGAAAAAATAGTGGCCGGAACAGAATTGCCGAATCCGGAACAAAAACCTTGACTGGAACGGACTTTGCATAATCTGGGAATGTCCGTGGCTTTCAAGCTGTGGAGATAATGGAGACACGATGAAGAGATATCTGATCCTCGCGGCGCTGTTGCCGCTTTGCCTGGGGCTTTGGGCAAACCAATACGTGGCCGGGATTCCGGTGGGGCTGATCCGCTCCCCGTTCCAGGAGGAAAGCCTGAACCAGGCTGTGCGCCGGCTTTCGGAAGAGGGCTGCGCCATCCTGCATTACGACGCTGACCAGGCCATCGCCCTGGTGCCGGAAGGCAAATACCAGGATTACAGGCTGGCTGAACTGGATACAGCCCAAAAGCTATATCTGGTGGGAAAAATACCTGGCCAAAGCCGGCCTGAGCTTGGCGCTGGGGGAAGGCTGCTACTTGAACTGGCCGACGCCTACCTTTTCGAGAGCCCGCTGGACGAAATCCAACTGCGGGAACAGATTACCCATCCCTTCACCCGGCTGGGCCCGGAGCCTATGCGCTTCTCCCAGACGGCTTTGCCTGCCGCCTCCCCGCGGGCCGCGAGGACGGACATTGACCAGATGGTCGCCCTGGTGAACGCCGCTTCCGTGCAGAGCACCATCCAGAGCCTGCAGGACTTCCAAACCCGCTACGCGCGGGCAGACAACCGCCTCCAGGTGGCGCAGTGGATCCAGCAGAAATTCATCAGCTACGGGGTGACAGACGCGGTGCTGCAGCAATTCATGTGGCAAAACACAATCCAATACAACGTTGTGGCCACCATTCCGGGGACGACCTACCCTAACCAGTACATCGTTGTGGGCGGGCATCACGATTCGATCTCGAACAACAGCGACCCCTACCTTTTCGCTCCTGGAGCCGATGACAACGCCAGCGGCAGCGTGGCCGCCCTGGAAATGGCTCGGGTGATGATGGCCAGCGGCTACCAGCCCCGCAGCTCGATCCGCTTTGTGACCTTTGCCGCCGAGGAATTCGGCCTCTGGGGCTCAAAACACCACGCCCACACGGCCAATCTGGCCGGCGAAAACATCCGCCTGATGATCAATCATGACATGATCGCCAACCAAAGCGGGCCCCAGCCCTGGCAGGTGTGCCTGATGCCCTACGACGGATCGATTGACCACAGCGCCTACGCGGCCCTGATCACGGAGCAGTACACAGACCTGGATACCTATTACGGAGGCTTGAACAGCGGCAGCAGCGACAGCCATCCCTTCTGGCAAAACGGCTTTCACGTCATCTACTTTTTCGAGGATGAGTTCTCGCCAGTGTATCACACCTCCCAGGACGTCGTGGCCAACCTCAATCCCGCTTACTGCGCCGAGGTGATCAAGGCCTCCGTGGCCTGCGCTGCCTCCTTTGCTGATATGCCTTCCTCCCCGGTAGGCCTTTCCGCTCAGGATTGGGGCGACGGATCCACCATCCTGCTGACCTGGGAAAACTTGAACGATCCCCTGATCAGTTACTACAATGTCTATTACAGCACGGTTTTTGGCGACTGGGGCGCGCCGCTCACCACTTCCGGCAACTACTTGTCGGTACAGGGCCTCACTCAGGGCCAGTTGTATCATTTCGCGGTGGGCTCCGTGGACAACTTTGGCAACGAAAGCTATCTGGTCTATACCACAGCGATGCCGCTCTCCGTTCCGCTGCAGCCGCAAAACTTCATTGACCAGCCCCTTTATCAGAGCATCTCGCTGGATTGGGACGACAACCGCGAGCATGACTTCGCTGGCTACAGGCTCTACCGCTCTTCACAGCCTGACGAGCTGGGACAGCAAATTGGCGGTTTGCTCACGGAAAGCGAATATCTGGACAACGATGTGGTGGGTTCGCCAAGCTATTACTATTACAGCCTTTGCGCGGTGGACCAGGACGGCAATGCCAGTCCTTTCACCCAGGTTGTGAAAAGCCGTCCCGTTACTCTGGACCAGGGTGTGCTCATCGTTGACGAAACCGAGGACATGAGCGGAACGAATCCCTTCATGCCCACCGATCAGCAGGCGGACAATTTTTACGCTTATGCCAGCGCGAACTTTACCACCACAGAGCTTGACATCAATTCTCTGGATGAAAACCTGCGCCTGGCCGATATCGGAATCTACTCATCCATCATCTGGCACGGGAATGACCAGGCCAGCATGGATTATCCTTATTTCGCGCGGGATGCCCTGAACCAGTACATTCAAGCCGGGGGCAACGTGTTTTTCAGCGTGTATTTCCCCTCGCTGGCTTTCGAGCTGAATGCCAACTATCCGGGCAATTTCAACAGCGATTCCTTTATCTACGACGTGATCGGGATCGCGTCTGCTGACTACACCGGCAACGCAGCCCGTTTTCGCTTCGCCATCCCGGCTCAAGGCCAGATTCCCGCTGTGAGCGTGGACCCGGAAAAGACCTTGTCAGTCATGAACGGACACATCATCCGCGTTGAAAGCATCGGCGCCAGCCCCGGTTGCGCCACCATCTACAACTATGGCACGGATTACGCTGACGACACGCCCCAGGGAGCGATGGCCGGCATGCCGGTGGGGGTGCTGAACCTGAACCAGAGCGGCAAGGTCTGCGTGGTTAGTTTCCCTCTCTACAACATCTACCAGGATGACGCCCGGAACCTCATTGATTATGTGCTGACGGAGTATTTCGGCGAAACCTTCAGCCCTGCTGAAGACCCCGGCTTGGCGCCTGCTGGCGGGATTAGTATCTCGACGAACCATCCCAACCCCTTCAAAGGCGAAACCAGCTTCCGGCTGGAGCTAAAAAACAACACTCGGCCTGTGCTGGTGGAGATTTACAACCTCCGCGGCCAGAAAGTGAGATCCCTCTTTGTTGGCTACAGCCCCAAATCCGTGGTGCATAGCTGGGACGGTCTGGACGATTTTGGCAGCGCCGTCTCCAGCGGGATTTACATCATCCGCACCAGCCAGGATGGAGTTGCGGCACAGCGCCGGATCGCCCTGGTGAAATAGATTTGCCATCCATCAATAAACAAAGCCGGCAGAGCGATCCGCCGGCTTTGTTTCTATATGGTGGAGGTGATCAGCTGCCGAGGGTGGCAACCATCACGGCCTTGATCGTGTGCATGCGGTTTTCCGCCTCATCGAAAACGACGGACTGGGGCGATTCGAACACTTCGTCGGTGACCTCCATGGCGCTGATTTTGAATTTGTCATGGATCTGTTTTCCGATGGTGGTCTTGAGGTCGTGAAAAGCCGGCAGGCAGTGCATGAAAAGGGTGGTGGGCTTACCGGTCTTTTTCATCATGGCGGCATTCACCTGATAGGGTTTGAGCAGCTTGATGCGCTCGGCCCAAACGCTGTCCGGTTCGCCCATGGAGACCCAGACGTCGGTGTAGATCACATCGGCGTTTTTCACGCCTTTGGCGATGTCGTCGGTGATGGTGATGGTTGCGCCGGTGGTTTTAGCCACATCCTTGCATTTCTTCAGCAGAGAGGCTTCCGGGAACAGGGCTTTGGGGCTCACGATGCGGAAGTCCATCCCAGTTTTGGCGCCGCCGATCATCAGGGCGTTGGCCACGTTGTTGCGTCCGTCGCCAACATAAACGAAGGTCATTTCGTTCAGCGGCTTGTTCAGATGCTCCATGGCGGTGAGGAAATCAGCCAGCACCTGGGTGGGGTGGTCTTGGTCGGTAAGGCCGTTCCAGACAGGCACGCCGGCGTATTTTGCCAGTTCTTCCACGATCTCTTGGCCGAAGCCGCGGTATTCGATTCCATCATACATGCGGCCAAGAACCCGGGCGGTGTCTGCGACGGATTCTTTTTTGCCCATCTGGCTACCGGTGGGGCCCAGATATGTAACGTGCGCGCCCTGGTCGAGAGCGGCCACTTCAAAGGCACAGCGGGTGCGGGTGCTGTCCTTTTCAAAGATAAGGGCGATGTTTTTGCCTTTGAGGCGTTGCTGCTCGGTTCCCGCATATTTGGCTTTTTTCAGGTTCAGCGCGAGGTCCAGCAAAAATCCGATCTCCTGCGGCGAAAAGTCCATCAGGGTCAGAAAATGGCGGTTTCTAAGATTGCAGGGCATAATTTCTCCTTGGCTTGATTTTTGTCTTTGAATGCCAAAGAAATTAGCATAGCTTTCCCGGCAAGAAATTTTCCTTGTCTGTATCGCGGCTTTGAAAAAAAGTGCATCCAGAGATTGTTTCACCCAATAAATAATGCAGGGAAAGCCTCTGAAATAGGTAAAGAATAAGTAGGCTATCCTGCCTGATGCCACTGGACATCTTTATTTTGAAGGATATATGAAGATAATGAAAGCAATTTGGACCCTCCTGCTGTTGCTTCCGCTGGCCCTGCTGGCGCAGCAATACACCCTGGACGAACTGGTTGAGCACGGCTTGGTTAATAGCTACGGCATGCTGCGCGGCGAGCTTGCCTACGAAACCAGCCGCTCCAACCTCAGCAGCGCCACTTGGAACCTGCTGCCAGAGGCTGGCGTGAGTTTTGGCATCACCAATAATTTCTACCATCCAAACACCCCTGCGGCTTCTGACCTGAGTAGTCAGGCCGGATTTTCCATCAGCAAAACGATCAGCCTCAACGATGACGCCTGGTTCAACTACAGATACGCCAAGCTGGACGCGGAGAAGGCTGAACTGACCCGTCAAAGCAACGCCAGCGCCTATGCCTACGGCGTTTTCACAGCTTATCTGGACGTGTTGAGCACCCAGCGCCAGCTTTCATCGTTGCAGAAGAACTTGGAAATTCAGACCCGCGTGTGGGAACAAGCCCAAGTGTTGAACCAACTGGGCAAGAACACCAGCTTCGACCTCAAGGAAAGCGAAATTGCCGTGATGAACGCCCGCATCTCCATCCTGCAACTGGAAAACTCCGTCGCCACCAAGCGCGCCCAGCTCTTCAGCCTCGCCCGGATGGACGACGCCGGCTATGAACTGGCAGAACTGGCTCCGGATATGAACTATGTCCTGCCTCAGACCAGCCCTGAACAGAGCAACCAGGTGAAACTGCTCAAGGCTGACCTCAAACGTGGGGAACTGGGCCTCACCCAGAACTTCCTGAACTACTTTCCCCGCGTGAGCCTGGCCTACAACTTCAGCCGCAGCGTGGGTGGAGAAAACTTCGACTTCGATACCTACGGCACCAACCACACCCTGGGCCTGAACTTCAGCTATTCGCTCTGGAACCAGTTCAAACAGGGCCAGATCAATAAACGCGGCGACCTTGCCCAGCGCCTGGCTGAACTGGAGATTCGTCAGCAGATCGATGAGATCAACCAGCAGTATGCCACCCTCAGCCAGGAACTGGCCTACCTGACCCGCCTGGACGAGCTTTACAGCGAAAAACTGGCTCAGAGCGAAAGCCAGATCCGCATTGCCGAAGAACGCTTCCGCCTGGGCCTGATCGAGCTTTTGGAACTGGACAAGACCCGCGTGGAATTCATCAATTCCGAAATCGCCTACAACAACAACCGCTACCAAATCCTTGCCCGTCAGGAAGCCATCAACAACCTGCTTTCCCAAAAGATCCAGGGCAAGTGGTAATAAAGGTTATACCATGAAAAAATACCTTAAATACGTCATCATCGCGCTGCTGCTCATCTCGGCGGCGATCGTTTTCATCCAGCTCCGCAAAAGCAGCAACCGACCCGAATGGAAGATTGACAGCCCCTCAAAAGGCACCATCCGTGAAATCGTTACCGCCACCGGCTCCCTCAATCCCACCGTTCTGGTGGAGGTGGGCACCGAGGTATCCGGAACCATCAAAACCCTTTACAAGGATTTCAACGACAAGGTGAGAAAAGGCGAAGTGCTGGCCCGGCTGGATACAGAAATCCTGGCCGCCAGCGTGGAATCCGCCCAGGCTGAGGTGAACAAGGCCCGCGTTTCCCGTGACGAAGCGAGCATGGAATACAACAATAGCGAGACTCTCTTCAGCCGCGACATGATCTCATCCTATGAACTGCAGAAAGACAAATACAGCCTCGACCAGGCCAAACTCAATCTGGCCACCGCCTTGCTAAGGCTGCAAACCGCTGAGAAGAACCTCAAAAACGCCACCATCACCTCGCCCATCGACGGCGTGATCGTTTCCCGCGAGGTTTCGGAAGGGCAGACAGTGGCTGCCAGCATGAACTCGCCCACCCTCTTCACCATCGCCAACAACCTGGATCAGATGGAGATCACGGCAAGTGTGGACGAGGCCGACATCGGCAAAATCTCCGTGGGTCTGCCGGTGGAATTCTCCGTGGATGCCCATGCCGGCCAGATGTTCACCGGCTCTGTGCAGCAGATCCGGCTGAAATCCGAAACCGAGCAAAACGTAGTCAGCTACAGCGTGATCATCGATGCCGCCAACCCCGACCACAAGCTGCTTCCCGGTATGACAACCAACGTGACCATCATCACTCAGTCCAAGGAAAACGTGATCCGCATCCCTGAAACCGCCACCCGCTTCACCCCCAGCAAGGAGGTGTGGGAGCTTTTTGGCCTCAAATGGGAGGATGACCTGATTCCCAATGCCCG
>ERZ795052.2562-NODE-2562-length-21716-cov-5.535848_pt1 | contig 21716 bp, 20 predicted proteins | sample MGYA00375136_ERZ795052 | MGnify/ENA primary metagenome ERZ795052 (study PRJEB30181, sample SAMN05720156) | activated sludge metagenome | isolation source: Anaerobic digester | place: Japan | collected 2015-05-26 ... | reverse complement strand
TAGGTTTTAAAGAAACAATTAACAAAATTAACAATTAAAATTAGTAACTTAAAATGTATTTAACTGTTAAATGTTTAAAGTTTCTTTACCTATTAGGCAAAGGAGGGGGCGGTCTCTTGTGACACTTGTAACACAAGATAAGGGTTGCGCTCGTTACCCCACTTAAGGGAACAATTCACACCACGAGCTGACGACAACCATGCAGCACCTGTGCTAATGTCCTTGCGGAGGGTCTATCTTTCAATAGACTTTCATTAACATTTCAAACCCTGGTAAGGTTCATCGCGTGCCTTCGAATTAAACCTCATGCTCCACCGCTTGTGCGAGCTCCGGTCTATTCCTTTGAGTTTCGGCCTTGCGGCTGTACTACCCAGGCGGGGTGCTTAACGCGTTAGCTTCGCCACTTGAAGGGTCGACACTTCAAATAGCCAGCACCCAACGTTTACAGCGTGGACTACCAGGGTATCTAATCCTGTTTGCTCCCCACGCTTTCGTCCATGGAGTGTCAGTTAAAAATAGTTGACTGCCTTCGCTTTTGGTGTTCCACACGATATCAACGGATTTCACCCCTACACCGTGCGTTCCGTCAACCTCTTCTTAACTCTAGTATTGCCGTATCAATTACTTGTTCCTAGTTGAGCCAGGAAATTTAATAACTGACTAGATTTTTATATTCAAGTAAACCCAAATATAAAAACTCTCTTGCGAGACAAAACCACCTATGGACACTTTACGCCCAATAAATCCGAGTAACGCTTGGAGCCTACGTATCACCGCGGCTGCTGGCACGTAGTTTGCAGCTCCTTATTCACAGAGTACAATCATTTAATCCAAAAGAATTAAATTTTTCCTCTATAAAAGTAGTTTACGATCCGAAGAACTTCTTCCTACACGCGGCGTCGCTGGTTCAGGCTTGCGCCCATTGACCAAGATTCTCGGCTACTGCCTCCCGTAGGAGTGGGACCCGTGTCTCAGTGTCCCTGTTGGGGATCATGCTCTCACATCCCCTACCCGTCATTGCCTTGGTAAGCCATTACCTTACCAACTAGCTGATGGGATCTAGGCCGCTCTTAAAGCGCCTTACGGCTTTAACCTTACGGTATTATCAGAAATTACCCCGACTTTCGACGAGCTATGTCTGACTTTAAGGTACGTACCAAGATATTCCTAACCCGTTTGCCACTAACAGAAGTAAGAGATCAAAAATTGGAAGCTAAATTATTTTCGTTTTTTATTAAAAAATATAACTATTTATCAATCGCTTTTTATTATTCTAAATAATAACTCTTACTTAATATTGAATTACCAAATTGTTTAAAATAATAAGTTTATTTACTTCTAACCTTTGATCTCCTGCTTCTGTTCGTTCGACTTGTATGCCTTATCCACGCCGCCAGCGTTCACTCTGGACTAGGATCAAATCCTCATTGAAAATAGATTTGAGACAACTAAAAAATCCAAATTAAAAACTGGTTGTTTTGTATTATAGTATATTAAAGTTCACACTCTAAATATCTTTCTATATAAGAGTGCTACTGATTATTAAATATATCATATTTTTATAAAAAAATCAAGGTCTTTGAATTTTTTATATAGTTTAAAATATATTTTACAAGACACGCGCTAAAATAGCGAAGTTGCAATACTAAGGTGTTCGTCTAAGGCTTTATTTACTAATTTATCTGCCTCTTTATTTTGTTCTCGAGGTATAAGATGAAACGAAACATTTTTTAAATCTCGCCTTAAATTTCAAACATTCATAAAGTATGGTCATAAGCTTTCGTCTGTTATTTTAAAAGTCCCATTTAATTGATTACACACTAATTCTGAATCTAAATATATTTCTATGGGTATATCAAAATTTATTCTACGAGCGCCTAATATAGCTTTTGTTTTTTTAAGCGCAAAAACAACAGCTTGATATTCTGCTTTATTATTTGTATTACAACCGATATATTCATAATATGGCTTACCATTTATAATCACTCCTATACCTGCTGGTCCAGGATTACCACGAGCCCCTCCATCAGTATAAATTATAATTTTATTCATATGTTAATTTTATATTTTGTATATTATATATAGTATAAAATAAATAGATCTTACTCCATCTGCATAAATAATTATTTTATCCGTGGTATATAGTTTAACATTCTATTAAAACTACTATTCATAATAACAATAAGTGAAATATTTGATCTAAGGTTATAATAATAAGATTATAAAGATCACTTGGAGTATTTTGGGTTGTCATTTTTTTGATATGTTCTGCTAGATATATTAAAAAACTCCTTTTATCAAGAATTATATGCCAGATTCATATTGGTAATAATCATAATAAATTAATATGAAACAATAAAAAAGGAAATATAAACCCAAGGGTATAAATAGTGGAATGTGTCAAAAGAACATTAAAATGTTTACTCTTATTTAACGCCTGATAATTGGTTTGAAAAAGCCAATCCATAATAAAATGTACAAAAACTAATGAAATAAAATTGGCTATATTGTTCATATTATATATTAAATTGTATGTTAAAAAATTTTATAAAGTTCATAATTTTTATACAATCACATCTTCTTACAAAACTACAAGTTTTTTATATACTTCAAAGGCAGCTCTGGCGTCTTCTAAAGCATTGTGTTCTATGTTTCGAGAGATATTAAAATAATTACAAATTTCTGTCAAACTAAACTTTGTAATTTCTGTTTTATCTTTTAGTTTAATATAAGCCATCGATAAAACATCTAATTTATGATAATGAAATAACGGTGGAAATATTCCTACTTTATAAAAGGCTCTTTCTATTCACTCTCAATCATAAGCCACATTGTAACCTACCAATACTCCACCTTTACAATTTTGTTGGAACATTTCCAGTGCCCCAGATAAAGAAATAGCATCTGTTCATAAGTCATTGCTATAATGTGATAGTTCTAATGATTTGGGGTCAGCGTTTTCTATGTGTTCTATTTTAATTTTAATATCTTTTTCTTGTTTAATTTCTAATGTTTGGGGATTTACTACCAGCCAACCCAATTCTGTAATCTCATTATCAAAAAATAAACTCGAAACTTCGGTATCAAAAAATATTAAGTTTCTATCTTTAAACGGAATACCGTTTTTAATATATTCACTTTCTAAAATAATATTGTGCTCCATAATGATTATTTATCAATTTTTCATATACCATTTTCTATTCTTTTATACATTTATTCAATTTACATTTTGATTGTCTGACTTTTATTAAAAATTTAAAGTGAAAAATTATTATTTTTAGTATCACTTTTTATTTAATTAGTTCGGCTAACAAAGCACCGCCCCCTGTGGAAACAAAAACATTTTGTTTATGTTCTATTGGTTTAGTAAAATTCAAAGTTTCCCCTCCCCCGACTAATATTTTTGCCTTACTGACTTTTAATAAATTAACAAGACCTACGGTACCTTGTTGGAATTGTTTATCTTCAATATAACCCATCGGACCATTTCAAAAAATTGTTTTAGATCTATAAACAAAATCATTAAAATATTCTAAAGAATAATTACCAACATCTAAAATGTTATCAGATGGTTGTATCTCAAAAACAAAACGATGCTGTTTTGTATTATTTTTATCTAAAACTCAAAAATCAAATGGTAAAATAATTTTGGCAAAATTTAGATTACGTAATTGCGGAATAATATTTTTGTCAGTTAATGATCTCCCGATATTAAAACCTAACATATCAAGCAAAGTATTAGCCAGGGCGCCACCGATAATAATATTATTGACTTTGTGATTAAATTTTTGTATTAAAGGTAATTTATCTTTTATTTTTGCTCCGCCCAAAATCATTAATGCTGGTTTTTTGATAGATTTTTTAAATTCATTAATTTGTTTAATTTCTCTAATAAAATCAAAACCATAATATGATGGCAATAATTTAGTAATAGCTGATACAGAAGCATGCTGACGGTGCGACACAGAAAAAGCTTCGTTTATATAGATATCAGCCAATTTAGCTAATTTTTTAGCAAAGTCTATATCATTGTTTTCTTCCCCTTTTCAAAAACGAATATTCTCTAACAAAACAATTTTATCAGAAGGTAAATTATCTAATTTATCATAAAATACAATTTTATGATTAAAAACTTTCTCTAAGACAGGTAATGTCTTTTTTAAAGAATATTTTGGATCTTTATGACGAGGCCTTCCTAAATGGCTAATTATAATAATTTGTTTTGCTTTATTTTTTAACAAAAACTTTATTGTCGGCTGAATGTTTTGAAAACGAATATTGTGTATATTAAAATTTTCAACATTTATATCAATCCTTAATAACACTTTTTTATTTTTTATTTCTTTGGGTTTTGGTAATCTCAACATATTATTTCTATTTATTATGGCAATGTAAATATATTATTATATGTATTTATTATATGAAATTTATTTAATTTCATAAGTAATTGACATTGTTTTATTTATTTCTAAAGAGCCTGGTTCAATGGGTGATGGCATTGTAGAATCTGCTAAGTTTGGTGTGTTTAACATTATACTGGTTTTTTGATATTCAGGATAATAGTTTGATTCTGAAATATTTATAATTCTACCAAGTTTAATACCGGTTTCATTAGAAAATTGAAAAGCGCGTTTTTTAATATTTTGAATTGCCTCAATTTTTGCCTGATTCTCTAATAATTCTGGATCATCAATAGTAAATGCCAAATTAGATATATTATTGATACCTAATTCTGATACTTTGCCTATAATGTTATCAATTTTATTAAAGTCACGAATTTTAACATTAATAGTTTGTGAGATTCTATAAAAAGAAATTTGAGAAGAACATGTTTTGGTAGTTTCTATACTTTGGGTATCAGGTTGCTTGGTAATGGTGCCTGATGACGTTGGTGTATTATAGCTACACTTTTGTTCATAAACAGGATCAATATTATATTGACTGGTTTTGATATCTTTGTCATCAATACCCTCTTGTTTTAAATAATTAACAACTGCAGTCATTTTGGTATTGTTATCTTGAGTAATAGTTTGTATGCTTTTGCCCTCATTAACAATCTCAAAACTAATAGTAGCAATATCTGGTATAGCAGTTATTTTACCACTACCACTCAAAGTCATTGTTCTATCTTTAGAAGTAAGATTTGTAGCTTGGGTAATAGTAAAATAGCCCCAAGACACAAGTCCAAAAATTATACTAACAATTAAACATGATAATAAAAGCATTAAAGCATTATTACTAAACAATTTATGATTAAATTCTTCCATATTGTAATATTTATATTAAATTTTTTATTAATTTTGTTATTTCTGTTTTTTGAACACTTGCACTGCCGACCAAAATGCCATTAGATATTTCTAAATATTGTGCCATATTTTTATGATTAACAGAACCACCATAAAGAATGGGAATATTTTGAGCAATCATACCATTAAAACGTGTACTTAATCAAAATCTAATATTGTGAATAATATTTTTTGTATCTTGAGGATTAGGTAAATAAGTTGGAGTATTTTGACTAATAGCTCATACTGGCTCATAAGCAATCATTAGATTGTGGGCTTCTTCAATAGGAATTCCTTTTAAATATTCATTTAATTGTCCAAATATCTCATTTTTTATTCTAAAATTTGACGAGGTTTCTTTTAACTTTCTTTTATTTTCGCCCACACAAATAATGGGTTTTATTTTTTGTTTTAATAAGGATTTTATTTTATTATTTATATCAATATTTGTTTCCTTAAAAATGGTCTTACATTCAGAGTGCCCTACTATACAATATTTAATATTATAGGATTTTAACATTACAGGAGATATTGTACCAGTAAACGCTCCTCTATTACGATAAAACACATTTTGTCCACCTAAATATAAAACATTTTGATATTTATTGGTGCTCAAAAACTTATAAATTGGAGGAATAAATATACAAGGGGGGCAAACAATAATTCTGTATTTTTTTTGTAATCTAAGATCAAGCATTTGATAGTTCTGACAAATTAAAGAAACTAAGTCAATAGCCTTAATTTCGTTTTCTGGAAATAATTTTCAATTTAAAATAATAAATTTCATAGTTATTTAATTATAGTTATTTAAATTATAATAAATTTTGTTTATATTAAATTATCAAATATCCTAAACTACACAAACTAACAACAATAGCACAGGCGATTAAAACACCAAGTGTTATACAGGAAAATGCTTCTTTTGGTTTGATATTAAATAAAACACTAGCGAGCGCACCTGTTCAAGCACCTGTCATTGGTAAAGGGATAGCAACAAATATAATTAAACCTAATTTCCCCCAACTCTGATATTTACCATTAAAAGCCTTTTCGGTCTTTTTAAATCACCAATTAAAAAATTTTTGAAATAATATAGAATGTTGAGACAATCATTTTTGTCCATATTTTAAAAAATATATCAGAGGTAAAATTGGTAATAAATTGCCAATTACTGACAACATAATAGTCTCTCAGTATCCCATTTTAAAAACAAATAACCCCAAAGGAATAGCTCCTCGCAATTCTGAAATAGGTAAAGCAGCTGTGAATAAAACTTTTAATCAATTTGGCATAACATTTTATTTAATTAACATTATATTTAATAAATAGAGCAAAACACCCAAAGTAGCGCCTAATCCCTGAATTATTCAAAATCTCATAGTTACTTTGGTTTCTGGTCAACCCAAAGCTTCAAAATGATGATGAAAAGGAGTTGACAAAACTAATTTCTTACCATGATGAGTTTTTTTATAAATCAATTGAATAATCACAGACATAGATTCTAACATAGGAATTAATAGTAACAATGGCAAAAACAATGGTGTATTAGTATACATTGCCAAAATACCAAACAATACACCCAATGTCATAACTCCTGTATCTCCCATAAAAAATTCTGCTGGATGAATATTATGCCAAAGATACGCCAATAACGCACCCAAAGTAACTGCTAATAAAACTGCTACATTATAACGCCCTTGAATAAAAACAATAATTACATAAGCTAAAAGCCCTATCATAGAAACTCCAGCTGATAATCCGTCTATACCATCTGTTTCATTCATAGAAAAAGCACAGGCAGTAAAAATAAAAATAAAAAATAAAGGATAAAATCAACCTAAATGCATAATTCCTATAAAGGGAACAAGGACTACATCTCATTCTAATTTTCAAAAAAACCAAATCGCCCCAATTAATCCTATTAAAATATAAATCAATATTCTTTTTTTCATACTTAATCCCCCCCCTTTAGGTCCAATACCATAAATACCCAATAAATCATCGAGCATACCAACCAAAGCAGCTAAGGCCATAATACCTAAAATCAAAAATGTTTCTGGTCTGGATACAAAATTAAAAAAATTATATGAAGGATTTATAAAAGATAATACTCAAAATACAATAGCAAACAAAAATACTGTACCTCAGATTAAAATACCTGCCATAGTAGGAGTACCTTCCTTTTTTTGATGCATAGCTGTAAAAATAGGAGCATTTGAATCTTTACGAATATGTTTAATCATATTATGTTTCTTCAAAAATTTGAGTACCAATGGGGCCATAATAAAAGCAAATAAAGCAGATAATCCTCCCATAATAATAACACGAACTAATTGATAAATAACAATGTTTTTATTCATATTGTATATTTTAATAATTAAAATGTATTTATTTTATTTTTTAATCATTGATATAAAATTTCTGTATCTTTGAATCTATTGTCTGATTTTAATACTATAGTAACATAGGGAACTTTTTGATTGTTTTGTTGAAATTCATAAATAACGAGTAAGCACTCTTTTGCTTCTGGAGTAACACCAGTTTTGGCACCTCATATTTCAGGAATTTTATCAAGCAATATATTCGTTGGTAATACTAAATGGGTAATACCAGATTCAGATTTAAAAGTATAAGCCTTCATTCTAGTAATATTGCCTATCTGAGGATATTTATTATAAATATAGCGCGATACTTGAAATAAGTCAAGTGCTGTTGTAAAATTACCTTCTGAATCAAAAAATAAAGGGTTAAAAAATCCTGTATCTTCTAAACCGATTTCTTTTATTTTTTGATTCATTAAACCAACAAATGTATCCTCTCCTATTGAATATGCCAATGCCATTATGGCATCATTACACGACATTACTAGCCCCATATTTAGTAAGTCTTGAACTTTAAATTTTTCGTTTAAAGAAAAGTGTAAAGTACCTCAATTGGGGTTGAGCATATCCTGAGTTATAGTAATAGTATCATTCATATTAAAATTATCAATTATTACCATAGCAGCTATAAGCTTGCCAATAGAAGCGGGCAATGTATGTACATTGGCGTTACGACTATATAATATTTCGCCAGTATTAATATTACCCACCAAAGCAACCTCTGCACTAATTTGACCATCAAAAATATCTATTGGTTGACTATTTTTATCACTTTTAAACAAAGAACTCAAATAATGTGCACCTAATTGCGCACCAGAAATATTTCGTTGATGAATAATAAATCCTAACCCTAAAAAAAGAATAACCAAAACAAATAATAATCAAAATATAAAGTTAGATTTCTGCATTTTTAAAAGTTAAATTGTGTAATTTTTCAAAATCAGGTAATTGTTTTATTGTATCTATACCAAGTGTTTTTAATAAATCAAAAGATACTTCATATAAAAAGGAATTTTTCCTCTCAGGATTTTGATAGCGCTCAATTAATCCACGAATCATTAAAATTTTTAAAATATAAGAAGAATTGGCACCACGGATATCGTCAATTTCACCTCTTGATATTGGCCCTTTATAAGCAATAATAGCTAATGTTTCTAAAGCAGCAGGGCTTAAATCCCCTTCTAAAATTTGTTTATTTAATTTTTGAATATATATGCTTGCTTTATCATTACTAACTAGCTGCACCATTGCTTTACCAGAAGTTATTTTTTCTAAAATTGTCAGCCCGTTTTGTTTTTCTTGGTATTCTAATTTTAAATCATTTATAGCTTGTTCTGTTTCAGTTTTACTTAATTCACACACACGGCTTAATTCTTCAATAGAAATTGGTACTCCAGAGGCAAACAAAACTGCTTCAATTTTATATTTATTTTCCATAATAAATAGATTAGCATTTAAAAATTATTATTGGGTTATTATTTGTCTTGTGTCAATTTTACTTCTTAAATTTCTTAAATAATTAAAGATCGGGCGTTATAAATATAATAAAAATTAAAATGATTGGGAATTTAGAGGGCATTTAGTTTGATATCAGAAAAATTTGTATCTTGATTTAGTTCCACTACTCCTTCTTTAGCTAAATGTAAAATAGCCAAGAAACTAACAATAATATCGATTTTATCATTTTTATCGACCAAATCATTAAAATTATATTTTTTACCTTTGGTTAATTTTTGAAGAATTTGTTGAATTCTTTCTTTTAAGTTTACCAAAATTTTTACTTTTTGTGAAGGGTATATTATATTTTCTTGTTGATATATATCAAATACTTGTAAAAAGGCATTCTGTAAATCTTCTATTTTTAATTTCTCTGGCGGAGAAAAATGAATTGATGTGTCCAAAAATGGTTCATGGCTAAAAAAATAAGTCTTAGATAAAATTCTATCTTTTAAATATAAACTTTTATCTTTAAAATTTTTATACAAAGTTAAGCGATCTTTTAAATCTATTATTTCTTCTTCCTCTTGATTAGATAAATTTAAAGTAGGTAAAATTGCTTTTGATTTAATTAAAAGCAGAGTTGAAGCAACAATTAAAAAATCTGCTAAATCATTAGGGGTAATTTCTTGAGATTCTAAATATTTTAAATATTCACCAGTAATATTTGAGAGATTAATATCTGTAATCTCCAAATTTTTTTCTTCAATAACCTTTAAAAGTAAATCCAAGGGCCCTGAGAATTTTTCTGTTTGTATGGTAAATACACTCATATTAATTATTTTATTGAAATAATTTGAATTCCTTTTTTCTTAATTTCTTCTTCTGGCCAAAATAATTTATCTATTTTAAATTTTGTTACATAAGTTACTTGTTTTTTTATTTTTCTTCCAGTATATTGTTTTGTTTTTGGATTTCATTCTTCTAAAATAAGGGTGTCTCCTTCATTTATTTTAAAATCATTTAAACGAAGTTCAAAATTCTTTTTACCCGAGGAAATAACATCAAAATATTTTGGCCATATTTTTTTATGAATTATTTTCATTATTTTATTGAAATGCTGTATTTAATTAACCTAATCATATTACAAATTTTTTCCACAGCAGTGTTTGTATTTTTTACCACTACCACAGGGACAAGGATCGTTATCATAAAAATGATTACTATCCTTAATTATTCCATAAATTGCAATGGATTTTTTATAGCGTTTAGCTCATCAATAATCGCCATATGACCAATGTCAATATTCATTAGAACAATTAGAAAATCCGGCTTTTTCCATAGCAGAAAATAAAATTTTTCTATTATTACGAATATAGGTTGGTAATAATTTTGGATTAGGTAAGGCATTTTGTTGATAAGTTAATTTGCGACATTTCATTGGAATTTTTCTTCCTTTTTTATCAATTAAACGTAAATCTAATGCTCCACCTGTCATATGGCCTGAGGCGTCAATTTCTTTCCATGGTGCCACAAATTTATTAGCTTCTTGAACAACGCGCTTTTTTGTCCAGTCAGGATGTTCTTTTGTAAACCTTTTTATAAATCCATAAAATATACTGATTTGGACATAAGCAGGTCTTCAAGCATCACCGATAATAAAATTTCACCCGTTTGGTAAATATGTTTGGGCTTTATGTAACATCTTGGCTACTGTTCTACGAACATAAGCAGTTTTTTCTTTTTTCATTCTCGGCTTATCAATATCAATTATTATTCCAGGACAATATTTTTTTATATCTACCAATGGTTCTTTATTATCTTTTATTTGTATAGACATATTACAATCATTTAATTAACCTAATCATATTACAAATTTTTACCACAGCAGTGTTTATATTTTTTACCACTACCACAAGGGCAGGGGTCGTTGCGACCAATTTTTTTGTGAGACCCAATAACTTCAGTTTGCGGTTTTACTTCAACATTTATTTCTTTATCTATTTTTGTTATAAAATCTACAATATAATTATTAAATCTGTTTAATAATTCTTGATAAGATTCAAAAGAAAGTCGTTTATATTCTACTAGAGGATCTTTTTGGGCATAAGATTGCAAAGTAACTGAATCACGTAGTTGATCCATTTTTTCCAAATGAATCATCCATAAACTATCAATAGCTGATAAAGCAATTTGTTTGACAATATTTATAAATTGATCTACACCAAATTTTTCCTTTTTTTCTTGAATAATTTTTCTGTCTATATTTAAGGATTGTACAAAATCATCTAAATCTTGCTCTTGATTAATACTAAGAATTAGTTTGCGTTTATTATAAATCGCCTGTCTTTGTTTATTTAATACGTCATCATATTCTAAAATATGTTGCCTAATATCTAAATTTATACCCTCTATTTTAGTTTGAGCAGTTTCAATAGCTTTAGTAATCATAGGGTGTTCAATGGCTTCATCTTCAGCAAAACCAAAACGTTCCATTAGAACTCCGATAGTTTTGGGAGCAAAAATTTTTATCAGTTCATCATCTAAAGAAACAAAAAATTGAGTGCTACCGGGATCTCCTTGTCTACCCGCTCTACCACGTAATTGATTATCAATTCTTCGAGCTTCATGTCTTTCAGTACCTAATACAAATAATCCTCCCATTTTAACAATTTCTTCTCGTTCAATTGGATCAGCAGGATTACCACCCAAAATAATATCAACTCCCCGACCAGCCATATTGGTTGCCACTGTTACAGCTCCCTTCTTGCCGGCTTGCGCAATTATTTGTCCCTCTTGTTCATGATATTTAGCATTCAAAACATTATGTGGTATACCTTTTATTTTTAATAATGAGGAAATTTTTTCATTTATTTCTACTGATCTAGTACCAACCAAAACTGGTTGACCTAATTTATTTTTCTCTTCAATAGCTCTGATAATGGCTTTATATTTTCCATCTTGAGTTCTATAAATTTTATCTGGCAAATCAACTCTAATTAAAGGTTTATTAGTTGGGATAGCTACGGTTTTTAGATGATATACTTTTTCAAATTCTTCAGCAGAGGTAAGAGCAGTACCTGTCATACCACAAATATGTTCATACATCCTAAAATAATTTTGAATAGTTATAGTAGCAATAGTTCTGCTCTCGGGATTAACATAAACATGCTCTTTGGCTTCTAACGCTTGGTGTAACCCCCCAGAATATCGTCTGTCTGGCAAAATACGACCTGTAAATTCATCAACAATAAGAACCTTACCATCTTTGACAATATAATCTTTATCTTTTGAAAAAAAAGTTTGTGCTCGTAAAGCTTCTTCTAAATGATGAACATTTTCTATCCCCTCTAAATCATAAATATTTTTACCTAATATTTGTTCTAATTTATTTAGCCCAGATTCTAATAATGTAATGGTTTTGTTTTTATAATCAGCTTCGTAATCTTCATTTTCTTGTAATCGCGAAGCAATTAAAGCAAAATCTTGATATAATTTTGACGATTCTTCATCTGGTTGAGAAATAATATGAGGGGTTCTCGCTTCATCAATTAAAATACTATCAACCTCATCAATTATAGCAAAATAATGACCTCTTTGAACTATATCTTTCAAGTCTCTTACTAAGTTATCCCGTAAATAATCAAATCCAAACTCAGAGCTTGTACCATAAGTAATATCAGCATTATAGGCTTCTTTTTTAGAGCAAGGCCTTAAATATTCTTGAAAAACTTTAAAGCTTGCTAATAAATCTCTATTTTTATCTAATTCTGATTGGTCTTTCAATGAATTTTCTTTAGTATAACTAGGATCATAAATATATGAATCATTTTGAGTAATACATCCAATACTTAATCCCAAGGCATAATAAATTTGCCCCATCCAGACAGTATCACGTCTAGCTAAATAATCATTAACAGTAACTACATGAACTCCTTTACCACAAAGAGCATTTAAATAAGTTGGCAAAGTAGCAGCCAAAGTTTTACCTTCACCTGTTTTCATCTCGGTAATTTTACCTTGAGCTAAAGCAATACCACCTAACAGTTGAACATCAAAATGTCTTTGTCCCAAAGTTCTTTTAGCAACTTCTCTAACCAAAGCAAAAGCTTCAATAAGTGCTTTGTCTAATGATATTGTATTGTCTTGTATTTTATTTTTTAAATTAATAGATCTATCTAATAATACCTCAAGTGAAAGATTTTCTAATTCTGTTTCTAAACTATTAATTTTATCAATTGTAGGTCTATTTTGAATAAAAAATTTTTTATTTGTATCAAAAAAATTAAACATAACGCAAATTTACATAATATCGTCTGAATATTTATTGTTTTGTTTATGTCTAAACAAAAATTTATTTAAAAAAGCATATTTAGTTTTATAGGCAGTACGTCCTTTTATAGATTTATATTTTTTAATGCGTTTAACAATCTGAACTTTTAAATCGTCGAATAAAGCATCAAGAGCTGTTTTAAGATTATGATTCATTTCTTCCATATGAATAACGCTATCAAAAAACGTAAAAGTAGCTGACACTTTAAAACGCTCGCCGTTGTTAGTAATTTTTGATAATTCTTCAATATCAATATCGAGCGATGGATTACCTTTGGAGTTGTGTAATATTTTTTCCAAAAAAGCAAGTTTTGTATCAAGCAGCTGTTGCTCTCTTGGTAATAAGACATAATTTTTGACATTAATATTAATATTCATTTTGATATTTTATTGTTTTATATAATAAAAGTTTAGCATATTTTTAAAAAGAAAACAAGACTCAAAAACAATTCCAAAACATCTTAATATATCTAATAATTTTGATCAATATTATATAAAAAAACACCTCGGATATATCCGGGGTGTTTCCATTTAGAAAGCTTCCTTAAAATAGGCTTAAAACTATTTTAGTGAGGAACTAAAAATTATTTCTTACCTTTCTTACCTTTCTTTGTAGCTTTCTTGGCAACTTTTTTTGCTTTTTTCTTTGCAGCCATGATATATTTTTAAAATTTTATTTTCTATTTTTTATCTCCATCGACCCTTAATAAAATGGAGGAATATTTATGTAAGGTTAAAATAATTTTTGAATTATTTTTATAATAATTATTTTTGAATGTGTTAATATAATTTTACATGATTTTTTAAAAAAAGTCAAGTGGTTTTAACATTTTTTTCTATTTTAGAAGAAAGAAAAAATTTGTTTTTATTTTTTAGTATAAAAAATCGATTGTAATAATAAATAATAACAGACAAACATATATTAAAAACCAATCAATCGTATTTCTTCTTCGAGATTAACACCAAAACGATTTTTAACAACATCTTTAATATAACAAATTAAGTTGTAAATATCAGAACTTTTGGCATTATTTTTATTTATTAAAAAATTAGCATGTTTTTCTGAAACTTGAGCTCCTCCTATTTGATATCCTTTTAATCCGCACTGCTCTATTAAAAAGCCGGCAGGGACTTCTTGACAGTTTTGATTTTGTTTTATTACTAAATTATATTTAGATATAATTTCAGGTGGAAATAATTCTAAATTTACATTTTTAAATACACAACCAGCATTAGGAAACATATATGGTTGACTTTTGTGACGATTATTTAAAATCTCGGAGATTTTTTGTTGAACATCTGTTTTGTTAAGTTGTTGGGGTATATCAATAAACGTAACTTCTCAAATAATAATTGGACTATGTTTAAACAAACTATCACGATACCCAAAATTGCATTCTTGTTGATTAAAAGTTTTTCACACAGGCAGACCTAAATCTGAATAATCTAATCCTCGTACTTCAAAAATTCCATCTTTTGTTTCTTTATTAGAAACCCCGGCATTCCCATATACTGCCCCACCTACACTACCAGGAATACCAATAAGATTTAAAAGATTAAAAAGATTGTGATCAAACATAAAATTGAGTGCTGACATATAAGGTACTCCTGCACCAAATGTACATAAACATTGACTATCAACTTCCTTTATGTCTTTTGTGGTATTATATATTTTAATAACTAGTCCATCAAATCCATTATCGCTAATTAAAATATTACTACCACCACCCAAAACAAGCACATCTAATTGCTGTTGTTTTGCTCATAACAAAGCTTCTAGCAAAATATCTTTGTTATCAATATTAATAAAATATTTTGCCCTCCCACCTATTCTATAAGTAGTATACGGGGCTAAGGGAACATTTTTTTGTATTATATCTTTAAACATTATTTATGTTTATCTAGAAAAGTTTGTAAAATTAAAGCAGCAGCAACAGCATCTATTAATCCTTGTTTATTTTTTTTAATACCTAATAAATTTTCTGCTTCTTTGGAAGTCAAAATCTCATTTTCTTCATGAATATTACGATTTTGAAATTTCTCTTTTAATTTAGAAATAAATTCTTGAATTTTTTTTGATTCTTGTGTTTCTTGAAATGAAAAGCTCAAAGGTATCCCTATGACAATATCAGTAATACCCTCATTGTCTAAAATTAATTTTATTTCTTCGAGAGTCTGTTTATTATTTTTGTGATAAATGGTTTTGAAAGGAAAGGCAATTTTGGTTTTATCATCAGCAATAGATAACCCTATTCGTTTTTCTCCAAAATCAATACCTAATAATTTCATAAATCTTTTTATTTATATTTATTTGATCTTGTTATATTAAATTATAGCATAAAATAATTAAAAAGTAAACATTAAACAAAAATAATATAAAAAGTGATTGTATGTTATATAGTTGGAATAACAAAACAAGTTATAAAAAGAGCGAGTGAGGGGAATCGAACCCCCGTCCTAACCTTGGGAAGGTTATATTCTACCATTAAACTACACTCGCAAAAATAAACATCTAATATAAATATCTAATAAAGAACAAAAGGAAATAATTAGTGGAATCAGTGTGCGGGATATCTAATATAAACATCTAATAAAGAACAAAATATAATAATTAGTGGAATTAGTGTGCGGGATATCTAATATAAATATCTAATAAAGAACAAAATATAATAATTAGTGGAATCAATTTTTAAAAAAATCAATTATTTTATTGATATTGGTGTTTAAAATATTTTGTTCTGGTTTTGTTGTTGTAGTTGTTGTAGTTTGTTCCAAAACTACAACAGTCTCTCCTTCTTTTTGCATACCCAAAGATAAACGAGATTCTTTTTCTAAATATTCTTCATTTGATTCTGTATTAGCAGATTTTTTTAATTTAGTATTTTCTTCTTTAAGATAATTCAATTCTTTTTGCAGATTATTTGTTTGCTGTCTAAGAAATTTTCATCTTTTAATAGTATTATCAAATATAATTTTATATAATAAAAATACGATAATAATTATCAAAACAATGATAAATATAATTTTTCATTTAGAATGTAATGATTTTTTTCTCATAATATTTAATAAATAATAAAAATTTAATAAAAAACATCTATTCTTTATTAAGAAAAATCTTGCGATAAATAGAAGGATTTAATTCTATCTTGCCCTTTTCTGCTAACTTTTTCTTGCCTTTTTGTTGTTTCTTTCACAATTTCATTTTTCTAGTTCTATCTCCGCCATACAAATAACCAGTAACATCTTTTTTAAATGCGGGCAAAGTTTCACGCGCTATAATATCTCCTTCTTTGGCAACTTGAATTTCTAAAGGAAAAATTTGTCTAGGTAAATAGTTTTTTAAAGTTTCGGCATATTTTCGTGCCTTAGCATATAAATTTACATTGGGAGTAATAAATGATAGACTTTCAAATTTTTCATGATGTAATAATACATCTAATTTACATACATCCGTTTTTTCATAGCCTATAATTTTATAGTTCATTGAGGCAAAACCCTGACTTGACGATTTTAATTTGTCATATAAATCTAATAAGAGTTCGGACAGAGGCAGTTTATAATTAATTAGCAACAAATCTTGAGATAATGTCTGTAAATCAACTTGCTCTGAACGAAAAGTAGCTAATAAACTAATAATATTGTTTAAATATTTACTGGGTGTTAAAATTTCTAATTGAATATATGGTTCTTCAACAAACTTAATTTGAGATGAACTGGGAAAATCAGCGGGATTTTTAATAATAGCTACTTTATTATCAGTAAATGTAACTTTGTAAGGTACGGTTGGAGTAGTAGTAATAATATTTAAATTAAATTCTCTTTCCAAACGCAAAGAAATAATTTCATAATGTAAAATTCCCAAAAACCCCAAACGAAATCCACGTCCTAGTGCTTCATTAGATTCAGGTTCATAAAATAAAGCAGCATCATTTAATTTTAATTGCGCTAATGCTTTTTGCAAATTTTCAAAATCATCATTGGTATCAGGATAAAAACCAGCAAATACCATTGGCTGTGGCTCTTCATATCCAGGCAAAGGCATTATCTCAACAGCATTATCTTGTACTTGATGCCAATGAGTAATAGTATCACCTACTTTTACCAAGGTCGGATCTTTTAATCCTGTTGCTATTCAACCTATTTCACCTGACTTTAATTCTTGTTTAGATTCTAAATCGGGTTTAAAAATACCAATATCAATTGTTTTTGCTTTTAACTTTTGGGCGATTAAATAAAGATCGTCATTTTTATGAATTGTCCCATCAAAAACTCTAACATAAGCCAAAACACCCTTAAAAGAATCATAACGAGAGTCAAAAATAAGAGCCCGTAGAGGTTTATTATCATCTTTTATTGGGGCTGGGATTGTTTTTATAATCTGTTTTAAAAGATCTTCTGTGCCTTGTCCAGTTTTGGCAGAAATAGATAAAATATTTTGTGCAGAAATTTTTGTGATATCTTGAATTTCTTTTTTAAGAATATCGACATCCTGTGGTTTTAAATCTATTTTATTTAACACAGGAATAATTGTTAAATTGTGTTTTTGAGCTAAATATAAATTGCCGAGAGTTTGCGCTTGAATACCTTGGGTTGCATCTACTAAGAGTATAGCACCTTCAATAGCAGCGAGCGAACGAGAAACTTCATACACAAAATCAACGTGTCCAGGAGTATCAATCAAATTCAATGTGTATTCATTGTGCTCGTATGTATATTTCATTTGACAAGGATGCATTTTAATGGTAATACCCTTTTCTTGTTCTAAAAACATCTTATCCAAAAATTGAGCGTTCATTTTTGAGAGAGCAACTGTGTTAGTTATTTCTAAAAAACGATCTGCTAATGTAGATTTACCATGATCAATATGAGCAATAATAGCAAAATTTCTAATAAAAGTTTCCATAACTATTTAATTTAATAAATTATATATTTTATTCATTATTATTGTGACTTGTCTGGTTAGACATTATATTAAATTTTCTCACAAAGAGTTTTTGTTTTACAAAATCAATTGCTGTATTAAATTCTTTGATTTTGAACAAAGACATCATAAATAAATATACAGCTATCATAATTATACCAGCAACAAAGCTGTCTAAAATCAAATAAATTACTTTTGAAGTTATAAATATGTGTTCCAAAAGTTTAAATGCACCAAAACCAAATATACTAGCTATTAAAGCGCAGAAAAAAATACTTCCTATTTTTTGTATCAATCCCTTTAAAATTGTTTTATCAAAATACTTAATACTACTAATAAACAAAAATAAGGCATAAAGAATATCAGCTATAATATAACTAATCGCCAATCCTTTTAATCCAAAAACCCGCCCTAAATAAAAAGATAATAAGCTACCAACACCAAATGCACCTAACCCTGACACAAATGGTGCTATAGTATTGTTGGCGGCAAATAATGTATTTAACAAAAAGTCTTGTAAGGCATGAGCAATAAAACCAAACACCAAAATAGTAAATATAGAAATTGTAGTATTGGTTGCAGTTCAATCAAATTTTCCATAACCAAGCAAAAGACGTACAATAGGGCTACGAAATATTAAAAATGCAAAAAAAATAGGAATAAGAAAAGACAAAATTTGAATTAAAGTTTTTTTATAAGTTTCTGTAAACTCTTTCTTTTGGTTATTGGTAAATTGTCGCGATAATATTGGAAAAGATGCTACGGCAAATGACATAGCAAATACAGAACGAGGGAAGTCTTGAATATTTAAAGCAAAATTTATAATACCAAGACTACCTGGTTGTAAATAAGATGCAACATTTGAAATAACAAATAAAAATAATTGTAAATTGATAATACTTAATGCCCTAAAACTAGTTAAAACACTAAATTCTTTAATATATTGTTTAAAAACTTTACTATGGGGCAATGAAAAAACAAAATCAATTTTTCTAAATGGTCAATATTTAATTATTAAATTAAGAAAAGCACCTAAGACAACGCCATATCCCAAACCGTAAACTCCAAATATAGGATAAAATCATACTATACCAATAATAATACCTACATTATATAATAATGGAGCTAGGGCAATAGGCATATATAAATTATTAACTTGTAGAATATTACCAATCAAAGATGATAATCCTAACACAATGGGCTGAATCATCATAATTCTTGATAAGTTTGCTATAATATTTAAACTAGCCAGATCAAACCCTGGAAATAATCATTTCACAATTATATCAGCAAAAATAACAAATACAATACCAAATAAGGCACTCAAAAATGAAATACTTACCATAATAGAGGTAGCAAATTCATTAGATTCTTTTTTCCCAATATTTTGATATTTAATAAATAAAGGAATAAATCCAGCAGCCAAAGCGCCTAAAATAAATATATTAAAAATAAAATCAGGAATACGAAAGGCTGCGTAATAAATATCCAATGTTTTAGAAGCACCAAAAGTACTAGCCAGTAAGGCGTTTCTTATTATACTCAAAAAACTACCTATAAAAGTAAAAAAAGCTAAAACAAAAGCACTTGATTCTATATGATTAGTTTGTTTGTTTAAGAATTGATGGAACATTTTAAATTTTCAGTTTACAAAAAATAAATATTTAGTTTAGGTCGAAAGATAATAATGTATCTTTGTCTAAAATCAAAGTTTGAGTAATTGAATTGTATTGCCCAGGATTATTTTGAGCAGGATATAATACCTCAATAGTATAAGAACGATTGATACCTGATTGTTTTTGTAAGAATAAATTATAATGAGGATTATTTTGTAAATCTATATGTATGTTTGGCTTATAATTTAATGAAAATGTTTTTTGAGTTTGAGATGAAGTAATAATCCACGATCCTATACCCACAAAATTTTCTTCCAAAAACGTTTTGGCATCTTGATCTTCTATATAAACAGTTTTTATATTAATCGATTCTAATACATTATCTATTTTGAAGCCTTGTTTTTCATAGTTTATAGCAGATCGAGAAATAGGACCTCTCTGACTGGCAGATACTAAATTAACAATTTCAGAATTAGGTGGAATATATACTCTAAGGTATGAATAGCTTTTGGTACGAACAGTTTTGGGGTTATTATTTTGTAAAATCAATTTTACATCATTTGTTATCTCTCCTTTCTCATTTATGGTAATTTTAATTTTTATATCTTCTTTTATATTTTGATCTATATCGGTATCAGTAGTATTGGCCCGAGCTATACCTATATAATCAGTATTTTTATCAATACTATCAGGAAAACTACCAGCTCATGAACATTGTGATAAATAATGTTCTACTGATGAATTGGTACTATATATCTGAATATCTTTATTATCAAGACTTTGGAATATTAAATTTGTAAATAACGTAGTAAATCTTTTGATATCAAGAGTATTACCAATATTAATAAATAATTGTTGGAAGAACAAATCTAACTTTTGCTGGCTTTGATTTTGTTTATTTGATTTAAAATCATTATCTAAGGTAGATAAAAACTCATTAACATTACGAGAAGTTACAGATATATCTTCTTTGTCTATATTGAATTTTATTGGATTAATATTTTCTAATAACTTTTCTATTAAGGATATGTTTACAGATATCAATCCATCAAATTTCTCTTGTTGAGGATAATATTTTAATGCAGTTTGAGCGCTTGTCTTAAAATTAAAAAATCAATTAAAATATTGAAACACTCATACAGAATTAGAATATTTTAATTCATCAGGGGGAACAAGTTTATCTAACATAGCTATATTTAAGTTAGAAATAAAATCTATTTTATCAAATTGACATAGCGAATTTTTACAGTTCAAAATACCATACAAAACTCATTCTCCACCAGTAGCTGATAAGTTATAGGGGTTTTGAAAAATAACTAAATGGCGCATGGTTTTTTGATTACCCAATAATCAGTCCAATGTATCTATAAAATCATTTAAATTACGAAGGTTTTTTGTTAATACCTTAATATCGACAACGTCATATCCTAGTTTTACATTATGTGGCGATTGTTGTAATATTGTATCTACCTTATTTAATTGCTTATTTATATCAGCAATATCTGTTTTTATCTTTTGGATAGTGTCTTTATTATTATTGTTTTTATTCAAAACAGCTAACCCAATACCATCTTGAACAATATAGGCAAAATTATCACGTAAAGATATTATTTTATCATCAAAATTACTATATCACAATAATAAATCTCCTAATTCCGAAGGAAATAAAATACCATTTACTCTATTTAGCTTTACAAAGATATTAATAAAAATGATATAAACAAGTTATTTTTATTATTTATAA
>ERZ795052.2555-NODE-2555-length-21750-cov-5.878728_pt1 | contig 21750 bp, 15 predicted proteins | sample MGYA00375136_ERZ795052 | MGnify/ENA primary metagenome ERZ795052 (study PRJEB30181, sample SAMN05720156) | activated sludge metagenome | isolation source: Anaerobic digester | place: Japan | collected 2015-05-26 ... | reverse complement strand
CAAATGCGGCGTGTGCGCCGAGGTGTGCAAATTCGAAGCGGTGGTGGGGGTGTGAAGGGCAATCCAGGAACCCGAGGCGTATGAACCAGAACGCAACGACCAGAAGTTTGAATGTGGACGGGCGCGAAGTCCCGATCAACGGCGAGCGCAATCTCCTTGAAGTCATCCGCAAGGCCGGGATTGACCTCCCCACCTTTTGCTATCACTCGGACCTGAGCGTGTACGGCGCCTGCCGGTTGTGCCTGGTGGACATCGAGGGACGCGGCATTCAGGGGGCGTGCTCGACGCCGGCCGAGCCGGGGATGAAGGTGCGGACGCAGACGGCGGAGATTCGCGAAATCCGGCAGATCGCCATCGAGTTGCTGCTGGCCAACCACAACCAGCAGTGTCCGACCTGTCCCAAGAACACCGCCTGCCAGCTTCAGGATGTGGCGCGCAAACTCGGCATCCGCAAGGTTCGTTTCAAACCGCTCCATGAGCCGGAACCGCTGGACGAGACTTCGGTGTCCCTGGTTCGCGACCCGGGCAAGTGCGTGCTTTGCGGCGATTGTGTGCGCTTTTGCGCGGAAATCCAGGGTATCGGCGCGATTGATTTCGCCTTTCGCGGCCATGACGCCGCGGTGCTGCCGGCTTTTGGCCTGGGCCTGGGCGAGGGCGAGTGCGTCAATTGCGGCCAGTGTGCGGCCGTCTGTCCCACGGGCGCCCTGTCTCCGCGGCCGGAGGTGGACGCCGTCTGGCAAGCCCTTCATGACCCCGCCAAGACGGTGGTGGCGCAGGTGGCGCCCGCCGTGCGCGTGGCCCTCGGCGAGATTTTCGGCCTTCCACCCGGCACGGTCAGCAGCAGCCAACTGGTGACCGCGTTGCGCCGGCTCGGGGTCGCGAAGGTTTATGACACGGCCTTCAGCGCGGACCTCACCGTGGTCGAGGAAGCCCACGAGTTTCTCCAGCGCAAGGCCAGTGGCCAGCGGCTGCCGCAATTTACCAGTTGCTGCCCCGCGTGGGTGAAGTTTGCGGAGCAGTATTTCCCCGACCTGCTCCCGAACCTCTCGAGCTGCAAGTCCCCCCAGCAAATGCTGGGGGCCCTCTGCAAAGCCATCCTGCCGGCGGAGCTGGGCATTCCGCGGCGCGATCTGGTTGTCGTCTCGATCATGCCCTGCACGGCGAAAAAATTCGAAGCCAAACGGCCCGAATTTGCCCGCGACGGCCTGCCCGACGTGGACCACGTCCTCACCACGCAGGAGCTGGGACGCATGATCGAAGAAGCCGGCCTGCGGTTTGCCGACCTCGAGCCCGGCTCCTTCGACCTCCCCCTGGGATTCAAAACCGGTGCGGGAATAATCTTTGGCAATTCGGGCGGCGTCAGCGAGGCCGTGCTGCGCTGCGCGGTCGAGAAGCTCACCGGTCAACCCCTCGCCAACCCGGACTTTTACCCGGTGCGCGGTGAGGACGGGGTGCGTTTCGCGGATTTGAGTGTCCATGACACCCGGCTGCGGCTGGCGGTGGTTCACGGGTTGAAGAACGCGCGCATTCTCGCCGAAAAAGTGCGCCGGGGGGAGCATGCCCTGGACCTGATCGAAGTGATGGCCTGTCCCGGGGGCTGCGTTGGCGGCGCCGGCCAGCCGGTGAGCCGCGGCGCCAACGCAGCCCGCGGTTTGTATGACGCCGACAAACACCTGGAGCTGCACAAGTCGCAGGAGAACCCGTTTGTGACCGGCTGCTATCAAAGGCATTTGGGGGAGGTGGGCGGGCATGAAGCCCATCAACTCCTGCACACTCGGTATGAAAACCGCCGTTCCCCGGCCCCCTCGGAACCCCCAGCGCATGGAACTTTATGAAGACCCCACGTGAAACCGTCCCTGCCACCTTCATTGATGAAGCCGCCATCGCCGCGCAACTCCGCGCGGCGGGCAACCCCGAGCCCACCCGCGTCCGCGACATCCTGGCCAAGGCCCGCCAACTGGAAGGGTTGGACGCCGGCGAGGTTGCCGTTCTCATGGGGATCGAAGAACCGGCCTTGGCTGAAGAGTTGTTTGCCGCCGCTCGCAAGGTGAAGGACGAGATCTACGGCAACCGCCTCGTTCTCTTTGCACCTCTTTACCTATCGAACCTGTGCCGGAACGAGTGCGCGTATTGCGCCTTCCGGGCGGGTAACCGCGAGCTCGTTCGCCGGGCCTTGACGCAGGAGGAAATCGCCGCCGAGGTGCGGATTTTGATCGGCCAAGGCCATAAACGCGTGTTGCTGGTGGCCGGCGAATCCTATCCCCGCGGGCAGGGCTTTGATTATGTCCTGGAAGCCATCGAAACCATCTACCGCACCCGCGTGGGCCGGGGGGAAATCCGGCGAGTCAACGTCAACGTCGCGCCGCTGACCGTGGACGAATTCAAACAGCTCAAAGCCGCAAAAATAGGCACCTATCAGCTCTTCCAAGAGACCTATCACCGTCCCACCTACGCTGCGGTGCATCGCGGCGGGCCGAAGCGCGATTACGACTGGCGGGTTACGGTCTTCGACCGCGCCATGGAGGCGGGCATTGATGACGTGGGCATCGGCGTGCTGTTCGGGCTCTACGACTGGAAATTCGAGATGCTGGCCATGCAACAACACATCCGGCACCTCGAAGACACCTTCGGCGTCGGGCCGCATACCATCAGCGTTCCCCGCCTTGAACCCGCGCTGGGGTCGGACCTGGCCTTTCATCCGCCGCATCCAGTGTCGGATGCGGACTTCAAGAAGCTGGTTGCCATACTCCGGCTGGCTGTGCCGTACACCGGCATCATCATGTCCACGCGCGAAAACGCCGCCACGCGCCGCGCCACCTTCCAGCTTGGCGTCTCGCAAATCTCGGCCGGCAGCCGCTGCAATCCGGGGGGCTACGGCGGACCCAAGGACGGCCACGAAGCCGAACAGTTTCAACTGGGCGACCATCGTTCGCTGGACGAGGTTGTCCGCGACCTGGCCGGGCTGGGGTTCACTCCGTCGTTCTGCACCGCCTGCTACCGTTTGGGCCGGACCGGCGCGGACTTCATGGACCTTGCAAAACCCGGTCTCATCAAGCACCACTGCGGTCCCAACGCCCTCTCCAGTTGCATGGAATACCTCCTGGACTACGCCCGGCCCGAGACGCGCCGCGCAGGCGAACAACTGGTCGAACGCGAACTCGCAACCCTGGAACCGTCGGTCGGCGAAATCTCGCGCCGCCTCGTGGCCGAGGTCCGGGCCAACCAACGCGATGTCTTTGTATGAACCCCACCCCGCTTCAGACCCGGCACGACACCGCAGCGCTGCGGCCGGGCAGTCATGCCGCGCCGGCCCCGAAATCCCTGCGCCTTCACATCGCCTTCTTCGGCCGGCGCAACGTGGGCAAGTCCAGCTTGCTCAACGCCATCACCCGCCAGCAGGTCTCGATTGTGTCCCCCGTCGCCGGCACCACCACCGACCCGGTCGAAAAACCCATGGAGTTCCTCCCCTTGGGTCCGGTGGTGTTCATTGACACGGCCGGTGTGGACGACGAAGGCGAGCTGGGAAGGTTGCGTGTTCGCAAAACCCGGCAGGTGCTCGATCGAGCTGATCTGGGGGTGCTGGTGACCGAGGCCGGCACTTGGGGCTGGTTTGAAGCGGAAATCCTCGCCGAGCTCCAGCGTCGGCGGGTGCCGATCCTGGTGGTGTTCAACAAGGTGGATGTGGCAGCTCCCGAACCGGCGCGGCTCGCCTGGTTGACGGCTCAAAAAATCCGCCATGTCGAAACCGCCGCCGCGCAGGGCCTTGGACTCGACCGCTTCCGCGAGGCCTTGCTCGACCTTGCGCCGGCGGAATTCATCAACAGTCCGGCCATCGTTGGCGACTTGGTCGGCCCCGGCGAACTGGTTCTGCTGGTGGTCCCGATTGACAAGGAAGCTCCCAAAGGGCGTCTGATCCTGCCCCAGGTTCAGGCCATTCGCGACCTGCTCGACCACGACGCCTGTTGTCTGGTGGTCAAGGAACACCAGTTGCGCCAGGCCTTGGACGGTTTGAAGTCCCCGCCCCGCCTCGTCGTGACCGACTCGCAGGCCTTTGAGGAAGTCGCTGCGGCCACACCGCGCCACGTGCCCATGACGAGCTTTTCCATTCTGATGTCCCGATTCAAAGGCGACCTGGCCGCCCAGGTCGAAGGCGCTCTGGCCATTGACTCATTGCGCCCGGGTGACCGGGTGCTGGTCGCTGAATCGTGCTCGCATCATCCCATCGGCGAAGACATCGGCCGGGTCAAAATCCCGCGCTGGTTAAACCGTCACGTTGGAGGCGAGCTCCGGTTCGACCACGTCCAAGGCCACGACTTTCCGGCCAGCCTCCGTGACTACCGCTTGGTCATTCACTGCGGGGCCTGCATGTTCAATCGGCGGGAGATGTTGACCCGCATTCTGCATTGCCAGCAAGCCGGCGTGCCTGTCACCAACTACGGTCTGGCCATTGCCTTCAGCCTCGGGATTCTTGAGCGCGCCTTGGAGCCTTTCCCCGCCGCCCTGGCAGCCCTTCGCAACTCCCGCGACGCTGGCGCGGCACGAACCCAGCCGTTGCTGCCGGGGCGGAATCTCGCACCGCGGGCCGCGGCGGCTCCCCGCGACGTGGCGGCATGAATCGTGACATGGACCAGACCCGGCTATTGGCCTGGCTGCGCGAGAACGATCCGGCGCGGCTGGAGGCGCTGTGGCGGCTTGCCGACGACACCCGCCGCGCCGGCGTCGGCAATGCCGTGCACCTGCGCGGCCTGATTGAAATCTCGAACCATTGCGTCCGGCAATGCGCCTACTGCGGGCTGCGAGCTGGAAACCGTGCGCTGGCGCGCTACCGCATGAACGAAACGGAAATTGTCGCGGCGGCCCGGCAGGCATGCGCTCTGGGTTATGGGACAGTGGTGCTCCAGGCGGGCGAAGACACCGGATTGGAAGGGCACTGGGTGGCCCGCGTCGTGCGCCGGATCAAGACTGAAACCGGTCTGGCGGTCACGCTGAGCTTGGGCGAACGAACCGAGGCCGAGTGGGCTCAGTGGCGCGAAGCGGGGGCGGACCGCTACCTGCTTCGCTTCGAAACTTCCGACCGCGCGCTCTTCGAGGCGATTCACCCCGGACGAGGCGGCCCGCCGGCCGACCGCCTCGCCATGCTCGCCCGGCTTCGCCAGCTTGGCTACGAGATCGGCAGCGGCATCATGATCGGCATCCCGGGGCAAACCTTCGAGAGTGTGGCCCGGGACCTCCAACTTTTCCGCGAGCTGGACTTGGACATGATCGGCATCGGTCCCTACATCCCGCATCCGGACACGCCTTTGGGCCGTGGACGGGTGAGCACGGCGCCGGCGGGGGAGCAAGTGCCTAATGTCGAGGGGATGGTTTACAAAGTCCTGGCCTTGGCGCGCCTGCTTTGTCCGGAAGCCAACATCCCCAGCACGACCGCCCTGGCCACGATCAACAAACGCGACGGCCGGGAACTGGGCCTCCAGCGGGGGGGCAACGTCTGGATGCCGAACCTGACGCCAATGCCTTACCGCCGCCTCTATCAGATTTATCCGGCCAAGGCCTGCCTGGAGGAAACGGCTGACGCCGCCGACCGTCGTCTCCGCGAGCGCCTTGCCGCGCTGGGACGCCAGGCTGGCTGTGGCCCGGGATCGCGAAAGCCCGCGGCGGATGGGGCAGCCAAGCCAACGGCGGCCGCCCCCGCCCCGGCCGCGCAAGTGCTCCAATGCTGCGAAAGGTGACCATGACGCCCGAATGCCTGACCTCGATCGCCATCTGCATGGGCAGCTCGTGCTTCATGCGCGGCAACAACCGGAACATCGAGGTCATCCAAAACTATTTGCGAACCACCGGCCTGCCCCCGGGAGTCGAACTCTCCGGCCACCTCTGTGAGGGACACTGCACGTTGGGGCCCAATCTCACCATCAACGGCAAGAGGTACCACCAGGTGGATCCCGTCGTCATTCTCGGTTTGCTCAAGCATTACCTGGGCCGGAACCGCTCATGAACTATCTCAATCCCATCTACACCGAGAGGCGGGAGTGCCAGGACTGTTACAAGTGCGTCCGCCATTGCCCGGTCAAGGCCATCAAAATTGAAGGCGGTTACGCCTCCGTGATCGCCGAGCTCTGCATCTACTGCGGGCAGTGCGTCGAGGTTTGTCCCAACAACGCCAAACGCGTCCGTGACGACCTGCCGCAGGCGCGCCAATTGCTCACCTCCAAACGCCGCGTGTTTGTCTCGCTGGCGCCCTCCTTCGTCAGCGAGTTCCCCGACTGGCGGCCCGGACAGATCATTCGCGCGCTGCTCCGCCTGGGTTTTGCCGGCGTGTCCGAAACCGCCCTCGGGGCCCAGCAAGTCTCGGCTCATGCCGCCGCCGCCCTGGCCACCCATCCCGGTAGGGTGCTCTTCTCCTCAGCCTGTCCCACGGTGGTCACTTATCTGCAGCGGCATCGGCCCGGGGATTCGGCGCGTCTCACGGCCCTGATGTCGCCGTTGTTAACGCACTGCAAACTGCTTCGGCAGCAATACGGACCCGACATCGGCATCGTGTTCATTGGGCCGTGCATCGCCAAGAAACTCGAGGCGGCCGCCCACCCGGAACTGCTGGATGTGGTGCTGACCTTTGCGGACTTGCGCCGATGGTGGGAACAGGAAGGCCTCGCGCCAGGCTCGTTGACCGAGGACCCGGGCGATCAGTTCGTCCCGGAGCGGGCGGCCGAAGGCGCCTGGTACGCCGTGGACGGCGGCATGATCGCGGGCATGAAGCCGGTTTGCCCCGTCAACGACGCCTCGTTCATGGCCTTCTCCGGCATCCGCGCGATTGAAAAGGCCATTGATGACCTGGAGGACCCGCGGCCGGAAGGCAGCTTGTTTCTCGAGCTGCTGGCATGCGAGGGGGGCTGCGTCAACGGCCCCCGCGCCGCCAAACGCAGCGGGACTGCCGGCAAACGGTGCCGCGTGCTGCGCTATGGCCAGCCGCCGCCGGTTGCGCTGCCCCGCCCGCCGCGATTGGACATTCGTTCGGTGGTCCCCGTCGCCACCGCCGCTCCCTTGCGTTTTCCCGACAGCCAGCTCCGCGAGGCCCTGCGGATGGTGGGCAAATTCTCCCGGGACGACGAGCTCAACTGTGGCGGATGCGGCTACGACTCGTGCCGCGCTTTCGCTGAGGCACTGCTCAACCGGAAGGCCGAACGCTCAATGTGCGTTACCTACATGCGGAAGCTCGCCCTCAAGAAAGCCAACGCCCTCCTCCAGAAAATGCCTTCCGCCGTGGTGATTGTGAATGAGGCCCTGCGCATCCTCGAGTTCAACGCCGCCTTCGCCAGGCTTGTGGGCCGCGACCCCCTTCCGCCCGAGGGTGGGGCCCCTTTGCTCGAGGGCGTTCTGCTGGCCGAGGTGATGCCTTTTGCGCCCCTCTTCCACAGCGTGCTTCAGAGCGGGCAGGAGGTGCTTGAGCGCGATCTCCGCCACCAGAATGCCATCCTGCACGCCACGATTTTTACGATTGAAAAGCACTCGGTTGTCGGCGGCATCCTCCAGGACATTACCGAGCCCGCCGTTCGGAAGGAACAGGTCATCCGCAAGGCCCGCGAGGTCATTCAACGCAGCCTCGCCACCACCCAGGAAATCGCCCGCTTGCTCGGCGAAAACGCCGCGGCGTCCGAAATCACCCTCAATTCAATCATCGAATCCTTCACCCCGGCCAAACCCGAGGAGCCGCGGCAGGAAAAGGATTGGCGGACGCTGTACAAACGCTGAATCCCTCAAACCGGTTGCCTATGCCCGCGTCCAGCGTTTGTAGTCCTCACCCGTCGGCGATTACCGCCGCCGCCGACAGCTTCATTGACGTGGACTTCTGCCAGCGCGCCAAAGCCGGCCAGGTCGTCGCCGGCGACGCCTTTCTTTCCCGTCGCCTCCGGGAGGAGGGCCGGATCGTTCTGGTGCTTTCGGACGGCCTGGGCAGCGGCGTCAAGGCGGGGGTCCTGGCCAATCTCACCGCCACCATGGCCCTCCGCTACACTTCCGCCTTCGTGGATGTCCGGCAAAGCGCCGAGACCATCATGAACACCCTCCCCGTTTGCGAGGTGCGAAAAATCAGCTACTCCACCTTCACGATTGTGGACCTCCACGAGAACGGCCACACCCGGGTCATCGAGCACGGCAACCCCCCGGTGCTGCTTCTGCGCGGCGCCCAATCGGTGGCCCTGGACCGCACCGCCATCACGCTCGAGAGCTGGCGCGAACGTCTCCTCCATTATTGCGAATTCCGCCTCCGCCTCGGCGACCGGTTGGTTTGCCTTACGGACGGCATCACCCAGTCCGGTCTGGGACAAAGAGGAATGCCCCTGGGCTGGGGCATGGGAAACGTCACCCGGCTGCTGCAAGCCCGAATCGTCCGAGCTCCGGAGCTGTCCTCCCGCGAGCTGGCTCGGAAGGTGGTTGAGGAGGCTTGGGCCAACGACGAGGGCCGGCCCAAGGACGACCTGACCTGCGGCGTCATCTATTATCGCCGCCCCCGCCGCCTCCTGGTCATTACGGGTCCCCCCTTCGCGCGCGAGCGGGATGCCGAACTGGCCGCGCAGGTTCTTCAGTTCCAAGGGCGGGTTGCCATCTGCGGCGGCACCACCGCCAACATCATCTCCCGCCTTCTCAACCGCCCCGTCGTCAGCCTGCTGGAAAACCTCGACCCCGACATCCCGCCCGCCGCCCGCATGGAAGGCGTGGACTTGGTCACGGAGGGCACCATGACCCTGGCCCGGGTGGCGGAGTTGCTCGAGCGTGGGGCAGGGGAGCCCAGGCCGGGCAGTCCCGCCGGGGATTTGCTCGAGTTGATGCTGCAGAGCGACGTGGTGCATTTCCTGGTCGGCACCCGCATCAACGAGGCGCACCAGGACCCCAACGTTCCCGTCGAACTGGATTTGCGCCGCAACATCGTCCGGCGCATCGCCGCGCTCCTGGAGTCCCGGCACCTGAAGGAAACCCGGACGCAGTTCATTTGAGACGGTCCCCCGGTGGGCGCCACCCGCCAGACGGGCATTCCCCCGCTCGAACGGGCCGGTGCGCCCGCGCCAGCCACCACGGGGCCCCGCTTGGGGCGGCGGAATCTCTGCCGCGTCCAGGCGGCCGCGCTCAAGCCAGCTCTTTGCGATGGCTCCAGACCTTTTGGAACGCCTTGACGTATTGCTCGATCACGTCCGGCGCCTCCTCGTAAAACAGCGGCAGGAAGATGTGGTTGGCGTTGACGTAGGCGTTGCCCGGCATCGAGGCTGGAATGGCTGGCGGATGATGCCACCATTTGGCCTCGGAATAGATCTTCAGCTTGTGCTGCTCCGGATAGTCCCAAAAGTTCACGTCCACGCCCTCGGCTCGCAGCGCCTTGAGCAGGGCGTCCCGCGTGAAGCCCAGTTTCTTGAAATCCACAAACAGCATGTTCCGGTGGTAGTACACCCGCTGCTGGTCGGGCCGGCAAACCGGCTCGGTGACTCCCTCGAGTTGCGTGAGGTGTTGGTTCAGCGCCTTGACGTTCTTTTCGACCAGCGCATTGAGCCGGTCAAGCCCCTTGAGCTGCTGGCGGCCCAAGGCAGCGGCCAACGGATGCATGCGATACTTCTGGCCAAAACCGGTGCCTTCGTAAGCCCGAATCGGGCTGTCTTTCGGGAATTTCACCGGGTCGGTGTATTCTCCGAAGGCTGCCGCTCGCTCGTAATGTTCCCGTTGTTGATACATTCCCATCCCCCCTTCGATGCAGGGCATGACCTTGCTGGTTTGGAAGCTGAATATCCCCATCGTTCCCCAGGTGCCCATCTTCCTGCCCTGCATCGAGGCTCCGTGCGCATGCGCCGCATCTTCCAGCAGGATCAATCCTTTCTCCCTCGCCCACACCCCAATGGTGTCCATCTGGCACGGAAGCCCCCAGGAGTGCATCACCTCAACCGCTCGCGTTCGCGGCGTCAGCTTCCGTTTTGCGTCCTCGAGATCGAAGGTGGCGGTGTGGGGGTCAATATCCACGAAGATGGGAACGCAGTCGAAAAACCGCATGGCCAGCGAGGCCGTGACAAACGTGTAAGAGGGTACCATGATTTCGCTTCCCGGCGGCAGGTCCAAGGCGAAATACATGCTGGTGAGGGCGCTGCTCCCGTTCATGTGCGCCTTCACGAACGGTGACTGCGTATATTCCTGCCATTCCTTTTCGAACAGCGGCAGTTCCTGATAATACTTGTTGTTGTCCAGCAAATCGCACACGGCTTTCTTCTCCGCCTCCCCGTAGCGGGGCCATTTGGTCAGCGCCGCGAACCGGGCGGTGGGGACGTTGACTGTCTTGGGGCCGCCGGCCAGGGCGAGCTGCTCAGCCGGCGGTGCGGCGAAAGCGTAATCGGCCAGCGTCAACCCGGCGGTGGCAACGGCCCCCGTCTTGATGAAGGTGCGTCGTGAATGCGGTTTCATAGCGTGTTCCTCGAGGTTTCAGTTTTGCAGTCTGCCACCGGCCATTCACCGTTTGAGCGGACCCGGAAAAGCGACGAGGTCGGACCGTGTTTTGCCCTTTTCCGTGATTCGCGGCAGAGTATAGACCATGCCGTCACGGCCCAGCGCGATGGCATTGACGTACAACGGACGCTGGCCATCCGGATAAAAGACCGCGCCGTGGTCCATATAACGCTGCTTCTCTATATCATACGTCACCAGGTGCAGATTCTCCAGACCTTTGGCCTCGCCCATGGCCGTGGTGGCCTTTCCCGCCAATCGCTTGCCGTCAACGTAGATGGGGCCGCCCGTGAGATAATGAATGGTCTTGTTGTCCGGGCCGAGCGCGAATCCCAGGTAGCCATAACTGAACTGGTCAAACATGCCACAGCGGCGGGAGGGTTCCGAGGTGATCCGCTCCAGCAACTCCAGCCGCGGGGCCCGGGGGTCGAACCGGAACAGATATCCGGAATTGCCGTGCACACCATAGATCATCTTGTCTTTCGCCCGCCAGAACACCTGCCGCCAGTTGTAGCCCATGTGTCCGGGCGACGTCGGATCGTACTGCCCGAAATAATCCTTCTTCATGTCCTCCCCCACCACCGGCCCGACACTGTCCGTCTTGGCATCATACCTGAGGATGGTGCCCTCGGAAGTGGTGAAATAGGCCGAGCCATCGTCCAGGTCCACGGCGATCGAACGGCATACCGTGCGGTAAGTCGGGCCCACCCCATCCTCTCCCTCCGCGCACATTTTCCCAAAGCTCCGCTGCTGCCGCGTGGCCAGGTCATAGCGATAAAAAATGCCGCTGGGCCAGGTCAGGGCAAACATCCGGCCCCGCCGGGTGTCCATGTTGAAAGTCAACACCCCCTCCCGGTTGGGAGCGATGCCATAGTCCTCAAACTTTCCCGTCCGCAGGTCGTATGACAGCAAATGCCCTCCCGGATACGGCTTGTAGCCCGGCGGCGGCACCCCCATGGTTTCCTTGCCCTCCACAATGCTGTAAACGCCCACGTGCGTCGCGAAAAACAGCTTGCGGTCCATCTCGACGAAGTTGACGTGACTTTTCCCCTGTGGAATGGCTTTGAGCCCCTTCTCGCCACAGGCTTCCGTCAGGTCGCCCAGCTCCTTGATTTGCTGCGTCTTCGGATCAAACGAGAACATCCGGGCGCCTTGGTCAATGTTCTCGGAACTCAGCACATAGTAGATTTTCCCATCGCTGCCGGCGCCCATGGCATTGTAACTGTCATGCCCCAGCGCAAAACCCGAGTTGTAGGTTTTGGCGATGATTTTCCTGCCCTGATAGGCCTTGCCATCGGGTACCACCAGAGGATTGTTGGCCGCAACGCCCGTCCCGTCCGGAAGGGCGGTCAACACAACAAGGGCGGCCACGGAGAGGATTCTTTCGGAATTCATGGTTTGTTTCTTAACAAATTATCGTTGCGAGTCTGAGCGCAAGATTGTCACTCGAAAACGGTGATGTCCAGCGTATTTGGGCGACGCGCCGACGCGCGGACAGGGAGCGCTTGAACTTTGAAAATGCTCCCCGCCGGGTGCCTCCGTGCCGCGGTTCCCGGAATTGACGCGCCCACGCCAGGCTCCTAACTTCAAACCACTATGAACCCTTCCGCACAACCGCTGGCCCTGGCTGGGGGCCCCAGGCTCCGCGACAAGCCTTTTCCCGCGTGGCCCGTCTTTGGGGCGCCGGAGGAGGAACGGCTGCTGCGCGCCTTGCGCAGCGGCAAGTGGGGAAAGTTGCACGGCGAGGAGGTGGCTGAATTCGAGCGGCGTTTTGCGGCGATGCATGGCTGCCAGCACGGAATCGGCGTGGTCAACGGCACGGTTTCCCTGCGGATTGCCTTGCTGGCGTCCGGCGTCCCCTCGGAAGGGGAAGTGATCGTCCCTCCCTACACCTTTCTGGCCACGGCCTCGGCGGTGATTGAGGCCAACGCGGTCCCCGTTTTTGCGGACGTGGACTTGGAGACGTTCAACCTGGACCCCGGCGCGGTCGAGCGCGCCCTCACGCCGCGGACCCGCGCCATCATCCCCGTCCACATGGGCGGGCTGCCGGCGGACATGGACCGGCTTATGGCCATCGCGCGCAAACACAATCTCGTCGTTATCGAGGATGCGGCCCACGCGCACGGCGCCTCTTACAACGGGGCGCCGGTTGGCTCTCTCGGGCACCTCAGCTCCTTTTCCTTTCAGTCCAGCAAAAATCTGACCTGCGGGGAGGGCGGCATCGTCTGCACGTCCGATGAGAGGCTGGCGGAGGCCTGCCGCTCGATCCACAACTGCGGGCGCCTTCCTGGCGGGCTCTGGTATGAGCACCATGTAATGTCTGGCAATTACCGCTTGGGCGAGTTCCAAGGCGCCGTCCTTAACGCGCAACTCGACCGTTTGCCCGGGCAAACGGCCACCCGCGACCGCAACGGGCAGTGGCTGGCCTCCCGCCTGGCCCGAATTCCGGGGGTCTTCCCCCAGCGCCGCGGCCCTGAATGCACGCGCCACAGCTACCACTTGTTTCTTTTCCGGCTGGATGCCCGCGCCTTCGGCGCGCCGCGGGCCGCGGTGCTTCGGGCCCTCCAAGCGGAGGGCATCCCGGTCTCTGGCGGTTACGCCGTGCCGCTTTATCGCCAGCCGCTCTTTGTGAACCGTGCCTTCGGGCCCTACCTGGCCGGTGTGTCCGGGCGGTTGGATTACGGCAAGGTTCGCTGCCCGAATTGCGAGACGATTTGTTACAAACAGGGCGCCTGGCTTGAGCAGAATCTCTTGCTGGGCACGGCTTCGGACATGGAGGACATTGCCAGGGCCTTCGAAAAGGTCCACGCCCATCGCGCGATCCTGAACTCGATTACCGTCTAAATCCCTCCGGTGCCCCCCACTGGGATGGTTTTCAGCGGCCGGGTTTGGCAAGACCGAACTTCTTCATCCGCGAAAAAAGGGTGGTGGGCTTCAGCCCCAGCAACTCCGCCGCCCCCCCGCTGCCCATCACTTTCCAGTCGGCAGCTTCCAAGGCCGCCAACAAGTTCTCGCGCTCGCGCTGCTGCATCTCGATTTCGGTCAGGAATTTGCGAGCGGGCCCGCCGGCGGGGGCGGGCTTTGGGCAGCTCGTCCGGGGCGGTGGTTGCGACATGGGCAGGTCGAAACGCAGCGGGCCACCCCGGGCAAGAATGACGGCGCGCTGAATCACATTCCGCAGTTCGCGGATGTTGCCCGGCCAGTTGTAGGCTTGGAGTTGCGCCAGAGCGGCCCGCGTTAAGCGGGGCTTGGGACAACGCAATTCCCGGACGGAGAGATCAATGAAATGCTGGGCCAGCAGCGGGATGTCTTCCATCCGGTCCTTGAGCGGAGGCACGCGGATCGGGAACACGTGCAGCCGGTAGTATAAGTCCTGACGAAATCGTCCCGCAGCCACCTCCGCCTTGAGGTTCCGGTTGGTGGCGCCGATGATCCGCACATCGGCCAGCCGCGTGCGATCATCGCCCACCCGCTCGTAGCGCTTTTCCTGGAGAACTCGAAGCAGCTTGCCCTGCAGTTCCAGCGGAATTTCGCCCACCTCGTCGAGAAACAAGGTGCCGCCATCCGCCGTTTCAAACCGCCCCGCACGCTCCCGCAGCGCCCCGGTAAAGGCGCCCTTGACGTGACCAAAAAACTCGCTCTCGTACAGCTCGCGCGGAATCGAAGCGCAGTTGACCCGCACCAGCGGCTTGTCCTTGCGGGGACTGCGCCGGTGGATTTCATGGGCCACCAGGTCCTTCCCCGTGCCGGTCTCCCCCAGAATCAGCACCGACGCGTCGGTCGGCGCCACCAGGTCAATCTGGCTGATGATCTGCCGCAACGCGTCACTCTGCCCCACCAGACTCCCAAACGCCTTGGCCTCGAGGATCTCCTCCTGCAAATAACTGTTCTGCTGCTCCAATTGCGCCTTCAGCCGCTCAATCTCTTCAAACGCCCGGGCGTTCGCAATGGCGGCCCCGATATGGTCCGCAAAAATCCGCCCCCACAACCGCGCTTCTTCCGGCGCCACTTCCCGGGCAAAACCCGCCATCACGCCCAAAACCTCTCCCTTGTACTGAATCGGTGTCATACCACAGGCCTTCACTTCATAACGCTCCAGCCATCCCATTCCCACCGCGGCTTCCGTGTCCTTGCTCAAATCCCTTACCATCATGTCCCGCCCACTCACCGCACACTGACCCAGCAGACCATGACCCAACGGCAAACGCTCCGCCGGATCATTGAACGGCGGGCCCTCAACCATCTCGCCCGTGGCGGATTTCCCCACCCCCGCCACCAGGTGCAAACAACGGCTTTGATCCGCACATTCCTGCCGGCGCACGCAATTCCCGCAGCAGTCCCCTTTATCCACCAGCCAAATCTGCAAGCAAGCCATGTCCGGCCGCGCCACGGCTCGATACACCAGTTTGTGCAGCAGCAAGTCCAGGGACCTCTCCTGCGCCATTTCCAACAGCAATTGGCTGGCGAGATTGACGTCTATCCGGCGATCCGCAACCGCTTCCATATATTCATCAGAGTAATGTCGAATACTAAATTTTCAATGTTGGACTACGAAAATTTGATTATACGAAATTTAGAGCAGTTTCTCCCCAGGAATCTGAAATCAATAAACAATTGGTAAAAAAGGATTTATGTTCCTCAACGTTGCCTGGCACAAAAATTGATCTCCCATTCACGACGGGTTGGTTGCCCCGTTCCGTGCTTATGGCAATGACGATTGATGAACAGTTTATGCGAATTCCGGAAGTGACCGAAGCCACGTTCGAGGCTGAGGTGCTGCGCTCGCCCTTGCCGGTTCTGGTGGCTTTTGGGGCTTCTTGGAGCAAGGCCTGTGGCATTCTCAAGTCGGTTCTGACTGAGATTGTTGCAGACTGCGAGGGCAAGGCGCGCGTGGTTCGCGTGAATGTGGATGATAATCCCGATCTGGGTCTTTGGTATGGCATCGAATCCATACCTACGCTGCTCTGGTTCATCGGCGGTAAAGTCCATGCGCGCATTGTCGGGACCGCCAGCAAGGCGGCCATCCTCGCGAAACTCGGAACGCCGCCGCCCTCACAATGAAATTCCAAAGTGGTCGTTTGCCTGTGTTCTTCATGAAAAGCCTTTCTCAACTCCCTGTTTTGGCAACCTCTCTTTTTCCCATGACACCCCCCGCTTTGCACTCCCGATTCAAGCTCGTCATTCTCAGCGGCCTTTTGGCCGCTGTCTCACTGGTTACCGCCTGCAAGCGCCAGCCCGCGGCCGCGGGACCGCCGCCGACGCCGGAGGTCGCGGTCGTCACCGTGCGGCAGGAGCGGGTGCTGCTGACGACTGAACTGCCGGGCCGCACGGCTCCCTACCTCATTGCGGACATCCGGCCGCAGGTGAACGGCCTGATTTTGAAGCGGCTTTTTGTCGAGGGCTCCGACGTGAAGAAGGGCCAGGAGCTTTATCAGATTGATCCCGCGCCTTTCCAGGCGGCTTTGGAAAATGCCCAGGCTGCGCTGGGGCGGGCGGAGGCGAACCTCCCCGCCATTCAGTCGCGCGTCAAACGCTATCAGCAGGCGCTGGCGGACAAGGCCGTCAGCCAGCAGGACTATGATGATGCGGCGGCCGCGCTCAAACAAGCCGAGGCCGAAGTGCAGTACTACAAGGCGATGGTGGAAACCGCCCGCATCAATTTGAACTATACCAAGGTGGCCTCGCCCATCTCCGGCCGCATCGGCGTGTCGTCGGTCACCGATGGCGCGATTGTGACGGCGTATCAGCCTGTGGCCCTGGCGACCGTTCAGCAGTTGGACCCGATTTACGTGGATGTGCCCCAGTCGGCGACCGACCTCCTGCGCTTGCAGCAACGGCTCAAAGCCGGCCAGCTCAAACGCGACAGCGCGCTGGGCAGCAAGGTTCGGCTCATCCTGCCGGATGGCTCGACTTACGCACACGAGGGGACCCTGCAGTTCCAGGACGTTTCGGTGGACCCCACCACCGGTTCGGTCATCCTGCGAATGGTGTTCCCGAACCCGGACGGCGTGCTATTGCCGGGCATGTTCGTCCGTGGCGTGGTGCTCGAGGGCGTCAGCGAACAGGCCATTCTCGTGCCGCAGCAGGCGGTGGCCCGGGACCCCAAGGGCAACCCCTTTGTGCTCCTGGTCAACGCCGAGGGCAAGGTGGAGCAACGGCCCCTGGGGCTGGAACGAGCCATTGACGACAAATGGCTGGTGAGCTCCGGGCTTCAGCCCGGCGACCGCGTGATTGTCGAGGGGATGCAAAGGGCCCGCGCCGGCGCCACCGTGAAGGTCCTCGCCGCCAGCGAGCCCGGACAAGCGACCGCTGGCGTCGCCCCTGCCGCCGCCCCGGCTTCGACCCCGAACTCGAAGTAAAGGAGACCCGCCATGCTCTCGAGATTCTTTCTAAAACGGCCGGTTTTTGCCTGGGTCATCGCCATTGTCATCATGGTCCTGGGCGGGCTGGCCATTTACAATCTGCCCATCTCGCAATACCCGCCCATCGCGCCCCCCTCGATTGCGATTGATGCGTTCTACCCTGGCGCCTCGGCTGAGACGGTCGAAAACAGCATCACCCAGATCATCGAACAAAAGATGACTGGGTTTGACGATATGATCTACCTGTCGGGCACCAGCGATTCGGCAGGGGCTTCCCGCATTGAACTGACCTTCAAACCGGGCACCGACCCGGACCTGGCCTGGGCGAAGGTCCAAAACAAGCTGCAACTCGCCATGACCAGCCTGCCCGAGGTGGTGCAGCGCGCGGGGGTCATGGTCAGCAAATCCACCCGCAACTACCTTATCATTGTGGGGCTGATTTCCGAGGACGGCAGCATGGACGGCAATGATTTGCGCGACTACGCCGTTTCCAATTTGGAGAAGGTGCTGGCCCGGGTGCCCGGCGTGGGAGAGGTGACCACGTTCGGTTCGCAATACGCGATGCGCATCTGGCTGGACCCCGAAAAGCTGGTCAACTACCGCCTGACCGTTGAGGACGTGGTGCTGGCGCTCAAGGCCTACAACGTGGAAGTCTCCGCCGGCCAGTTTGGCGGCGCGCCGGCGGTCGAGGGCCAGCGCCTGAACGCTTCGATCATTGTCCAGAATCTGCTGAAGACCCCCGAGGAGTTTGCCGCCATCCCGCTGCGAACCAATCCCGACGGTTCGGTGGTGCGCGTGCGCGACATTGGCCGCACCGAGCTCGGCACCGAGTTTTACGACGTCCAGGTGTTTAACAACGGGCGGCCGGCGGCCGGCCTCGCGGTGCGTCAGGCTCCCGGCGCCAACGCCCTGGACACCGCCGATGCCATCAAGGCCAAGATGGCCGAGATGAGCCAGTACTTTCCCAAGGGGATGAAGGTCGTTTATCCTTATGACACCACCCCCTTCGTCAAGGTCGCCATCAACGAGGTGGTCAAAACGCTCTTCGAGGCGGTCTTCCTGGTGTTTCTCGTCATGTGGCTGTTCATGGGCAACATGCGCGCCACGCTCATCCCGACCATTGCCGTGCCGGTGGTCATTCTGGGCACGTTCGCCGTGCTGGGGGCGTTTGGGTTTTCCATCAATATGCTGACCATGTTTGCCATGGTGCTGGCGATCGGCCTGCTGGTGGACGACGCGATTGTCGTGGTGGAAAACGTCGAGCGCATCATGAGCGAGGAGGGGCTGCCGCCTCGCGAGGCCACCGCCAAATCCATGGATCAGATCACGCCGGCCCTGATCGGCATCGGCGTGGTGCTGGCCGCCGTGTTCGGTCCCATGGCCTTTTTCGGCGGTTCGACCGGGGTCATCTATCGCCAGTTCTCCATTACCATCGCTTCGGCCATGTTGCTTTCTGTGCTGGTGGCGTTGATTCTCACGCCCGTGCTGTGCGCCACGATGCTCAAACCCGTGCCGAAGGGCCACCAGCCCGCCGAAAGCGCCGTCTGGTTCCTCCGCCCCTTCTTCCTCTGGTTCGACCGCCTGTTTTTCGGGATCCGGGACTGGTGTGTGCAACTGGTGGGCCATGCCCTGGCGCGGCGGTTGCGCTATGTTGTCGCTTTTGTCCTGATTGTGGCCGGTCTGGGCTTTCTCTTCACCCGGATGCCTTCGTCGTTCCTGCCGGACGAGGACCAGGGCATTCTTTTGTGCCAGATCATCATGCCCACCGGCTCCACGCTCGAGCAGACCCAGACCGTGGCAGACCAGGTCAAGGATCACTTTCTGCAAAACGAGAAGGAAGCGGTGGAATCCTGCATGACCATTGCGGGCATGAGCTTCGCCGGCCGTTCGCAGAACAACGGCATGGTCTTTGTCAAACTGAAGGACTGGGATTTGCGCAACCGGCAGGACCTCCGGGTCAAAGCCGTTGCAGGCCGGGCCATGGCGGCTTTTTCCCAAAAGCGCAATGCCATGGTGTTCGCCTTCCCGCCGCCGCCGGTGGTGGAGCTGGGCACCGCGCGGGGGGTGGACTTTCAGTTGGTGGATCGCGGCGGCTTGGGCCATGAAGCCTTGATGGCTGCCCGCAACCAGTTTCTCGCCATGGCCGCCAAGGACCCCCGCCTCACCAATGTCCGCCCCAACGGCATGGAGGATGTCCCTCAATTCCGCGTGGACGTGGATTGGGAGAAGGCGGGGGCTTTGGGGCTGCCCATCAGTTCCATTCACAGCACGCTTTCCGCGGCGTTCGGCAGCACCTACGTCAACAACTTCATTCAGGCCGGCCGGGTCAAACGCGTCTATGTCCAGGCCGACGCCCCGCATCGCCGGCTGCCGGCTGACTTGGAAAAAATTTACGTCCGCAACACCGCGGGCAAAATGGTCCCGTTTGCCTCGTTCGCTTCCACGCGCTGGACCAGCGGGTCGCCCCGCCTGGAGCGCTTTAATGGATTCCCGAGCCTCAACATTCAGGGCGAGCCGGCGCCGGGCCGGAGCACCGGCGAGGCCATGCGGGCGTTCGAGGAAATTGTCTCGAAACTGCCCCAAGGCATTGGCCATGACTACACCGGCGTCTCCTACCAGGAACGCATGGCCAGCACGCAGACCGCTCCGCTGTATGCCTTTTCCATCCTCGTGATTTTTCTGTGCCTTGCCGCCCTTTACGAAAGCTGGCCCATCCCCCTGTCCATCCTGTTGGTGCTGCCGCTCGGCGTCCTGGGGGGTGTCATCGCCTCGACGTTGCGCGGCCTGCCCAACGATGTTTACTTCCAAATCGGCCTGCTGACCACGCTGGGCTTGACTACCAAGAACGCCATTCTCATCGTTCAATTCGCCAAGGCGCGCGTCGAGCAAGGCATGGGTCTCGTCGAGGCCACCCTCGAAGGCACGCGCCTCCGCTTCCGCCCCATCGTCATGACCTCGCTGGCGTTCGGCTTCGGCGTGCTGCCGCTGGCGGTGGCGACCGGCGCCGGCGCCGGCGCCATGACCGCCATCGGCACCGCCGTGCTGGGCGGCATGATTTCCGGCACCCTGCTGGTGCTTCTGTTTTCGCCGCTGTTCTTCGTGCTGATTGAGAAGGCCTTTGGTCGGCGAAAAACGTCCGTCGCCGCTGCCGCCGCCTTGAGTGCCACTGCTGGACACTAATGCCATGAAACCTCACATCTTTCCTTCCTTGGTCGCCCTCGCCGGCCTTGCCGCCGGTTGCACTCTCGCTCCGAAATACTCGAGGCCGGCCGCACCGGTGCCGCCTGCCTGGCCTTCCGGCCCCGCCTATGCCGCCGGGATGCCCACCCATGCGGTTCCCGCTCCCGACCTGGATTGGCGCGAGTTTTTCACTGACGAACGCCTGCGTCACCTGGTCGGCCTGGCCTTGACCAACAACCGTGACCTGCGGCTCGCCCTCCAGAACGTGGAGCGTGCGCGTGCGCTCTATGGAATTCAACGCGCCGGCCTGTTCCCGGTGGCCGAGGCCACCGGCAGTGCCAGCCGGCAGCGCGTGCCGGCCGATCTGTCCAGCTCGGGAAGCCGGCAGACCCTCTCCCGCTACGACGCCAAACTGGGCATCGCCTCCTGGGAACTCGACTTCTTCGGCCGCATCCGCAGCCTCAAGGACCGGGCCCTGGAGGAATTCCTGGCCACCGACCAAGCGCGCCGCGGCGCGCAGATTCTTCTGGTCTCCTCGGTCGCCAACGCGTGGCTGGCCCTTGCCGCCGACCGGGAGGCGCTTGAGCTGGCCCAAACCACCCTTGAAGCCCAGCAGGCGGCTTATGACCTCATCAAACGCCGCTACGACCTTGGCTTGGTGCCGGAGCTGGACTTGTTCCGCGCCCAAAGCCCCCTCGAGACTGCGCGCCGGGATGTGGCGATTTACACTCAGCAGGTCGCGAAAGACCGGAACGCGCTCGATCTACTGGCCGGCCTGCCCGTTCCCACGGACTTGCTGCCCGCGGCACTGAGCACCGTGTCCCCACCTCGGGAAATCAGCGCCGGCGTCTCCTCTGAGATTCTTTTGCGCCGGCCGGACATTGCCCAGGCGGAACATCTCCTGAAGGCGGCCAATGCCGACATCGGGGCCGCGCGCGCCGCCTTCTTCCCGCGCATTTCATTGACTGCCGCAATTGGCACTGCCAGCAGTGAATTGGATGGCCTCTTCAAATCAGGCTCCGGCACGTGGAGCTACGCGCCCCAAATTGTCCTGCCCATCTTTGATGCGCGCACTTGGTCCGCCCACAAAGCAGCCAAAGTCCAGCGGGAGATGGCCGTTACCCAATATGAGAAAGCCATTCAATCCGCTTTTCGCGAGGTGGCCGACGCTCTGGCCGTGCACGGCACGGTGGATCAGCAGCTTGCCGCGCAGCAGGCGCTTGTCCAGGCCTCCGAAGCGACTTACGAGCTGGCCAAATCGCGTTACGAAAAGGGCATTGACAGTTACCTGAGCGTTCTCGATGCGCAACGGTCCCTCTTTGCGGCCCGGCAGGGGCTGGTTTTGCTTCGCTTCGAAAAACTGGCCAGCCAGGTCAGCCTTTACTCCGTTTTGGGCGGCGGCTGGCAGGACCCAAACCCATCCACTGAAAATACTGTGGCTGCCACCGCTCCGCCCCCCACCCGCCCCTGACCCGGCGCGGTTGGACCGGGCCCGCCCTCTGCTTTGATTTGACAACCGGCCTCCTGCGTGAGCCTGGCCGGAAGCCTGGGCCGGACGCGCCCGGCTTCTGCCTGGTGCAATGTTCCTTCGGACGGCTTCGGCCTTCGAAGGGGGCGGTCCCGCCTTGGCCGGGGCTTGACATTTGCCCGTCGCAGGGCGAATAAAAGGGGCAACAATGCTTGATCCTTGAAACGGCAGTTGGGGAGCTTGCCAACAGGGGCAAGTAATTGGTGT